>ERZ791920.1142-NODE-1142-length-15179-cov-3.440624_pt1 | contig 15179 bp, 10 predicted proteins | sample MGYA00510136_ERZ791920 | MGnify/ENA primary metagenome ERZ791920 (study PRJEB30046, sample SAMN00792066) | human gut metagenome | study: EMG produced TPA metagenomics assembly of the A metagenome-wide association study of gut microbiota in type 2...
GCTTAATAAAAATTTATTTATAAAAATAATTATAGGAATAAAGCCGTTTAGATTTTATCAGATCGTTGCTATCACTTATAGTTATCTTTTGATCATCAAATATACTGATTGTAACTTTTGGTAAAAATAATTATATTAGTAGTACGTTTTATCTTTATCAATCAAAAACTAGGATGGAGGGATGACAATGTTTCGCCGACATTCGATTCTTTTTTTTCAATTGGCGATTATGATGGTAATCATTGCTTCAATGGCCTTGATCATCTGGTCATCGCTTTACCAGACCAATATGATGATTGCCATGGCCGTTATGATCGGATTGGGCGTTTTGGTAGGGATGATGATTCCCAGCATCTTAATCAGTTGGCTGATCATTGCATTAACGACGCTGGGCAGTGCAATTCTGTTGCTTGGCTATGTAGTGATCGCGGCACCGATCAAGCTGGCCTTGCTGTTCACTTTTCCCGTGATTGCCTCGTTAACTTTAGTCGCCAGAGAAATGATCACTGGCTGGGGCTGGCTGGACAAAAACCGCAGCGAGATTCAGTCATACGCGGCCCACTATGATCCCGTCACTAAGCTGCTGACTCGCTATAATGCGGTCAAGCTGTATGAAAAGTGCATGCTGTATATTCATGATCGCGACGATGTCAATCTCTGGACCAACGTATCAGCCGTACATTGGACGCACAGCACTCAGTTTCAGCAGTTTCACGAGCAGGAATATAATCAGATGCTGCAAGAGATCGCACGGGTTTTAAAAATCGACCGGCTGCCTTCTGAATCGCTTTACTATCTTGGCAATGCCACGTTTATGATTATCTCTCATGAACTGTCAGATCGCGTACTGGAGCAGCTGAACGATCAGACCAAGCGCCTGCTCAATAAGATCGAGGTCAACGGGGCCGCGGCTCAGTATAAATGGGGGACGCAGAAGATCGATCGGCAAAACGTGGCGCACTTTATGACGTTTGAAAAGGTTGATCGGCATCTGCAGCGGGAAATGGAGACTGACATTGTCACCGAATATCTGAAAGGAAATGTGATCGATGGTTAGGATCTTTTTTTGGCTGGCGACGGCAATTACGCTGCTTTTTTTACTGGCAATGGTTGTTTTGTTTATCTGTAACTGGATCATCTACTATCGCATTGAGGAGATGGCAACGCATGGCTTGGTCAAAAACGATTTAACGCAGGCCAAAGATGATCTTTTAAAGCTGCCGCCTAAAGAACACATCAAGCGGCGGTTGCAGGAACTGGGGGTGAAGTCGGCTGATGATCAGTGAAATAATGATGGTCGTGACGCTGGTGTCAATCTGGCTTTCACTGTTGATGTCGATCATTACGCTGAGCGGAGCAACCAGTTTTTGGTTCAAGCACAGCCAGATTCGTGCTGATGTCTTGCCATTGAAACGCTATCCCATGATCACCCTGGTCGTGCCGGCTCATAATGAAGAAATCGTGATTGCCCAGACTGCCAAGGCGATTTTGGAGCTCAACTACCCGCAAGACAAGGTTGAACTGCTGCTGTACGCCGATAACTGTACTGACGATACGCTAAAGGAGATGCACCGCTTGATTGCGCAGCCCCGCTATTTTGGCCGCAACGTTAAGATCATCAATCGTCACGGTACGGGCGGCAAGGCAGGGGTGCTCAACGATGCTCTAAAGATCGCGCATGGTGAATATATTGGCGTTTATGACGCGGATGCCATTCCCGAGCGCAATGCCCTGTATTTTTTGGTGCAAAAAGCGCTGGAGGATCCTGAACGCTATGTGGCGGTGTTTGGCCGTAACAAAACACGAAACGCACAGCAGAACTTTCTGACGCGCTGTATTAATCAAGAAATCGTCGTAACCCAGCGAATCCAGCATTGCGGCATTTGGCACATGTTTAAGATTGGCCGGATTCCGGGAACCAATTTCATCATTCAGACCAGCTTCGTTAAATCAATTGGCGGCTGGCGCAATGGGGCATTGACTGAGGATACCGACATCTCGTTTAAGATCATGCAGCAGAACCGCTTGATTGCATTGGCCTATAACTCGGAGGCCTTTCAGCAGGAGCCTGAGACAGTGCATGACTACTACTTTCAGCGACTGCGCTGGGCCAAGGGCAACTATCAGGTGGTGATCCATAATTTTAGACATCTGTTTGACCGCAGCAACTGGCGCGTTAAGCTGGAGACGTTTTATTACTCATGTACGTTCTTTTGGTTCAATGCGGCGATCGTTTTATCAGATGTGATCTTTTTTGCCAACGTGGTCACGCTGCTTTTGCGGTTGGTAGTGCCTAGTCTGACGGTGCCGTTTACTTTTGGCGAAAGCAACATCCTGATTGCGCAGCTGCTTTTATTCAACTGGCTTTTGATGATCAACCTGTACGTTTTACAGATCAGTATTGCCATGTCGACGCAGTTTGGCCAAGCGACTACCAGTCAGCTTTGGCTTGCCCTGGCCTCCTATTTTACCTATTCGCAGCTGTTTATCGTCGTTTCCGTTCATGCGGTCATCTCGGTAACTCTAGATGCGATTCTGCACCGCAACGGCAACGTCTGGGTAAAGACCAAGCGCTTTGATGATTGATGATGGGAGATTGCAATGAAGCTCAATAAATATACCTGGATCTTTGTTGGCCTGATTGCCGCGGTTTATCTGGGAACCTTGCTGTGGGTGCGACTGACCAATCCAGTCTATCTGCAGCAGAACATGTATCGGACCTGGGAAAAAAGCTATGTCATTCATCCCAGAGCTGATCAGTCGTTTGTCAATACCAGTACGAACAACAACCATCAAAAACCGATCGCACTGTCCGAATCACAGGGCTATGGCATGTGGATTACGATCATGGCCGCTAAAAAAGGCTGGGCGAGTCGGCAGGATTTTGATCGCTTTGTCAACTATTGGCTGGCGCATCGTGATTACGTTGGCGATCAGCACCAGACGCCGACTTATCTGATGTCTTGGCGGCAGTACTATAACCGGCATCATCAGTGGGTGGCTGACGTCAACAGTGCAACCGATGGCGATGTGTATATCGATATGGCATTGGCGCAGGCTGCCAGACAGTGGCCGTCAAAAGCAGACTATTATCGCAGCCTGGCTAAGAAGCTGAGCAGCGACATTCTGGCCTATGAGTATAATCCACAGACCAGAGCGTTGACGGTTGGCGACTGGGTGACCAAAGACTCAGCGTATTGGCGGCTGATGCGTACTTCTGACGTGATGCCGTTTGTGTTTAAGACCTTGGCTGAGACAACGGACGACTCGCGCTGGCAGACCGTCAACAATGCAATGCTGGATCGGCTGGTTGATCTGAGCCGTCAGCATCACACCGGCTTGGTTCCTGATTTTGCCTGGATTACGCGCGACTCGGCCAAACCAGTCAAACCCAATACGATTTCTACCAAGCAGGACGGCAATTATAGTTTTAATGCCTGCCGGGTACCAATGATGTTGGCGGCTTCTGATGATCCGCGCGCTCAAAAAGTATTAAAGAAGATGTTGCGTTTCTTTAGTCATCAGCAATATGTCACAGCCGGCTACTCGTTAAGCGGCCAACGTCTGGTTAAGTATCAGTCGGCCAGCTTTTCGGCACCGATCTTTTTGGCCGTCAGTCATCATCGTGGCGAAGGCTATGACAATCTGTTTGACAGTCAAAAGTACATCTTCAGCCACCCCTTGACGCGTAAAAACTATTATGACGCGACGCTTACGGTGATCGCGGCTTTGGAAGGACTGAACTAAAATGAAAATTATGACGGTAATCGGCACGCGGCCGGAAGGAATCAAGATGGCGCCAGTGATCAAGCTGCTGGCCCAAGACCCGGCTTTAAAATCAGTGGTCGTAACGACTGGCCAGCACCGTGAAATGCTGCAGACCGTTTTTGAAGTATTTGATTTTCAACCTGACTACGACTTAAAGATCATGGCACCCAATCAGACGCTGACCCAGATTACCAGCCGGGTGCTGCTGGGGATGGAGCGCGTCTTGCAGCAGGAAAAGCCTGACTTGATTCTGGTGCATGGCGATACCAGTACGACCATGGCGGCCAGCCTTAGTGCGTTTTATCATCAGATTCCAATTGGTCATGTGGAAGCTGGTCTGCGTACCTGGGACAAGTATTCGCCATATCCAGAAGAAATGAATCGCCAATTGACCGATGACCTGGCCGATTTGTATTTTGCGCCAACCAAGCTCAGTCAGGCCAATCTGCTAAAGGAGCATCATCGTGCCAGTCGGATCTTCGTGACCGGCAATACCGCGATTGATGCTCTGCAGTATACGGTTATGAGCGATTATCACCATGACGTTTTGGCTAAGATCTCGCCCCAGCAGCGCATCATTCTGCTGACGCTGCATCGGCGCGAAAACCAAGGCGCCCCCATGCAGCGGGTTTTTGAAGTCATAAAAAAAGAAGTTGCTCGGCATCCCGATGTTGAGGTCATTTATCCCGTGCATCTAAGTCCCAAGGTGCAGCAGACTGCCCAGGCGGTATTTAAAGACGAGCCCCGTGTTCATCTGATTGCTCCTTTAGACGTGGTTGACTTTCATAATCTGGCCGCGCGCAGCTATCTGATTATGACCGATTCAGGCGGCGTGCAGGAAGAGGCGCCCTCGTTAAACAAGCCGGTGCTGGTGTTGCGTGACGAGACTGAGCGTCCAGAAGGCGTCAAGGCCGGCACGCTGCGTTTGGTAGGGACGGATCCGAACCGCGTCGCCCAGGCAATGGAGGAACTGCTTTGTAACCAGACCGTCTATCAAAAAATGGCGCAGGCTCCTAATCCATATGGAGATGGTCATGCTGCTGAGCGCATCGTTGCCATCTGCAAGCAGTTCTTAAATGCCAAAAACTGATACATATTTTAAGATGATCCCGGTCTCAAGCTTTAGGCAGCTGGGATCTTTTTTATTGATGGACTGGCTAACTAACTCAAACAGGACTAGACTAAAGATGATTTGAATTTATGGAGTAGGGAGAAAAAAGTGAAAAATTATCGAATGCAGAGCCTGGTGTTGGTCTTGATTGCCTTTGCGCTTGGCTTTAGCGAATTTATTATCGTCGGCGTCCTGCCTGACATTGCCAAGACGTTTCATGAGCCGGTAACCATTGTCGGACTGCTGGTAACGATCTTTGCGCTGGTTTATGCAATCAGTACGCCTTTGATTACGATGCTGATTGGAACGCGCAGTCTGCTGAAAGTTGAGCTGGCATTATGGATTGTTTTTATTCTAGGCAATGCAATGGTGATGGCCGCGCCCAGCTATCCGATTCTGGTAGCCGCACGAGTAATTACAGCAGTCGTTTCCGGAGTGATTATCTCGATTGCAACGACATTTGCCAACAGTCTGGCGCCGCTTGAAAAAAGGGCGGGGCTGATTGCCTGGATCTTTTCTGGTTTTTCGATTGCCTCAGTCTTTGGCGTTCCAGTGGGTACCTGGATCTCGATGCACTTTGGCTGGCGGACCACGTTTGGCGTGATCGTTTTCGTCAGTCTGGTTATTTTGTTTCTGATGCGGGCCAGTCTGCCGATTGATCTTAGACAGGGCGCGTCACGACAATTCAGCGATCAGTTTAGAATCTTTGGCGATCGCCGCATCTATATCGGGATGCTGCTGCCGATGTTTAATCTGGCCGCAACCTATACTTTCTACACTTATTTAAGACCGCTGCTGGCGGGACCGCTGCATTTTAAGACCGGCGCGATCACGCTGCTTTTATTTCTGTATGGCTTGATGTCTTTGTTTAGCAATCAGTTCTCTGGCCGGCTGGTTGAACTGGGCGGCTTGCGCAAAATGCCGCTTGTGCATGGTCTGCAGCTCATTTTGCTGGCCATGCTGGCAATCAGCCTTGACTGGCGCTGGTTTGCCTTGATCGTGATTATGCTGATTGGTACGCTGATGTATCTGATCAATTCACCGATTCAGCTGCACTTTATCGATATTGCTACTCATGATTATCCGGCTTCTTTAGTCATGGCGTCTTCGATCAACTCGATTTTTTCCAATTTTGGCATTGCGTTAGGATCGGCAACGGGCAGTCTGTTGGTTAAGATGCATGGCTTGAGCGCGGTTGGGCCAGGCGGTGCTGTTTATGCCGGGGTTGCCTGTGGATTGATGATTTTCTTAAACCGCATCAATCAAAAACATGGTACTGACTGAGTAAAACGACGACTGCCAATGAGCCTTTGTTGATTTTAAAAATAAGCCTTGACATTTATTAAAAAGTGATTAGAATTAACTCATAATTAAAACGAAACGATGCCCCTGGGATGAGTAGTCGCTTTAAGCCTTTCAGAGAGCTCTTGGCTGGTGGAAAAGAGCAGACTTTGGCAATGAAGATGGTCCTGGATCAATGGCGTATTGGCGAAATGAGTAGTCAGTACCGGCAAGCGACCGTTATCTCGCTGAGTCAATGACTTGATAAGGCTGTTTTGGCGACAAGACGGCAAATAAAGGTGGCATCACGAAAAAACTCGTCCTTTAACCAGGGCGGGCTTTTTTATTAAAAGGAGTGATTTTATGACGTTCAAGGTAGCTGTTGCCCAGATCGATATTGCATTGGGCGAACCTGACCGCAACTATCAGACGGTTACGCAGGCAGTCAAAGACGCGGCTAAAGCAGGCGCAGACGTGGTGGTATTTCCTGAAATGTGGAATACCGGCTATGCATTGACTGAATTGGCACGGCTGGCTGATCAAGATGGCTGGCGAACCAAGCAGACGCTTTCTCGCGCCGCTAAGGAAAATCAGATTGCCATCGTGGGTGGATCAGTGGCAACCGTGCGTGCTGGCGGTCAATATTACAATACGACCTATATCTATGATCAAAACGGGAACCTAACCGGCAGCTATGACAAGGTGCACCTGTTTGGTCTGATGCATGAAGACGACTTCATTCAAGCAGGCAGTCAAGGCAGCTTTTTTGAACTAAAAGGCGTCAAGAGTGCCAGTTTCATCTGCTATGATCTGCGGTTTCCAGAATGGTTCCGGACGGTAGCCAAGCAGGGAGCGGACGTAATCTATGTCGTAGCTGAATGGCCGACGCCGCGGATTGAACAGTGGGAGGCACTGGTCAAGGCCCGCGCAATTGAGAATCAGGCTTTTGTCGTTGCGGTCAATCGCGTTGGTCATGACGACGAAAACAGCTACAATGGGCACTCGCTGGTCGTTGATCCGTTGGGGAACGTGATTGCCGATGCAGGTGAAAAAGCAGGCCTAACGCTTGCTGAGCTGGATCTGGACGAATTAAAGACGGTGCGTGGTCCGATTCCGGTATTTAAGGATCGGCGTCCAGATCTGTATGACTAAATCTTGCCGTATTGACATGACTAAACTTTGAAAGGAAGATCATAATGGAATTTCAACAATCAAAACTACTGGACACGCTGCCAAAACAGTTCTTTGCCAATCTGGTTGCCAAAGTAAATGCCAAGGTAGCAGAAGGCGTGGACGTCATCAACCTGGGGCAGGGCAATCCAGATAAGCCAACGCCAGAATATATCGTCAAGAGTGCCCAAAAGTGGGTGGCGGATCCGAAGACGCACAAGTATTCGCCATTTCAAGGGCTGCCAGAGTTTAAGCAGGCCGCGGCTGATTTTTATCAAGAAAAATATGGTGCGCATCTTGATCCTGATACCGAGGTTGCGATTCTAGGCGGCTCCAAGATTGGATTGGTTGAACTGCCATGGGCGCTGATGAATCCAGGCGACACGCTGCTCTTGCCTGATCCTGGCTATCCTGACTACTGGTCGGGAGCGGCTTTAGGCGAGGTTAAGTTTGAAACCTTCCCATTGCTGGCTGAAAATGACTTTTTGCCGGACCTGGATAAGATTCCAGAAGCCACGGCACAGCGGGCAAAGTTTATGTATCTGAACTATCCCAACAACCCAACCGGCGCCGTGGCAACCAAGGAATTTTACGTTAAGCTGGTTGAATGGGCTAAGAAGTATCACGTTGGCATTATCAGCGATTTTGCCTATGGCGCGCTGGGCTTTGATGATCAGGCACCGGTCAGTTTTATGGAGACGCCTGGTGCCAAGGAAGTCGGTGTTGAATTCTATACCTACTCCAAGACGTTTAACATGGCCGGGTGGCGAATCGCGTTTGCAGTGGGCAATGCAGATATCATTCATGCGTTGAACCTGATTCAGGATCACCTGTTTGTCAGCCTATTCCCGGCCCTGCAGTATGCTGCGATCGATGCCTTAAAGAAGCCGGAGCGTGATGCCGAGATTAAAAAGATCGTGCACCGCTACGAAAAACGGCGCAATGCCTTCGTTCAAGCAGCTGAAAAGATCGGCTGGCATGCCTATGTGCCAAAGGGAACCTTCTATGCATGGATGCCGGTGCCAAAAGGCTTTACCAGTGAGACGTTTGCCGATCTGCTGTTGGATAAGGTAGGCGTGGCGGTAGCACCGGGCAATGGCTTTGGTGAGCATGGCGAAGGATATGTCCGGATTGGTCTGTTGATTAAGCCTAAGCGCCTGGTTGAAGCCGTTGAGCGAATCGAGAAGCTGCATTTGTTTAATTAGCCAACCGTCAGCATTCAAAAGCATCAGCTGAAACTGCTGATGCTTTTTTTGTTGGAATGAAAAATGGCTTAAAAGCAGATTTTGTCTTTCTTTTACCAGAATATACGACAGATTTTGCTGAAAGCGGTTGAAAATGTTTCCTGAATTGCGTTATCCTTAATAGGTAGTAATATCTTGATAAATCAAACAAGAGGTGGTGTTAACAAATGCTAATTGTCAGCAAAAGACTCACCCCTGCATTTAAAAAGACGCTGATTAGTGCTCCAGAGCCGCAATACGTTCCAGAAACGTCATTATGCGACTGGATCATTCGTGAGGTAGCCATGCAGGATTATGGCATGCTGCTGTGTATCAACCGCAATACGCAGATGCCAATCGTGCTGCCGGGTGCCGAGTTTCTAAAAGTCAGTCCTGTTTCGGTTTTAAGACAAGTTTTAATGTTTGTGATGGCTGGGATGGGAATCAGTTCCATCAAGCTTACTGAATACGTCAACTGCATTGCGCACGGTGAGGTCAGCTATCAAAACATGACCGCCGACTTCCTGGTTGAGAAAGCTTTTCGTGCATACGCGCCCGAGCTGGCCAAGATTGACGTTGAACGACTGGATGATGACCAGCTGCTCAATCAATTGGGGATTCTTTCCTTAACGCTGGGCAGCAGTACAAAGGTCTTTTGCGATCTAAGAGAGCCTAAAATTGCACCGGCTGTTCGTTTTAAAGATCAGATCAACCAAGAATGGCGTCTGCCGGCTCAAAGAAAAGGCAGTATGGCAGAAAAATCGGCATGGGGGTTTGATTATCGCTTGTTCCATCAATGGGATGATCAGATTCAAAAAACGCCTGCTTGGACGGGGTATGCCGCGATCGTACGGGAAATGCGCCAGGTCAATGATGCCTTTTTACGGCGCTATCATGACTACCTGGAACAGACGGAAATGGTTGACGATACCAGGATGCAGCAGTATCTGCGTTTGGCTGATGTTTATTTGAATCGCTATCTGATTGCCAACCATCCAGAAACCCTGACTAGCGACTTGACCGCCCCCACGGCCTATCTGTTTGAATGGCTGTTAGAGCATGGGCAGATCAAAGCCGAGAACGTGCAGCTGGTAATTGATGCCATGCTGGCGTTTGGGGCGTTCATTAAAGTGGCAGGCGTCTATTCCACGCTGGATGAGGATCTGTATCGTCAAGCGGTTCGTGACGGCGGTGATCGGGTACGGGCTTTTTTTAAGGCAGCCCAGGCCCAATTGGAAGCTAAAGACGATGCACCAGTGAGCCGTCAAGAGGTTGCAGGCAGCCAGGTGGATACGCTGGTACAGGAATTGATGGCGTTGGCCGATGATGAGCGGTTGGTTGATGCACTGGCCGACGTTTTCAATCAGACGCCGGCACTGATTGATAAGCTGCTGGCTAAGATGACGTCCCTGCAGCGGCAGAATCTGGCTCGGAAACTGGCACGGCTGCTTGCTGATGATCATGATGACTGATACAATCAATCCCCTCTGCCTCAAAATCGATACGGCAGAGGGGATTGACATAAGTTGATGAAAAGCAGTCAAGGTTGAGGCGACTAAATACATCGGTTATTGCCATGACGTCTGATTGATTCTGGGCAGCATTAGGGACGGTCGATAATCATGATTTAAAGACCCGGTCCGAATACTGCTTTTGAGAGGGAACGTTACTTATGGCTAGCGGTGTTAATTCAATGCAAGGCTAATCTGGTTGCAGTTTTTTTAATCGTTACCGTAATCAGTGCTTAGCAGGATTTTATGGCAACGAGGCCGGGGAGTACTTCGCCGTAAAGCATTGAACGAAAATTATCTTGCATTGTAGCAGCAGCCTGTCAATGTTTTGGAAACCAGGCTTTATCATCCGCACAGGAAGATCCCTTTTTACACAAAATTATTGACACACCCTTATTTTTACCTACTATGCATTGATTTTTTGAAAAAAGTAGGTAATGATATTTTTATCATATGTGTTATACAGGATTTTTTGCATAATGCCTGCTGATAACCTTGATTACGATGATATTAAAGCCGTGATTCATGATTAATAAAAGAGCCGCTAAGAAACAGGGGAGTTTCTTAGCGGCTCTTTCTCATACCAGGGGGGGTCCTGATAATTTTGACAATGGATTGCGCGACTTTTTATTATGGGGAGGATTGGTTGAATGCAGCTGTCCACTCACAGCCATCACAGGGGTTGTCAACCAATCGTCGCGTTGTTGTCTGCATCAGCAGGCAATCGTTCCATGCCCAAACCAGACGAGGTGCGTTCGTCATGATTTATGTTTGCATTATATCACACTGACTTCAGAATGCCATAGTTAGGTCTCAAAATCGTCAATAAATGAGTTGGATTATTAATGTTTTTAATCTTGTTTCAATCGTTTGCCACCAATTCCCAGCATGGCAGCTAAAGCAGAAAGTCCTAAACCGAGCAGAGCCGAATTCTGATTACCGGTATGTGGCAGCTGCTGATTAGCGGTGGCTTGGTTAGCTGGCCGGTTTGAGGTGCTGGCTGCGGATGTTTGATCAATAGCAACGGTTTGGTTAGTTGAATTGTCGGCAATAACCAATGGGGATGGCGTATCGGCGACTGAACTGCCGGAATCAGGCACGCTTGGCTTGTCAGCGGCCGAATTGTTTGAATCAGCCGGAGTATCGTTAGGGAGAGCAACACTTTGCGAACCAGAATCGCTCGGGGTATCGGAACTAGGATCAGCAGGCGTATCGGCTGAACTGCTGGAATCAGGCACGCTTGGCTTGTCAGCGGCCGAACCGTTTGAATCAGCCGGAGTATCGCCAGGGAGAGCAGCACTTTGCGAACCAGAATCGCTCGTGGTATTGGAGCCAGGATCAGCAGGCGTATCAGATGCCTTCACCGCGGTCTTTAGATGTACGGTGTAGGTAGTCGGCTGCTTATTAAAGGTCAGTAAGCCGTCCGCCGGCAGATCGCTTCCGACCAGTTCATAGTTTTCTGGAATGCTGATCGTGTAGGACTGCGTAGTACCCATATCACCAGTTAAGGTTTGGCTGGCAACTTGAGTCTCGTTTTGATCATCAGCAACATAATTGATTGTAATTTGAGTCTTAACTGCTTCAACCGTGACGATGGTCGTGACCGGCTCACTGATTGCACCATCGCTGTCGGTAACGGTATAGGTAATGGAGTAGGTGCCAGGCGTATTGACGTCTACCGTGCCGGCTACGTTGGCAGCAGTCAGCGTAATCGTACCATCATCAGCATCGGTTGCCATAACGTCTGCCAACGGGTCAAACGTGCCCCCTTGTTTGATAGTGACTGTAGCTGGAGCGGTGATGATCGGTTGGGAATTGGTACCGGCCAGCCGCAGATGCAGATTCTTGGTAACCTCATAGACGAATTTGCGCGAATTGCTGCCTTTAAGACTTTCCGGCGCGACCAGCTGCATGCCGTCATGAGTGTCAAACGTTAAGATATCGCCGGCATTAAGCTTGATTGCAGTCGTACCGGCAGTTTCAGCAACGTTGCCATAGAAGATCTTTTGGTAGGTTTGATTGCCATTGGCGTCAGTCACGGTCACCGTAACGTAGGTATTAGCGCCATAGTTGGTATTTGGCTGGCGATTGGTAAAGGTTGCCAAAAGCGTGCCATCGTTATTCAAATAGCGATAGGAGGCAAATGAGCCGCCGTAGCCGTTAAACTCCCATTGACCGATCAGGCCGTCCGCGCGCTCCAAAAGCTGCTCGTTGGCGTTTTTGATCGTCTCGTTTTGCAGGTCGTCAAGCATGCTGCGCGCATTGTTGATCAGCTCAACCGTGGCAGTATCGGCCAGCTTTTGGTAGGTATCATCGGTAAACAGACTGGCAATGCTTGGCAGAATCTGGCTGGATGATGCAACGGTTTCATTGACCGTCGCATCTTCTTTAACGTAGAGGTACTGATCAGTCAGCTTGACGTTTGGATTGTCAGTAGTCAGTGTATAGATTCCGTTGGCCAGCGTTCCCAGATCAACCGTATTTGAAGTGACTGGAATCGTCGCGATCGTCTGCGTACCGTTCATCAGCTTGATGGAAGAGCCAATCAGCTTGTCGGCATTGCTCAGATTTAAGATAATGTGGCTGGTCAGGCCGGTTTGTGCGAGCTGCTCATTGGTAATCAGGGCGACCTTAGACTTTAGAAAATCCTGATCCCAGCCCAGCTTTTGCATGACCGTCGTCAATTGATCGTCCGGTACGACTTGAGTAAGCATGGCTACGGCGGGGTAGTTCAATGAATTGAGCGCCGTTACGTCATCAACGCTTACGCCCATCGTTGCAAAGAAAGGCGTCACGTTAAGCTGATAGTGCTGAGCATAGACGCTGATCCAGTCCTTGCCGATCTGGTTGACCGTCTTTCCGGCAACGGCATTGGTGCGATGGTCAATGTTGAAGTACTTGAACGCGTCCGTGCCTTCTAGGTTGTAGGCTAGATTCATCCACAGTACGAGCCGTTCTCGATAGCCAAGATCCGCCCAGCTTTGCTTTTTGGTCAGGACTGAATCTACCACGCTTTGCACGATGCTGTCTTTGGAAGTCCCGAAGATCCAGCTGCCAGTAGTGAAGTTGCTGTTGAATTGACTTTGATAAAGCGTACCATAAATATTGTTGAATGAGTCGATGATGTACATATCACTGGCTGGGGCTTCATAGCCGTGGCCGATTTCATGCAGCGGCAGCCAGTTGATCGTCAGATAAGAAGCAATCGAGCTGCTGTTGGCGGCCGTGTAGTTGACCGACCAGTAGGCAGCACCGATTCCATCTTGATCGGCAAAGGTAAAATAGCGTCCCTTAACCGGCTGATCACGAACGGTATTGGTTGGGATGCCGGTCAGTTCATCATAAAGCTTGAAGACCTGATTGTCGTACTGATCAATCAGACTGTTCATCTCGGTACTTTTAACCGTTTTGATATCTTGATAAGGAATCAGAATCTCAATGTTGTTGGCATCCATCAAGGCAAAAGCGGCTTTGCTCTGGTCCCATTGCTTTAAGACGGCAACCTGGTCACTGTCAGCGGTAAAGACGGGCAGTTCCTTGGCCGTTCCGGAAACCAGCTCATATTCCAACAGCGGTCCGGTTGTCTGCGCGTTTTCAGGCGTACGCAGGAAAACCGCGGCATAGCCATTGGCCGTAATCTCGACCCAGTCGGTACCTGCCGATTGCGTCACGATCTTTTTAGAAGAATTGCCAATCAGCTGAATTGAAACGCCGCCCGAGTAGCCGTTGTCAATGCGCCGAATCTTGAGCGTAGCGCCATCCGACAGTACCATGCCTAATGACTGCCGATCATGGTAGGTTCCCATATAGCGGCCTTCCTTGTTGGTCTGCGTAATGCTGGCATCAGGCGACAATACGAAGCCTTGGTAGGTCATGGTCTGGCCAACGTTAATGCTGTTGGTGGTGTTGGCAAGCAGTGCTTTAGCTTGATCAAGGCGTGTCTGCAGCAGTGCTCTTTGTTCGGTCGTCAAATCAGCCTGCTGGTTATCAAGCTGATTCTGCATGGTCGCAACATCGCTGGCCGATGCGCCAAAAGCCAGCGCGCCATTATCAATCAGCTGTTTGGTCTTGACATCCAGATAGGCATAGTCGCTGATGTTTTTTAATGAAAGATTATTGGCCACGACAAAAACGAAGCGGCTCAAACCACCCAAAGCCGAGGTCTTCATCGTGGCATCGTCATTGGTAGTGTAGCGCGTCTTGGCTTCGGCATGCTCAATGCTTAAGATATCGCCGGCCTGAAGCTGCAGCGTCTGCTTGAATCGATAGTTCTGATCGCCGATAAAGGTTTGATCAAAAAGCGTTTCTGAGCCGCGACTGACCGTAATGTGAGCATATTGAGCGTTTGGAAAGTAGCTGTGCGGCTGACCGCTGGCATTGATTGATAATTGACCAGCCGGCTGGGCAGTCTGATTGGAGTTGTAGTAATCGACCTGAGCAAAAGTGTAGTTGCCAAGCCCCTTTAACGTCCAGCTGGCATCGGACTGGGTTACGTTGCCGGTATCCGGTGTCGTGACCTCGGTCAAGACGTCGGCTGAAGAACTGGCGCGCTGCTCGCCGGCTGCTGACGAGGCGGAGTCGCTGAGGCTAGCGGTATCATCGGCGACCGCGTTGCTTGCGATGTCCGTTTGTGCAGTGCCGTTTAAGACAACGGTATTGCTGACGGTTGTGCTCACGGCGGCAGCTGCCGTATTTTCAGCAGTGTCAGCCTTGATTTCATGATCGTTGAAAATCAGGCTGGTGGTTGCCGTTAAAAGTGCAAAGCTGGACAGCATTAAGTATTTTGGCAATCTTGGTGTCTGCATTGAATTTTCCCCTTAATATTATTAGAATACTGAATTTTGAATGCGGCACTAAGCATTAGGAAACCCTAATGAATTCAGCATTGATTATACATTATAAAAAAGGCCGATTCCCAACGAAATGGCTGAACCCAAGAAGTTGTATCAAAAGATTATTAAACGAACAATTAGTTGGCTAATGATCATTTGCCGCCAGCTGCTGATAGTTGGTTGATACAAAAAAACAGCAGTGCCGCTTCAGACACTGCTGTTTTAATTACTCCGGCAGTCAGACTCGAACTGACGACAACCTGATTAACAGTCAGGTGCTCTA
>ERZ791920.1155-NODE-1155-length-15037-cov-3.619477_pt1 | contig 15037 bp, 22 predicted proteins | sample MGYA00510136_ERZ791920 | MGnify/ENA primary metagenome ERZ791920 (study PRJEB30046, sample SAMN00792066) | human gut metagenome | study: EMG produced TPA metagenomics assembly of the A metagenome-wide association study of gut microbiota in type 2...
GTTTGAGGTGCGTGTGGTTTATCCTTGGGGGTTCAAATCCCCTCCCTCGCACCAAAGTGAAAACCCGCATGAATACTGGAAAATCCAGCGCTCATGCGGATTTTTCGTTATATTTGGCTATGCAGGTAATGGCAAATACCAGTAGATAAATACGAGTATTACAGTATACAAAGTAGTGGTAAAGTAGTGGTAGAAAAGTCCATGAAACAAAAATGCCCCCGCTTCGGTGATATGTACCCACAGGCCGTCCTCGTTTTCGGCGAGGATGTCGTAGAGCAGGAGCTGCTGCCACTGTTGGGCGGTACGCCCGGTGTTGTTGTAGAGGTCGATGGCCTCCTGACCGTGGGTCGTGGTGTAGGGCAGCACTACCGCCGCCGTGGGCGTCTGGCGGCCCAGCTTTTCCGGGACGGCCTTTTCTGATGCTCGGGGCATGACGGCGGGGCCTCCTTTATGAGAATGAAAATGTAATATTGACGAAAAGACGAAAATGTGCTATATAATAGCTATGAGGTGCGCCTCCGCTATATGGTGGGGGCTCGACACCTCTATTTTTTTGCAGTGAATCGCTGAACAGTGAATAATTTCTCTTTGCAGATGACGAGGATGTCTACATCCTGCGTCGCACTGGCAGTCAATCTTTTCCGTAGGACATCTTTCAGCGTTTCCAGAGAAATCGTATTCTGCTCATAGTTCAGGATGATTCCGCCGGGATTCTCTTGGATCTGCTTCAAACCATGCCGAACAGCGCTGTTTGCGGACTTTTCTGTAGAAACCGTTTTCAAATCCCAGAGCTTGTCGTTCCAGATGTAGTCTGGAGTCATCGCTTTATAATTATTTGCTTCGTTCAACAGCACGATGTCGCCGCCCAAATGGGCGTGCAGCCATTGTGCTGTTTTTACTTCGTCTGCATGGCGGACCATATCGTAACCAGCATCGTATGAGATGGAACCGACTCCCGGAGCAGCCGTCCGCAGATATTCCGGGAGGACGTTCTGCAGAGAGGACTCTTTCGGAAAGCGGATTTTAGTGACAAGTGGAGACTCCGCAAATTCTTTGCGAGCCTGAAGGGTTTCGGGATCCTCCGTCCACTTCTTATCCCACACATTCTGCCTGCGGCCATCGCCCGGGTCATACTCGACCTTGCAGCGGCAGCGCTCATGGCGGCGGTAGACGTCGGCAGGCACATGGGGATAGTCGTAGCTTCCGGCAAGCCTGCTGCACCATTCGCAGCAGCTCCCGGTGGTGCGCCGCACGACGCGGGGATGCAGACCGGCCCGGCCCTGAAACTGCACGTTGGCTTTCAGGGTATCGTCTACTGCCATCCGGGAGAAAGTCCGTACCGGCTCATCCAGCATGTAGGCCACATCCTCGTAGTGCTCGGCGGCGCAGACCTTGTTCAGGATGCCGTCGATGCGGTCCTCGTCCACCGGGACGCGCTGGGCCAGCAGACGGAGACCGGCCGCTTCGTTGAGCTGCTGCTGTACGGCAGCAGCGGCGTCAGCTACCAGTGCATGGTCCTCCTCCAGCAGGGGGCGGAGGACGCGGTCGGCGATGTTCCAGTACATCCGTCCATCCGGAAGCGTGTCGGCGCTGAGATGGAGACGGAACGCCTCGGCCAGAGCGCCGCCGACAAGGTCAGCGTAGTCCAGAGCCGCAGGGTAAGTGGCCGCCGAAGGAGCAGCGTTCCTCAGCAGGCGGAGAAAGTCGGCCCGGATGCGCCCCAGCAGCGCGGGGGCAATATCCTGCTTGTCCATCTGCTCATCCCTCGGCCTGCACGCCGGTCAGGTCGCGCAGGTTCTCTTTTCCGAAATAGCCGGGGATGACAGCGTTGACCTTGCCCACGGCATCGCCGATACCGGAGAGGGTGGCGGCGTCCGGCTCAAAGACCGGCTCCCAGACGGAGCGGGTCAGATAGAGCTGGCGGCGCTGATAGGCAAAATCATCCCGCAGGCAGGCGGCGAGATAACCGGCATTGAGAAAGCCGCTGCCGAAGGTCCGCTGTGCCTTGCGGGCGGCCAGACGCAGCGTCTCGTGGCTGGACTTGATGGCCTCTGCGCTGGAAGGATTGTCGGTGACAAACCCCAGATCGTCCAGCGTCAGGCCGGTCTCTCCCGCGAACAGTGCCGCGAAGGTGCGCAGCTGCTCGGTATAGGGGCTCATGCTCTGCTGAGTAAACTGCCCGACCACCGGATGGTCGCCGTCCTCGTCCTTGGAGATCTCCAGCAGGGAGGAAATGGTGGCTTTCCACTTGTCCATCGGGTCGGCGTCGCCGGAGGTCCCCAGAACGTACTTTTGCGGAAAAGAGTAGAACTCGGCGCTGATCTCGCTGCGCTTGAGAGTGCGCAGTGCGCCCTGCTGCAGGCCCATGCAGGCCCGGGAGATGCGGCTGTGGCCAAAGGGCCGGACAGCATCCGGGCGGTAGCAGATGGGTACCAGCAGCGGCGCGGGGGCGGGGTTGGTCACAAGGTAAGGCTTTTCGCCCTTGGGGTAGTACCATGTGCTGCCAGCCGTGAAGTAGGCCTCCAGCGTGGGCGTGCCGTTGTCGGCGTTCCGCTCCAGAACGGCGTAGCCCTCGGTCAGCAGACCGGTCACATCGTCGATGATCCCGGTGGCATTGCCGCCGTCCAGCACCGACATGCGGGGAAAGCCGTCTTCACCGGCGCAGATGTACAGGAACGAACAGCTCGAGATAAGGGCCGAAAGGACAGCGCTGTCGAAAAGGATGTCGGCATTGTTCTGGAGATAGATGCTGTTCAGGTCGAAGTTGTCCTGCCGAAACTCCCGGAAAATGAGCCGATCGGCCAGCGAATCCACAGCCTTGCCGCACCAGCCCAGCACCTCGCTGAAGGTGCGGAACTCGGGTGGCGTGACCATGCCGAAGTCCTTCACGGCATTCTTCATCTCATAGTATTTATAGCGGGTAAGCACCCGGCTGCGCTTCAGCTCCAGCTTGCGGCGGAGATAGGCCATGCCGCGGGTCTGGCTCATGAGGGATTCCTCCTTTTCGTGAGAAAATATTCCCAGTGACGGCTGGGAAGTCCGGCGAGGGCAGGGGGAGGGGGGCATCCCCCCTATCGGCTGCGGTAGGTCGTCCAGTCACGGGACAGAGGCAGAACGCGCGGCGAGTCCACAGCCTGCTCCTGAGCCTTTCCGCTTCGGGACACCAGCTTGTCGCTCTTGGCCCGGTTGCAGCAGAAATGCGCGAGCTGAAGATTGTCAAGGTCGCTGGGGTGTCCGCCTTTGACGACGGGGATGATGTGGTCGATGCAGGGCGAGAGCGGATGCGGGAACTTATAGCTGAAATCGACCGGCTTGCCGCAGATGCCGCAAACGGTCTGCGTCGCATAGATCTTCTTTTTGTTCCGCTCAAAGGCCAGACGGTGTGTGCCGTCGTGGTCTGGCCGCTCGTTGCGGCGCGGTGTCCTGCCTGCCATTAGGATGCAGCCTCCTTTTGCTGATGTGCTGTGCGGTGGTCCTCGAAGCTTCGGCTTCCTTTGCCCCGCCGGGTCATGCCCGGAGGGGGAGGTCTTTTTGAGGGAGGGGGTACTTTTGCAGACCCCGGGGGTATGAAAAAGCCGCCCGGGGTTTCCGAACGGCAGAAGAAAAAGGTGTCCACTGTGGACACCTCAAAACTATGATATGCGCCGCTGGGGCTTGAAGCGGACGGCGCAGATGACCCATTGAGCACAGGTAGCAAGAAACCTGTGCTGTGATTCCCGCCGATGGAAAACTCACAATGCGGATTGCTGATGCCCGCAGTATGATAATAGCATGTTTTTTTCGGACAATCCGGACAAATCGACCATTCTCGGACAATCCGGACATTTCGGACAAATCGACCATTTCCGGACAATCCGGACAAATCAGAAAATCTCGGACAAATCGGACATTTTGGATAAAATAAAAGCGGCTGACCCCAATTTGGAATCAGCCGTCTTATCTTCGGGATAGTGTTGGACGTGAGAGTCAGAGGCCTTCATGCGCCGTCCCTCCGCTTCTGCCCGAAGCGCCGCACCGCACCCGCCATCAGACTGCCCGCCGGGGCAGGGGGATGAGAACTTGCTGCTACCGCCGCATTGGCCTGCGCCAGATAGTAGCTTTCCATGGTACCTGGGGCATTCAGGATGACGGTGCGCAGATAGGCGCGGATATTCTTGATGGGCTGAGTGGTATTGCTCAGGCTCTCCATGATGTACTCGACGCTCTGGCTGGTCAGCTTGTCCAGCCGGGCGCGGATGGCTTTGGTAGTCTGCATCTGCTGGCCGATGTACTGCATGGGTGCCTCACAGCTGTACATGTCCACGATGTTGTCCAGCAGCTCCTCCAGCTGGGCAGGCTCGTATCGCGGATTCCGGGCCAGAGTATCGATCTCCAGCCGCTGCCGGAAGTCCGTTTCCACAGCCTCCCGCCGGGTGTGCGAGTCTATCGATCCATCAGGGTCCGCGCCTCGCGCGGATAGATAGATTTCCCCTATAGGTTTCCCTATAGTATTACTGGGTGGCATTTTGCCACGGGTCTGAGTCGCATTTTGCGACGGGTATCGGTCGCACTTTGCCACGGGTGACATTTCGCCACCGGTCGCATTTTGCGACGGGTCAGGAGGGTGAGAAGTAGGGCGATTTTCAGGTCTCGCCGGGTCAGTCTGGACAGGAGCAACAGCCTCCGGAGTCTCGGCGATATACCGGTTGGTGGCCTTGCCGCCTACCAGTTCCTGCCGCTTGGTCAGCAGGCCCTTGGATTCCAGCCTGTTCAGAATGCGGATCGCTGTAGCGCGGTCGATGCTGAGCCACTTGCAGATATAAGAGTAGCTGCCCTTATACTCGCTTTCCTCGTCCTGACTGAAGCCATAGATGAGAGCGTAGGCAAGCAGCTCGTTGCCCTTGAGGTGGTACTTCTCCACCATCCAGTCGAGCACGACAATATAACTCTGTTTCTTTTTGACCGTCATGATTCTTCACCCTCTCAGAATGGCAAATCGTCGTTGTCGTCGATGACCTCGAAGTCCTCTGCGCTGCCCTGCGAGTAGGCCGATGTCGTCTCAGGACTGCTGCTGGGCGGTGCCTCACCGCCGTCGTCCACGATCTGCCCGCCGGGCTTCTTGTTCGAGCCTGCAAAGCTCAGGCTGTCCGCCACGACCTCCACGGCTGTACGGTTGCTGCCGTTCCGGCCCTGATACTGCCGGGTCTGGAGATGGCCCTGCACGGCCACCATGCTGCCCTTTGCAAAGTACTTGCACAGAAAGTCTGCATTGTGCCGCCATGCAACGACGTCGATGAAATCGGCCTGCCGCTGCTGGCCCTGCTGCACAAAATTGCGGTCACAGGCGATGCGGAAGGTGCATACGCTGATGCCCGCCGGGGTGGTTTTAAGCTCAGGGTCGGCTACGAGCCGCCCCATGATAGCTACAACATTGAGCATTTCAAATAATCCTTTCCGGTTTCAGCCATCCAGCGCTCGTGTCCATATCTGGCCTCAAAAGCGGCCTGTGCCTCTTTTTTGAGCCAGAGGCGGCAGTGGTGGTCAAAGTGGGCGCTGTAGCCCGGCTCGTTGTGGTGTCGATGGCAAAGCCAGACCTTGAGCCCGTAACGCTCGGCCATCGGCCGCAGCGGCCCGTTGAGCACATGGTGTTCCTCAAGGCCGCGCACGGTGGAGACGTTGTATTTTGCCCGGCAGATGTAGCACTCCTGCCGGGTCTGCATGATGCTGGTGCTCACTTTGGCACCTCCTGCCATTCCTGCCAGTAGGCCGTGACATTGGGGTCATTTACCCCCATCTCGGCCAGCCGGTCGAAGATCCCGTCAATAAAGGCGGTCATCTGAGCTGTGGAGAAGCTGCTGGAACCCATCGACGCCTTGACGGTGCAGCGGTCGTTGTCCAGCAGTTCTACGATATGTACCAGCCGGTAAGCATTGCGCAGGATAGGCACAGCAGCCACCGGAAGCTCCAGAAAGTCGTATTCGAGGCCGTATTCCTCCAGCATCTCGATATAACAATCCTCCGGCTGGATGCCGCCCGCCCTGCCTGCATTGTAGGCGTCGGCCATGATGGTGAGCAAGGCCCACATCATACGGTTCTGGTTAATGCTGCGGCCCTTGCGCTCCGGTTCAAACGTGACTGTCAGCCGCAGGGGCTTCCCGTGGGCCAGCTCGTCGAGTTTCTGGCAAATCTGTGTTTTCACAAATTCCGCAGAGTTTTCCACGGCAAAGCCCCGCCGGGCCGGGTCGTACACCACAGGCAGCCGCCCGACTATGCTTTTTCGTCCCATAAGACTTTCTTTCCGTCCGAGAGGGCAAACTGCACCATGCTGATATGCCCATCCTCAGCCCGGGCAAACTTGTCCACGGAGATCTTCACGGCAGGGTAGAATTTGCCCTTCTCGCTCTTCATCACCGGCACCGCTCGGCCTTGAGAGCGATGGGACCAAGCTCCATGACGTCCTCGGCAAAGCCCAGCATAGCCGCTGCGCACAAAAAGCTGGTATTCTCCTGCATCCGGTCAGGGTCGGAGGTGGGCAGGCTCAGCGGCCCGGCGTCCTTGCGGACATACTGGCCGGTAGCAGGGGAGAGCACCTCGATTTGGCAACTCCACCAACTTCCGGAGCGATAGTAGGTGTCCCCCCAGCCCAGTACGCCATAAACACTGTCCAGCATATGCCGGACATCGACCACCAGGGGAAGCACGACGACGCGCACGCCGTCGGCAGATGCCTCAATGCAGCGGGCCACGCACTCCTGCGGCTCGATTTGGCGGGGAGTAGGGCTGCTCACGGGAAAAAGTGATGGGCGGAGGCAAAACAGTCCCAGAAGCCTTCTTTGCGCTTGTGGACGGCCCACGCCGACCGCTTGCGGGTTTGGTTGCGGCCATATCCTCATTCCTTTCAGTTTCGAATTTACGCTTCTGCGCTGGCAGCGGCTCTTGTTTACCCACCTGCCGCTATTGGTGTCGCTGTTTACCTCTCATCCAGCAGTTTCTCGAGGTCCTTCAGAAAGTCCCGGCAGCACGCAGCCTTGACGGCGTCCGTGCCGGGCCAGTTCGAGGAATGGATAGGACCAGCTTTTTCACGGTGGAAAGCCTCCTCGGCCTGATATTTGCCAATGAGCTGGCACACCTTATCACGCATGGCTTCTTTCATGGTAGACCTCCCTAGTACGTTCCAAATTCCTGATCCAGCAGGGTGTCCAGCCGGATGCGCTTGCCACGGCCATCACCGGCCCCGTTGTTGTTCCAGCCGTCAGGGTAGCGCCTGCAGACGTCGCGCTTGGGTACGCCCATATATCCAGATACCTGATCTACCGTGAGCCGGAGGCAGCCGGTCTTACTGAAGATAGCCTTGTAGGCCTCATGCCACGCTTCGTTTCTAGTCGTTTTTGCCATGTAACCACAACTCCTTCTGACGGCGTTCAAACTCTACCTGCTGGCCGTAGCTGCGTCCTGCAGCATCTGCTCGGGTACAGACATCGTGGAGGCTGTTGCCTTGCGGCAGGGCCTGCTTTTTCTTTTCCTCATACTGAGCCTTGAGCTTCTTGTTGTGCTCCTCGGCCTGTGTCTTGCGCACGGCGCTCAGGCATTCCGGGCAGTATTTGCGGCCCCGAGCTACGTTGGCCGAGCCGCAGAGGGCGCAGTGATGTTCTTTTACGGGTGTGCTCATCAGTGTGCCGTCCTTTCCATCCGCCGGCGCTTTGCAGCGCGGATCCGGGCGTTGTCGGCCCGTTTGAACTTGTCCCACTCCACCAGCGCCAGAGGCAGGCCCGCCGCGATGGGCGCGAAGACAAAGAGCAGCGTCAGCGTCTCGATGCACTGGGCCTGCCACGGGTCGCAGCCGGTGAGCTGCAAGAGGTCGGAGAAAATAAACATTATGCCGTTCATAAGATGAGCGCGCCTCCTAACTTGTAAGCAAGAGCAAAGGCCAGCAGCAGGTATGCAGCCCAGCCCAACAGCATTTCGCGGGTGGGATGCCGGGCGCAGAACATGACCAGCGCCACCATGCACCCGCCTGCGACAAATGACATAAAGCAGGAGAAAATAGAGCTTCTCGTCATAGCTGTCACCTCATCCCCAGCGCCCGCTCGATTGGCTCTCTGGGATTGTCGTTGTGGTATTTGCCGGTCATGTACTTCTGTACCTGACCGACGCCAAGCCCTGCCGCCTTGGCGAGCTGGCTGTAATTCCAGCCGAGGAGGGTCTTCTGTTTTACTGCCTCCGCTTTCCATTCGGGAGACCAGGATGTGGATTTCAAAGCTTTTACCTCCTTGTGGCAGGCCCCCTTCTGCGGTAAAATAAGGGTAGAAAGGAGACGATAAAATGGAAATTGCTAAAGAATTGAACACAATGGCGAAATGGCTATGTCAGCGCGAAAATATCACATTGGTAATAGCAATCGCTGGCTTTGTAATGTCGCTCTACAACTTTTTTAGGGCTATATGGGATAAACGGTGCTCGTTTAGCGTTGGTTATGTGAGCCACTACTGCCACTTATCAAGAAGTGAAAAACATGCTGAATTGGTGTTCCGGCTGAATTTTATAAACCAATCATCTGTACCACTGACAATCGTGAGGATGTTTATAGTGGTCGATGATAAAAAATACGAATTTCTCTTTCCAGAGCAACAGGTGTACAGGATGACTCGCACCGAGAACGGAAAAACCTTCCAGATAGGGGAGATTAAATCACAGTCGCTCCCAGTTCGTATAGAAGGGAACGGCGCACTGGGTGGATATTTTGCGGTATATCTTCCGCCTGAGATGGAAAAGAGATTCCAGTTAGCAGGAACGTGGAAAATTATTGTGCAGGCGACGCAGAAGAAAAAGACGTTTTCAATAGTTGCGGATAATCCAGGTTATGATATTGAGAAGTACGGATACCGATGTGAGAATCAGCGCAATATCGTAAATATCCATGCGAAACCTCTTTCCGGCTAAATCAAGAAATTCTTGAATACTTCCAGAATCTGCAAGGTAGTGCGGCTGGTGTCAGTGAGGGTTCCGAGTGTGTTGGAAATGACGATCAGTGCATCACTGATCTGGTTGATCCTCAGGACGTTGTGAAGGACAGTGATACTCTGCAGGAGCAGACAAACATTGAAAATTGACCTGCTCCGCTTGAGTCTCCGAATCTCATTCTCCATCTCGGCCCAGCGTTCCGCTTCCGACGGTTCGCTGGGCTTTTTATCGTTCTCCATACGGTTCACCTCCTTGTGGCAGGCTTCCTTCTGCGGTAGAATAAGAGCAGAAAGGAGTGAGATCATGGATAGATTTTCAGGGGTGAATAGTGCCAGACGCTTAAACCAAGTTATGGATGAGTGGGCTAAACAGCAGCGCGAAGCAGAAGCTGTGGTGAGAGAACGGCAAAAGCGCAGTGAAGAGCTTGAAAATGCGCAAATGGGTTCGGCGGAAGATATTCGTAAAATGCTGGAAATGATGGAAGCAAATCAGAAAGAGCAAGCTGCTGAAATCCAAAAAAATCACAGGGTAACCGTTATTTCCATCGTGGTTGCTGTTGTATCCGCTGTTTTTGGCGCGGCGTCGTTTTTCGTTGCGCTTATAGCCCTGTTGCGCTGAGCCTTATCAGTGTCAGAATGAGTGCGGCGCTTTGGAAGAATGCTGCTGCACCTTGCAGGCAAAGCACAATAATCAGCATTTGATGTAATGTCCAGTCGGGCTTCCGGCTGGGCTTTTTCTTATCATCCATCTTGTTCACCTCACTTGTGCAAAATGTTTCTCAAATCGGGGTCAAAAACATTGCCAAGCACAGAGAAAGAGTGTAAAATGAAATTGCGGTTATCAAATTACATTTTTTCTACTTGGCAATGAGTCCGGCCCAAGCTGCAAGCAGACACAGCCAGGGCCTGAGTGTACCCTCGCAGAGGGTGCTTTTGTCAAATAGGAGATCACGCAGGGGTCTACAAGCATTCCACCGCCAATAGGAGGCCTGTTTGATTCCGAGACGCCCCAAGCAGGGGAAGGAAGCCGCCTGCTTGGGATAAATGAATCATAACTCCAATAAACTCCAAAATAAGGACGAAATTGGAATTATGTGGAGTATTTTGGAGAAATGCACAAAAATGGAGGCGATATTTTTGTTCTACGAAAACTTTGACGCCTTGAGCAAGAAAATTGGAAAGTCCAAATCTGAAGTGGCGCGGGACATTGGATTGGATCCTAAATCCTGTACAGGATGGAAGAATGGCGCTATCCCCAGAAACAGCACTTTGAGAAAGCTTGCAGACTATTTTGGTGTTACAGTAGAAGAATTGATGGGTGACAAGGCCGAAAGCACTCGACCAATAGACTCCAACACAGATTTTGGTTATGAATGGGCCGATGTTGAGAAAGCATATAAAGGTGCCACCCCGGAAGCCAGGGCGGCAGCCAAAGCGGCAGCGCTGGCTGTGTTGGAGAGTGGGAAGAAGTAAACGGCATTTTGACAGCAAGATAAAATTGATTTGAGGAAGAGTAAGGGAGAACATCAAAATGGCTAAATGTACTCGATGTGGCAGAAAAGGCTTTTTTCTGAAGCTTACGAATGGCTTGTGTGATAACTGCGTATCGACTATGCGGATGGAGCAGGAGCAGGCCGCGCTGAAGGCTCAGATGGAAGAGATCTCAGCTAAGCTGTCCGATCAGAAAGCCTTATTTGAGCGCATTTCAGCAGACGCCTATGCGGACGGCGTGGCAAAAGCTAAGGCGAAAAATGCAGAGCTTACGACTCAAAATCTCCAGATTGAAGAGAGGATACTTGCTGGAAAGAAAAATCTTGTGGAGCTTTCTGAAAAAGAGGAAAAGAGCCGCAAGAGTGCAGCAAATGCGGAACAGAAGGTGCACCGTTGCAAAGAACTCATCAAAGCAATCCAGCACGCAAATGAAGCTTTTGGCACAGATGATCAGGAGGTCGGCGACCTTGAAAAGCTTCTGAATGAGGCCGATGGACTGATGAGTCCCACGGTAACACTTACGCTTCAATGCCTTGATATGAAGGATCTACGTAAGCGTTACAAAGAAAATGAGAAAAATATCCAAGCCACCTTTGAAAAATATAAAGACCGCTATATGACCAAAGCTAACATTACGATTTACCGCCTGATGGTCATTGCACTGTCCGCAGAGCTTCAGAATGTGCTGAACAATGTTGGCTTTGGCAAGCTGGATGATGCGCTGAATGATATTAAGACCATTACCAACAAGTACTACGTCATCGCGGCAGATGGCAATCAGAGCATTGCCCCGACAGTTAAGAAATTTATCGGTGAACTGGACTACTATTTCCAAGAGGCCGTGAAAATAGAGTATGAGTATTATGTTCAGAAGGAGCGCGCCAAGGAAGAACAGCGTGCCATTCGTGAGCAGATGCGGCAGGAAGCAGAGGAACGCCGCGAGCTGGAACGCCAGCAGAAGCAGATCGAAAAGGAAGAAAGCAAGTTCCACGACCAGATCAGCCAGTTGTCTCAACAGATGGCTGATTCTGTGGACGACGAAAAGACAGCACTGTTGAAGGCTCGTATCGAGGAACTGCAAAAGCAACTGGCCGCAGTGGCAGAGCAGAAGGATAAAATCATTGAGCTGCAAAACGGCAAGGCTGGCAATGTTTATGTTATCAGTAATATCGGCTCGTTCGGTGAGGGCGTGTTCAAAATCGGTATGACCCGCCGTCTGGAACCGATGGACCGCGTGAATGAGCTGGGCAGCGCCAGTGTGCCGTTCCCGTTCGATGTCCATTCGATGATCTTCTCTGACGATGCTGTAAGCCTCGAAACGAAGCTGCACCACATCCTGAATGACCAGCGCGTGAACAAGGTCAACCTGCGCAAGGAGTTCTTCCGCGTTTCACTGGACGACCTTGAGAAACTGGTCGGTGAAATTGCACCCACGGCAGACTTCAAGCGTACCGTCCTGGCCGAACAGTATCGGCAGAGCCTGTCTATCTCCCATGTGGCAGAGAATCCGGATGCGAGCGAAGAGGAGGACGATGAAGAGTAATTTCTGATACGTTGAAACGGCTAAAGAAGCTGGGAGGATAAGACTAAGAACGACATATGAAGAATGTAGAATAATTGTAAATAATCGCTTATTTTGACAAATGCCTTGACAAAGCGAGAAAGTATGAGTATACTAAATACGTAGCCTAAAGCTATATGTTGAGACTGAATGTTTCAAAATGCTTAACAGACCCTTGATAGTAAGCCCCCAACGATATGGGATTGGCTGAGATCCTGGGTCTTTTTTATTTGTTAAAAGAAAGAAGGTTGTTATTTTTGACGCGGACGGCAATATTAGTGGATGGCGGTTTTTATAGAAAAAGAGCAGCATATCTCTGGGGACAAAAGACGGCGGAAGAACGGGCAAAGGAGTTGACGGCCTATTGCTGGGCACACCTGCATAATAAAGATGGTAGTGAGCGCAGACACCTTTACCGAATCTTTTATTATGATTGCGAGCCGTTGGATAAAACTGTTTATCATCCGTTTCTGAAACGGAATGTTGTCATGAAAAACAGTGAGACATATACATGGACACTTAAATTCTTAAACGAGCTGCGCGAAAAAAGAAAGTTTGCGCTGAGGCTGGGGGAGTTTTCTAGTGTGGTGGGGTATAACCTCCGTGCTAGTGTAACAAAGGAACTTCTGATGGGAAAAAGAACCCTCGAAGATCTTAAAGAAGATGATTTTATTTTTACCGGCCAGCAAAAGGGCGTTGACATGAAGATTGGCATTGATATTGCTGCACTGGCCTATAAAAAGCAGGTGGATCAAATCATTTTGATTTCAGGTGACAGTGATTTTGTTCCTGCTGCAAAGCTTGCACGGAGAGAGGGAATTGACTTTATACTCGATCCGATGTGGGCAAAGATAAAGCCGAATTTGTTTGAGCATATTGATGGTTTAGCAAGCCCATGGAAAAAGAAAGATGGATTGGCCGCTGCATTGGCGCAGTCGGCGGATAAACCGTTGGAGGCCGAAGTTCCTTCTACGGATGTACATAGTACACAGCAGAGTGAGTGATTGAACGCCTGAGTCAACTGTATTGAAGTGCACAGATCAATAGAGGACGCAAGATAAAAATACAAGACCCCCGATGTAAGTTGATGCATCGGGGGTCTTGCTGTTAAAACGTCAGGATGCCGGTGGGCGGTCATCCTGACTTTGTGACGGCTCCAAAAGGATGCGCATTATGGTGTTCCACAGCTCAGGGTGCTCTTTCAAGCAGGCAAGAAATTCGTCGTCCGTCACAATAACACTTCCTTTTGTTGTAAACTTTAGCCTGATTTTACAACCGTGATGCGCTAAAATCAATACCAGAGAAAGAAATTTCTCAAGATTGTGAAAAACGACAAAATCTCGTTTTAAGGTCTGTGCATTACGGAGATTCTGGCAGGGTAGGTGTCCACAGTGGACACTTTTGCCCCGCCAGGTAGGCTTCTGGAGGCGTAAAGGGTATGAGGGCGGTTAAAAGGAAGGGAAATCGTTCGGACGGATGCTGTCAGTGTAAGCGAAAAATGCCGGATGGCAAGTATAAGGTCTTTTATGGCTCGACCTTCACGGAAGCAGAGAACAAATACCGCGATACTTTGCAGAGCTGGGAAGAAACGCATAAAAAGAAGCCTCGCGCCAGCGCAGTGACCTACAAGGAGGCTGCGGAGGCGTATGAGGCTTATATCACATCGCCCAGCAAACCGGTCAAGCGCGGCACTGTGGCGTCTTACCGTAAGCATCTGAACCCGACAAAAATATTCTTTGGCGATGAGCTGATGGAGGACATCAATGCGCAGCGAGTCCGTGACTATCTGGATCATCTGAGCGCAGAAGGAAAAGCCAAAAAGACCGCTCTGAATGCAAGGTCGGTGATAAGCTGCGTGTTTTCCTACTGGTGCAACTATATGCACGGTACAGGAAACCCGGTGAGGACGGCAGCGCTTCCGAAGAAAATGCCAGTAACAGAGCGAAAGGAGCCGACCATAGAACAACAGGAGCTGATAGAAGCACACCCAGAAGGCTGCGGCTTCTGGGCGGCGCTGTTTGAGTACACGGGTATGCGGATCGGTGAGGCTAACGGCCTGCGGTGGCGGGACATAGATTTTGAAAAGGGAAGGATATACCCTTCACAGGCTATGCCGTGGGAACGCAACCAGCCATACGAAGAAGAGCTGAAAACAGAAAAAGCTTATAGAGCGATTCCGATCCTTGCGAGGCTGCGTCCGCTGCTGGAAAAAGAGGCGGCTCGGCATAATCCAGACGATTATGTGATGTCCGGAACAAAGAAGCCCTTGACCTCGTCGCAGTACGAATGGCGGTGGGCGATGTACTGCCGTCCGCTGGGGTTGAGCGTCAAGCAGGAAAAACGAACGAAGAAAAAGGGACATCCGGACGAGTACAGAGTCTATTACAAGTGGAAAGCGCTGGTCACGGCGCACCAGTTCCGGCACCTTTATGCGTCAAATCTTTTCTATGCAGGTGTACCGGATAAGGTAGCGCAGAAACTGATGGGACACGCCGACATTACGACCACGAGAAGAATCTATCAGCAGCTTCGTGAGGAAGAGGATTTGAAGTACACAGCGCTTCTCGATAAATATTTGGAAGAAAAAGAGCAAAGTAGTGGTTGAGTAGTGATTTCGAAAAAATCAACGTAGAATCAGGTAAGATTAGGGGTTCAAATCCCCTCCCTCGCACCAGAAAATATCCACGAAATGTCGATGAAAATCGATGTTTCGTGGATTTTTTGCTATCTGCGTCTGTCGGATACTGCCAGATACTGCGCGATACTGCCTGCTTTTGCCGGGTACTTTGTAGTCAGGATCGTAGTCAGAAAAAGTAGGCCGCAGCAGGGTTTTTCCGGGGGTTCCCCGGGACAAAAAGTAGTCAAAAATAATGAATCAGGCCGCCGTCTCCGTAAAACAGAGACAGCGGCCTGATTCATCAAGGGGATTATTTGTCCATATCATGGTACGAACCGTCGGGCGGCCGTGCTGTTCGACCCCTCTTCTCCGCGAGAAAAAAATGGCCCCAAGCCTGAGCTTGAGGTCATTTTTTATGCGGGAGAAGGG
>ERZ791920.1166-NODE-1166-length-14825-cov-7.606770_pt1 | contig 14825 bp, 10 predicted proteins | sample MGYA00510136_ERZ791920 | MGnify/ENA primary metagenome ERZ791920 (study PRJEB30046, sample SAMN00792066) | human gut metagenome | study: EMG produced TPA metagenomics assembly of the A metagenome-wide association study of gut microbiota in type 2...
GCGATACCGTCAAGATCAAGATCGACCCGTCCAAGATGCACCTGTTCGCTCCGTCGACCGAGCTGCGTCTGAACTGAGCTGATATCGAGTAACCAACCGTTGGCTGTTTCTTCAAGGGAATATCCTTTACGGAAATCGGCTGGCGGGTGGCTGAATAAAAACTTGGCGGAAGCGCGAACTTCCGTCAACCATTAAACGAGACGTGCTCTTCCTCTCTTATCGTCTCGTTGGAGAAGCCCCGCGTCGGTGCGGGGCTTCTTTTGTTTTCCGCAAGCACGATATCGGCTTGTAATGTCTGTTTGTAGCATCGATCGCAATATTCGATCGTAATATGAGAGGGATAGTGAGATTCCAGTATTGAGATCATCGCATATCGGCAGGTGAAACGGATTCGTCCATACTTGCTTCTTCGGGTAGGTCAACAGGTAAATTGTTGATTCATGGAATCTCTTGAATTGCCACAGATGGATCCCCGTGTGCTGAAAGCAACTTCCGTGAAGGCCGAAGATCCGGCTGCCTCATCTCCGGAGCCGCATGCGCTGAAAATCACCGCCGCAAGCTCGAATCCAAAGATGTTCACCCTGCCGTGGGAAAAGCCGCTGGCTACTTGGCCGGAAGACCTGCTGGCCAATCTTCCGCGTGGTATTTCCAGGCATGTGGTGCGTTTCGTGCACGTAGGCGACGAAGTGTACGCCATGAAGGAAATCACGCGCAATGTGGCGGAACGAGAATACGAGCTGCTGCGTCGCCTGCAGAAGCTGGAACTGCCGACCGTGCAGCCGATCGCCGTGGTCACAGGCCGTCATAGCCGTGAAGGCGAGCCGCTGGAAGCGATCCTTGTCACCAAGCATTTGAAGTTCTCACTGCCGTATCGTGCGCTGTTCGCGCGTAATCTGCGCCCTGATACCGCGGAACGACTGATCGACGCGTTGGCCGTGCTGATGGTGCGTTTGCATTTGGCTGGCTTCTATTGGGGCGATGTGTCACTGTCGAACGTGTTGTTCCTGCGCGACGCCTACGCGTTCTCCGCATTTTTGGTTGATGCGGAAACCGGTGATCTGCAGATTAATCTGACGGAAGGCCAGCGCGAGTACGACGTTGATTTGGCCCGTACGAACATTATTGGCGAATTGATGGATCTTTCGTCCGGTTCGCTGCTGCCGAGCGGTGTTGACGAAATTGCGATCGGCAACCGTTTGGTGGATCGTTACCATTCGCTGTGGAGCGCGTTGACTGATACCGACAAGTTCGGTCCGGATGAGATGTGGAAGATCGAGAAGCGCGTCAACAAGCTCAATGAGCTTGGTTTTGATGTGGATGAGCTGGAAATGAAGACCGCCGAAGATGGCAAGCGTGTGCTGGTACGTCCGCGTGTGGTCGATGCCGGCTATGCGAATCGTAAGCTGCTGCGATTGACTGGTCTTGATGTGCAGGAGAATCAGGCTCGTCGACTGTTGAACGATTTGGATGCCTACCGCGCTTCCACATGGCGTGAGGGTGAGGATCTTGAGATTGTCGCCACTGATTGGATGCGCGAAGTGTTCGAACCGACCGTGCGCATGATTCCGCGTGAATACCGTTCGCAGATCGAACCGGCTCAGTTCTTCCATGAAGTGCTTGACCACCGTTGGTTCCTGGCCGAGAAGGCGGGTCATGATGTGCCGATGGCCGAGGCGGTGCAAAGCTATGTGGAGAAGGTGCTTCCGCAGTACAAGCTCACCACGAAGGATGTGGACGCGTTGAACGCCGAAGCCGATTCCGGTGTGATCGACGACGAATACACCTACGACGATCCCGACGACGGCTACAACCCCGACGACGATCCCGACGCAGCTGTATGGGCGCATTGATAGAAAAAGCTCCAGTGGAGCTTTTTCTATCAATGCGCCCTGAGACGAGGCGATAGCCGCGCCGAAGGCAGTATTGAGCCTGCGGCGTAGCCGCAGTCAAAAATTGCAGGGCCGAGCCGTTAAGCGGAGGACCACTAATAATCCTCCGCTTTTTGTTATCCCTTCACACCCCTCACTTTCAAAACTCAAAAAAATTTTGACTTTTGAAAGTGAGAGAACGTGTTGCGAGAGATCGTTGGCGGGGGAGTGGGTCTGCGGTAAGCGCAAAATCAATCCAAGTACAGATTTGCGCAACAAAATGAGCGGATAATCCGTATGGACTATCCGCTCATATGTATTTCGGACTTGCTGCCTTGTTGTGTTTACTTCTGCAGTTTCGCTGTGCTTACTTCCTGTCGCTTCGTGTTGATTACTTCGCGTCAGCGGCGGCACCGGCCTCGCGGCGGGCGCGTGCGACGGAATACAGCGTGATGCCCGCTGCGACGGAAGCGTTCAGCGATTCGACCATGTTCGACATTGGGATGCCGGCGATGGAATCGCATGTCTCGCGTACGAGACGGCTCAGGCCGTTGCCTTCGGAACCGAGCACCACAACCAGCGGATCGGTTTCGAAACCGGTTTCGCCAACGAGGGCGTCGCCGCCACCGTCGAGACCAACGCTGTAGTATCCGCGTTCCTTCAGGCTTTCAATGGCTTTGGTGAGGTTCACCACGCGGGCGACCGGCATGTGCGCGGCTGCGCCTGCGGACACCTTCCATGCGGCCGCGGTGACCGAAGCGGAACGACGTTCCGGCAGGATCACGCCGTTGGCGCCGAATGCGGCTGCGGAACGGATGACCGCGCCCAGATTCTGCGGATCGGTGACGCCGTCAAGCGCGATGAACAGCGGACGTGCCGCAATGCGTGCGCTTGCGGAGCTGGCCGCTTCCATGGCGCGGGACTTCTTGTCCGCGCGTTCCACCAGCTCGGCGAGCGAGGAATACTGGAACGGCTGCGCCTTCATCACCACGCCCTGATGGTTGGAGGAGCGTGCGATACGGTCCATTTCCAGTCGGTCGGCTTCCATGAGGTTCAGTCCGTGAATACCGGCGAGACGAATGATTTCGCGCGTGCGATCGTCGTGCTCGATGCGTGCGGCCACATACAGCGTGCTCGCGGGCACGCCGCAGCGCAACGCTTCGAGAACGGCGTTGCGACCGATGACGAGATCGTCGGATTCTGAGCTGAACTTTGCCGCGCGACGGCGTGCCGCCAGTCGCGGATCAGCCATCTTACGACGATTGGTAGCCTGCTTTTCCTTGTAAGCCTTGTGATATACGCGATCTTCGGCCTTGGGGGTCGGTCCCTTGCCCCTCAGCGCGTTACGATGCTTTCCACCCGACCCCTTGGTCGGTCCTTTTTTCATTGCCATAGTTGTCCATTCTCCCAGCACCCCGGGAAAAGGCTACTGGCGTCGCGTCCGCTCGATATTGCTCGATATGATGGCAAGAATGGAGAAGAACAAAGAGATTTTCGGATTGCCCCTCATGTTCTGGGGCTTGTGGGTCACGCTGCTTATCCTGTGGATGGGCCGCTTCGTCACGTCATTCCTTTCCATGTATCTGGTGTCTGACATGCATGTCAGCGCGGGCGTGGCCGGCACCATCGTCTCCATGTACGGTTTCGGCGGCATCTTCGGCTGCCTGTATGGCGGCGCGCTGTCCGACCGCTTCGGCCGCCCGGCGATGATCGTCATCGGCAATCTCGGCTCCGCCGCGATGCTGGTCCTGCTGGCGTTCATCGGCAATCCGTGGATCATGGCGATCGCGCTGCTGGTCTACGGCGCCATCTCATCCATGCCGACGCCCGCGGTCGCGGCGTACGTGTCCGACGTGGTGCCGTTCCGCAAACAGAAGCGCGCGTATTCGCTGCAGACGTGGGCCGCGAATTTCGGCTTCGCGATCGGCCCGATCATCGCCAACCAGTTGGTGAAGATCTCCTATGCGCTGATGTTCTACGCGGAAGCCGCGGTGCTGGTGTTCGCCACGATCTTGATGATCGTGTTCTTCAAGGAAGTCGGGCTGGGCAAGCGCCCGCGGGGCGAGGTCGCGCCGGCGCGGGCGTCGCAATCCGCGGAATCAGCTGCGGGAAATGCCGTGGAACATGCTGTGAAACAAACCGGCGAATCGCAGCGGCCGCAGCGGTTCTCCATATGGCGCAGCTATCGTCGCGCATGCGCCGACGGCGCGCTGATGTCGATGGTGGTGCTGATGTTCCTGTACACGCTGGCGTATTACCAGATCGTCAGCGGCCTGCCGATTTCCATGACGCAGATCGGCCTTGGCACGGATGAATATTCCAGTCTGCTGACCATCAACGGCGGTCTGCTGTGTCTGCTGCAGATTCCCGCGATCGGTCTGTTCCAGCGGATGAGCAACACCCGAGTGCTGGTGCTCGGCATGTCCATCACGGCGGTCGGATACGCGTTCCAGATCGGCGCGAATTCGTGGGTGGCGTTCGCAATCGCGACCGTGCTGTGGACGCTTGGCGAGCTGGGCACGTTCCCGATTGCCGCCACAACGGTGGCGAACATCGCGCCAAAGGATGTGCGCGGCACCTACCAAGGGTTATACAACCTGGTGTGGTCGCTGTCGAACGCGTTCTCGCCGTTGGTCGGAGGCTGGATTCTCAACGCGTTCGGCAGCCGTGTGCTGTGGATCTGCTGCACGGTGATGTTCGTCATCGTGGCAATCGGCTTCTACGTGACGCGCGGCCCACGCGAACGTGCCGCCGCCCGCAATCTCGCTGTTGAGGAGGGGTAGCCGGCGTACGTGAAAAGCGGGAGGCCGCGATTCCGTTTGGAACCGCGGCCTCCCGCTATGTGATTTAAGGATTGGAAAGAAGAGGGGCGAGGTGCTGTGGCGCCTGCGCCTTGCCCCCCGTCTAGGAAGCGGTCTTACTTGTTGAGGACCTTCTTGAAGAGGTCGGAGGAAGCCTTGGCGAGTGCGAACTGGCCGAAGCCCGGATCGATGGAAGCGAGGTTGGCGTTGATGACCTGGTTGAAAGTGTTGTTCTTCATGATGTTTCCTTTCGTTCGGCTTGGCGGCGCGTATCTGTTTTCTTGTCCATTCCTCTGGCCGCTGCCGTAAGTCTGTGTTTGTTGTCTATTTTCTTTTCTTCGTTCTTCTGTTGTGCCTTCATCTTACGTCGGGCAAATCGACAATGTCATGCGACGATCGTCACTTCTTTTGTAAAATCATCGGCTAATCTTGAAGAAAAAGTAACGTTCGATGAAAATTGGCGGACGCATCTTATAGTCCATATTCTTTACGTCTCTTGTTGGCTTTGATGTAAGCGTCACTATCGGAACGAATGCCAACGACGATGATGGTCATGATTCCATTTCGCAGTAACGGTTCGTAAACAACGCGAATGCCGATATCCCTGAATTTGATTTTGCAAAGCCTGGAAAGTTTCGTTCGTTCGGCATTGCGTAACGGTTTGCCATACCCGCCTTGCGAGGTGGGCAGTGGGTTTGTGCGAACTTTCTCGATTCCCTTGAGTACTTGGATTTGCTCGGCTTTGCCGAGTTTGCGCATGTCTTTCTTGGCTTCGTCAAGCCATTCAACTTGCCAGTTCATGCGAGTTCCGGCTCAGGTGCCTCGGCGAGGTCGCTTGGGGAAATGCCGAGATCGAGCATGACCTCTTCGTTGCTGATAGTTGTGCCAGTACTGTTGGCGAGTCTTTTTTCGGCAAGAAGCAAGTCTTCGTTGTCTTCGATTCGTTCCATGAGAGCGCGATAGTTTTCGATATTCATGAGAACGTAGGACGGCTTGTTTCGTTTGATCAGAATGACTGGATCGTGGTCGGCCCGCTGCAACAATGCGGAAGTACGACCATTGCTGAGCTCGCTGATTGGAGCAAGGTCATCGAGTATGTCAAGTGCGCTTGCCATGATAAACCTTTCTTAAAACCGAATTTCATACCCAATTATATACCAGTATTAATACCAAGATTCATGGTTGTGCGACTTTGAATCTTGGTATAAAAAGCGATTTCGCTATGGAAAGGGCACCGAGCTGTTGCTTGGTGCCCCTGGGAAAACAGAGATAATCAGACTTTACGGCCCGCGCCGCAAAAAATTACTTGCGCTTGGGCTTGCCGAAGGTGAACGCACGTACGATCGCGACGATGCCGATCGCCACAAGCGCGCATCCGCCGAACAGGATCAGCCAGGTCGTGGAGCTGACGGGGGAGAACAGCACGATGAAGCCGGCGACGATCGACAGCAGTGCGTAGATTACGGCCCATGCGGAGCTTGGCATGCGCCACGATTCCACGAGCGCCATCACGCCTTCCAGCATCCAGCCGAGACCGACCACCATGGTGATGAGCACGGCGAGTGTGGCTCCGGAAAGCGCCGCGTTTTTCAGCATGACCACACCGCCGACAGACAGCATCAGGCCGATCAGAATGTCAAGCACGCGCCATCCTCCCGGAAGCCCGAGTTCCACGATTGCGGTCACAATGCGGACCACACCGGAAACCACGAAGTATGCGCCGAGCGCGATTGCGGCGACCTTCAGTGTGGCACCGGGCCAAATCAGCAGTGCCAGGCCGAGAATGACGGCGGCGATGCCGAGTACCGCATACGTGCCGCGGATCGCGTTCTTTGCCTTCTTCGGGAGCCATTCCTCCACGAGCTTGAACGGGCTGATCGGCTGCCAATTGTTGGTGCCGTTGTCAGCGTCGGATTGGCTGTTCTGCTGTCCGTATGGTTGGCCGTACGGCTGACCGGTGGTGTAGCTCGCGTAGAAGAAGCCGTTCTGGTTGGGATTCGGGTTGGCGTTGGGGCCGTCGAAGTAGCATGGGGTCTGAGGCTCGCTTTGATACGGATTGCCCGAATTGTTGGGATTGCCGCCCTGCTGCTGGGATTGCGATTGCTGGTTTGGTGCGTATGCCCCGTATTCCGGCTGGCCTTGCGGCTGCTGTCCGTTGCCGCCATTTTGATTCGGATTGTTCGCATACGGGTTGTTCATTGCGTCGCTCATGATGGCCCCTTTCCTGGAAGAGCGTGCTTCGTGACGCTCGGACGCGCGCGAATTTGCCCGCCTGCGCTCGAACGTTTCGGAAGTTCTGCCCTCATTCTAGGCAATCTGTCTAATTTAAGCCATCAACAAAATTCCCCTCATCGTCCATTTTGATGGTCTGATCGCATGTTTTTTCCGAATTGTCGCACGATCTTGCGAAATCGTGAGACAGAACTGCGAATCGTGAGGTCGAAAGTCAACTTGCGGCACAACGAATGCCTCCCGATCCTTGAAATCAAGAATCGGGAGGCATTTCGCACGTAGGAATCGACTGAATCCTTGAAACTAGAACAGGTCGAGGGCTACGTCGAGGTTGAGCGGCTGGTCGGCGGGCAGCTGATACTGCTCGTGCACCGGGCTCATCCAGGAATCGTCGCCGCCGACACCCATCTGAGCGGCGAGCACGCGCAGGAACATGTGCTTCGGCTCCGGCAGCTCGTCCTGATGCAGCGCCTCCTCAAGCATCGTGCTCGAATACGGCAGCAGGCTCATCGCAAACGGCTTCGTAACGCCGGTTTCAGTATTCGCAGTCTGGCTCACGCGCAAGCCATGACCAGAATCGTCCGTAATCTCAGCCCAACGCACGTCCTCATGGTTGCCGGTTTCCTGCGGCAGCAGATACGGCGCGCGATCGCGGAAGGCGTTCGTATCCCAAATGCCCAGCTTCGCATGCTTGCGGTCGGCATACGTTTCCTCCGGGCCGACGCCATAGAATCGCAGATTCGAATACTCGACCGGCAGCATCCATTCAATGCCGAACGCCGGAATCGTCGGCAGATCGCCGTCCTTTTCACCCGGATACGCAACATGCAGATCGACGTGGCCAAGCACATCGGCAACGTAACGAATGGTGACCTTCGTGCGCTGCGCAATCGCAAGCTCATACGTGTAAGTGACGGAAACTGCGGTTTCGCCGAGCGGCTCAACCTTCGTATCAACGCAACGCGCATACTTTCCGGCAACCGCCCACTGCGCACGCTCGAACGCATGGCCCGCGCCGCGATCATTGTCGGTCAGCGCACGGAACGTGGTGATCAGCGGCTTACGCAACACGAATTCGCGCTCGCCAAGCTTGTACGACACCATGCCACCCTGTGCAAGGGAGAACAGGGCTTCACGGCCCGCACTGCGTGCGCCGATATTCCAGCGGCCCAAGGTGATCGCTCCATCGGAAGTGGTGTTAACTGCATCGCCCGCAGAGACGTTCTTGCCACCCGCAACCACGCACTGGCCGAACGAAAGCTCATACCCAGCCGGAGCCCAATCGCAAGCGGAAGTCAACTGCTGGGACGCCTCCAAAACCAGTTCCTGCGCACCTGCGCGGTAATCGTCGATCGGCCAATCGATCTCAACATGTTCACTTGCTCCTGCGGCAACATCGAAGCGGCGCGAAGAAGACCAAACCGGCTTGCCATCAGCCAAAATACGCAACACAAACGTGGAATCAGCCGTCGAAACAAACAGATTGTCGTTGGTGATCGTAATGCCGGAAGCATCGACGGTCATATGCACGTTCGCGTACAGCTGCTTGACGTCCTGCGCCTTCGGCGACGGCGTGCGGTCGGCGAATAGCAGGCCGTCGCCGGAGAATTCGTAGTCGCTCGGACGGTCGCCGAAATCACCGCCGTAGCACATGCGACCGTTGCTGTCGAGAATCGCCTGGTCGATGAAATCCCAAATAAATCCGCCCTGATATTGCGGATAGCGTTCCAAAGCCGTGTATTCGTCCATGTTGCCGACGGAATTGCCCATGGCGTGCATGTATTCGCAGGAAATATACGGTTTCTTCGGGTTGGACTTGAGGTATTCCTCGATTTCGTCGGCGTGCGCGTACATGCGGCTTTCGATATCGGTCACGTCGTCGAACGCGCGATCATGCACGGAACCCTCGTAATGCACCGGACGGTTCGGGTCGATCGCGTGCGCGTGGGCGTGCATCGCGCGGAACACTTCGCCGGCGAACGACTCGTTGCCGAGCGACCAGATGAGCACGCTCGGATGGTTGTAATCGCGGCGCATCATGCTGTTGATACGGTCCACGCACGCGCCCTCCCACTGCGGTTTGCTGCCCGGCACCGCAGTTTCGGGGGTTTCGATGTTGTTCGCAACCCAGCTGCCGTGCGTTTCCATATTGGTCTCGTCGATCAGGTAGATGCCGTATTCGTCGCACAGGTCGTACCAGTATTCCTGGTTGGGGTAGTGCGAGGTGCGGATGGCGTTGATGTTGTGCCTCTTGCAGAACGTGATGTCGTCGATCATGTCTTGCCTGGTGATGGCGCGGCCGTGCTTCGCGTCGAATTCGTGTCGGTCGGCGCCCTTGAAGACCACGCGCTTGCCGTTGAGCTTCATGATGCCGTCTTCGATACGGAATGTGCGGAAGCCGACGCGCTGCACGACCTTTTCGACCAGCGGACCGTCATGGCCCACAACAAGCACCGTCAGCTCATACAGGGTTGGCTCTTCGGCGCTCCACGGCGCAATGTTCTTCAGCGCGCCGGAATTGAGGGTGATGGTTTCGTTGGCGCATTGCGTGGATTCCCACACCACAGTGCCGTTTGCGTCACGCAGTTTCGCCTTGACGGTGGCCGCGTCGTTTGCATTGCGCAACTGCAGGGTTGCATTCAGCGTTCCGGCGGCCATGGAGGGATTGTAGTCGGCTTCGATCTGCACGGTTTCGACATGCACGCGAGGCTGTGCGGCGAGCTCCACGGAACGGAACAGGCCGTGCAAACGCCAGAAATCCTGATCTTCCAGCCAAGAGGCGCTCGCGTATTCGTAGCAGGCGACGGTGAGCACGTTGTCGCCGTCAACGTTCAACGCTTCGGTGATGTCGAATTCGTTCGGGGTGTAGCCGTCTTCGCCGTAGCCGACGAACACGCCGTTGACCCACACGTAGATCGCGGTGGCCATGCCGTGGAACGTGATGCTGACGGTGCCGCCATTTTCCAGCGTCGCGGCGAGCGGACGGTCAAGCGTGAAGGAACGGCGGTAGATCGCCACATGATTGTTTTCGGGAACGTTCGGCTCCTGCGGATCCTCATGGCCATCCCATGGATACTGCACATTCACATATTTGTTCTTCAAATAGCCGGCCATCTGCAGGTGTTCGGGCACGTTGATCGCGCCGAAACCGGCATCGTTGAAGTCAGCTGCGGCGAACGGCGCGTTTTCCACGTCGACGTTGGCTGCCTGAGTGACGTTTACTTTCCATTCGCCGTCGAGATTCTGCTTTGGTTCGGTGGCTTCGCCCAGGAAATACCGATGATTGGAGTGCGCGGGCTTGCGATTCACCGCGAATACGGTCGGATCGGTGAGCCAGCTTGCGTTCGCCTGCCGCGCCTGCAGGATGCGCGATTCCGGAACCCCTTGCGTTTGCTGTGATTCTTGCAATTGCGTGGCTTCTTCTTGAGCTGCCATAGTAACTACCCCTATCCATTGCGACGTTGCCAATGTACGCTACGAATCATAGCGTAAGTAATTTTGTTTACTAACATCCGATAACATATCACACTTCCGCCAAAGATGGTAGTGACATTGCCGTCGGTGTTGCCGTGTAATCGAATGCGCGGTCGAAATAAGATTGCAGATTATGTTTCACGATTTTGTGAAATCTTGACAAAAGACGGTGCGTTGCAGTCTTGCAAAATGGGCACGGTGTGTAATAATGGCAGGAATGCACCGATGGCGTACGCCCGGTGCCCACAACCGCGCAGCATTGCCCAGTTCGGCGAGTGGTTGCGAAAATCGCAATTTTCCGCTATTTCGCACTATCGCAACGGCAGGGGAGTGCTGACTACTCCGCGGCGCTCCCAAGGAGATCATCATGGTTGATCGCAAGGAAGATCAATCCACCCAATTCCGCGATACCAGTTCGGGAAATTTCGAACAAGCAGCAAAAACCGCGACGCAAACGCAAGTCGATCCGTCGCTCGCCGATGCGCAAACCGTAGCGCAATCGCTTGGTGTCGATTTGAATACCGGCCTGAGTCAAGCGGAAGCCAAGCGTCGACTCGACAAGTACGGACCGAACGAACTCGCGTCCGCACCACCGGTGCCGAAATGGAAGAAATTACTCGAACAATTCAAAGACCCCCTTGTCTACCTGTTGCTGGCTGCGACCGGCATTTCGCTCGTCGCATGGTTCATTGAACGAGCCAACGCCGTACCGGGTGCGGAAGGCGGCGAAGCATTGCCGTTCGACGCCATCGTCATCGTGCTGATCCTCATCGTCAACGCGGTGCTCGGCTACATCCAGGAATCGAAGGCGGAAGCCGCCGTCGAAGCGCTCTCCAGCATGACCGCGCCGCAAACCAACGTGCTGCGTGACGGCAAAATCGAACGCATCAACACGGTTGACGTGGTGCCCGGCGACATCATCGTGCTCGGCGAAGGCGACTCCGTTTCCGCGGACGGACGCCTCTTCGCCGCCGCCAGCCTACGAATCGCGGAAGCCAGCCTCACCGGCGAAAGCGTGCCCGTCGGCAAAAAGACCGACACCCTCGCACAGGCGAAGGCCCTCGGCGACCGCGCCAACATGGTGTTCAACGGCACGTCCGTAACGCAAGGCACCGGCCGCGCCATCGTAACCAGCACCGGCATGGGCACGCAGGTCGGTAAAATCGCCGATCTGCTGCAAGCCACGGAAGACGACGAAACCCCGCTGCAAAAGGAAATGAACTACGTTTCCAAAATCCTCGGCAGCGCGGTATGCATCATCGCGGTCGTGGTGCTGGTCGCGCTCGCGCTTACCGAAGGCTTCCAAGACGTTCACGATGTGATCGATTCGCTACTGTTGGCCGTCTCGCTGGCGGTCGCGGCCGTGCCGGAAGGTTTGGCTGCAATTCTTACGGTGGTGCTCGCGCTCGGCGTGCAGCGCATGGCCATGCACAATGCGATCGTCAAGAAGCTGCATTCGGTGGAAACGCTTGGATCCGCGTCGGTGATCTGCTCCGATAAGACCGGCACGCTCACCCGCAATGAGATGACCGTGGAGCGCGTGGTCACTCCGAGCGGCGAAGTGCAGCTTACTGGCACCGGCTATGCGCCGGAAGGCCGCATGGTGGTCGATCCACAGACCATGGAACATGCGCAAATACGCGGGATCATCGAATCGGAAGCCGTTGCGACCCTTGCCGTGGGCGCGTTGGCGAACGACGGCGAACTGCGCGAATCTGCTGCTTCTGCCGGAAATGCGGAAAACGTAACGTGGGAGGCGGTCGGCGACCCGACCGAAGTCTCACTCATCGTCGCAGCACGAAAAGTGAAGGCGAATCGCAAGTACGCCAACTACGAGCGCGTTGGCGAAATCCCGTTTACTTCCGAACGTAAGCGCATGTCCATCGTGGCGCAAGACAACGCTGACGCCGGCCGCCTGACCGTCTTCTCCAAGGGTGCCCCCGATGTACTTCTTGGATATTGCAGCAGGATTGCGGTCGGCGGTGCCGTTCGCCCACTTACGGAAGGTGATCGTCAGCAGATTCTTGCGACTGTCGAACAGCTTTCCTCCGACGCATACCGCACGTTGGGTCAGGCTTATCGTCCGCTCGGTACCGCTTCTCTTGCGCAAGTGCCGGGAATCATGCTGAATTCCGCAGGTCATGTTGCCGATATTGCGGAACAAAGCGATGTGCTTGAGAACGATTTGATTTGGGTCGGCATGATCGGCATCATCGATCCGCCGCGCACGGAAGTGCGTGATTCGGTTGCCGAAGCGCATCGCGCCGGCATTCGTACGGTAATGATTACCGGCGATCACCCGCTGACCGCGGCGCGCATCGCCACCGATCTGGGCATTATCGACAAGGGCGGCACGGCCATGACCGGCAGCCAACTCGACGAACTGCCCGACGAAGCGGCATTCGACAAGGTGACCAGCGGAGTGTCCGTCTACGCGCGAGTCGCGCCGGAACACAAGTTGAAGATCGTTGAATCCTTGCAACGGCAAGGCAATATCGTGGCCATGACCGGTGACGGCGTGAACGACGCTCCCGCAGTCAAAACCGCCGATATTGGCGTCGCCATGGGCATTACCGGCACTGAAGTGACCAAGCAGAGCGCGAAAATGATCCTCGCCGACGACAACTTCAGCACCATCGTCGCAGCCGTGCGTGAAGGACGCGGCATTTTCGACAACATCCGCAAGTTCCTGCGCTACCTGCTGAGCTCCAATGTGGGCGAAGTGTTCACCGTGTTCGGCGGGGTGATGCTCGCCGGATTCCTCGGCATCACCCAGCCCGGCAGCCAAGGCGTGACCGTGCCGCTGCTTGCCACGCAGCTGCTGTGGATCAACCTGCTCACCGACGCGGCACCCGCGCTCGCCATGGGCGTCGACCCGTCCACCGACGATGTGATGGCGCGCAAGCCGCGCAAACTCACCGATCGCGTGATTGACGCCGAAATGTGGGGCGACATCATTTTCATCGGTGTGATTATGGCGGCCGTCACCCTGATCGGCATGGACATGCACTTGGACGGCGGTCTGTTCACCGACCGTTCCGTCGATGCGATCGGTCACGACGCACAAATGACGGAAGCACGCACCATGGGCTTCACGATTCTCGTGTTCGCGCAAATGCTGAACGCGCTTGCCTCGCGCTCGCACTTGCAGTCAGCGTTCGTCGGACTGTTCTCCAACAAGTGGCTATGGGGCGCGATCGCGCTGAGCATGGTATTGCAGCTGGCGGTGATTTACATTCCGTTCCTCAACACCGCTTTCGGTACGGTACCGCTCAGCGTCGGCGCATGGGTCGAATGCCTCGGCCTTGCCATGATCGTGCTCATCGCCTCCGAACTGCGCAAATGCGTCCTCCGCGCCAGATAACGTCCGAAAGTGCGCAAAATCTCGGACGTTATCCAGCTTTCTGGAAGGGAAAGGTTTGTGAAGTCAATGATTGATGGGCTTCTTTCTTGCCTAATCTTTTTGGTGAGATGGGAGGTGCGCGGGATGCATTCGTTTGTTGAAGTATGGCGTCCGATGAAATTTAAGTGTTTTGTCTAAATCAGATACAACATTTATTTTCATATCGGCTATACGCTTCTTTTAGGAAATCTGTCGGATCGCATCGAAGCGCTTCCGACAGACGCCTGGCTGTATCCAGCCGCATGCCTGAGGTCGAGCGATAGCCTGTCTCAAACCAAGAGATGTTCGGCTGGGGAATCCCTGTCATCTCTGACAACTCGTTTTGCGTATAGCCGCGAGTCCGGCGAATGTCTCTTAGCCCGGATTCAGCGCAGTGGATTCCGCCTCTCCAACCTTCGTCGGGATGGAGCTCCAACACGTTGCAGTGCAATGCTTTGGCAATTTGGCGAGCGGTGTCCAAATGCATATTGCGTATGGTTTCCGGATTGTTTTCGAACATGACGAGACGATCATGATCCACGCCGGAGAGCTCGGCCAGCTGTTCTAGAGACATTCCTTCTTTGAGTCTCAGGTCCTGTAGCCTCATAGGCTGCGCCTCCATGCCGTTCCCTCCCTTCACGGTATCACTGCGGAATATTCGATCCGTCTTCTATTTTGAGTCAAAAGCCTGCTCATGAAAGGGACCATCCCGTCTTGGCAGGTCATTTTGCTCCGCTGCGCCCCACAGGATAACAGAATCCCCTCAACGTATCGTTCCGTCAATTCCTGATAAGGCGACTCATACGACGAACATGTTTTCCGGAAGGATGAGCTGGTTTCTGTGGAAAAGGAGAAAGACGATTCAGATGGACGGAATCGGGACACGCCGAGGGATGTGTTTATTTGCAACGATTCTAGGGTATCTTTGGAAGGGTCGATTTGCGTGATCGCCGGGGTTCGTGTAAATTGACTCTTCGCTGCCGCTCGGCGGGTGGTTCCCCGGTTGGGGTGCCTCGAGGCGGGTGAGTGGTGGTGGTTTGAGAACTCAAGAGCGTATTTGTACTACTT
>ERZ791920.1175-NODE-1175-length-14652-cov-2.792629_pt1 | contig 14652 bp, 8 predicted proteins | sample MGYA00510136_ERZ791920 | MGnify/ENA primary metagenome ERZ791920 (study PRJEB30046, sample SAMN00792066) | human gut metagenome | study: EMG produced TPA metagenomics assembly of the A metagenome-wide association study of gut microbiota in type 2...
AGAAGAGGTATGTAAAGCCTAGTACAACTTTAGCACAATTGAAAAGTATATATGCAAATGCGGATAGTGATAAGAGCTATGTATATGAAAATTTGCTGAAACTGGAAGAAGATCTGCATATTTTAAAAGAGTTAGGTACTCCTAGCAAGATGATTCAATATATTTTTTCAGAGGAAGGAATTAATTATAAAAAGTATTTGAGTAATTGTTCTAAGATTATGCATATGACCGAAGAAGATATTGATGATTTAAAGGAAACAACAAATCAGCTTTACATTTTCTTCCGAAAATATGATACGATGGATAATTTAAAGAAAGGAATTGAGCAGTACACCAGAATGATTCAGGATGCATATAAGAATCAGGATCGAGTTGGCAAAGTTGCTTTAACTACAATTCATTCAAGTAAAGGGTTAGAATATCAGCGGGTTATCATTTTTGATGTCAATGAAGAAAATCTTCCATATCGGAAGGTTGATGAAAAAACTGATATTGAAGAAGAACGAAGATTGATGTATGTGGCGATCACTAGAGCAAAAGATCAGGTTATTATTTTATATAATAACAAAAATGCATCTCAGTTTGTTTCCCAGTCTCAATTAGCAAAAGCTGATTTTAAAGTAGGAGATATGATCTTACACAAAGCCTTTGGAAAAGGAAGAATTGTAAATACTGATAGTAAATATATTCAGATTGAATTTCCTGAAAAGAACAGAACTATGAAATTTAATTTTGAATATGCTATCACAAAAAATATTATTAAAAAACTTTAGTTTTTTCAGCTGTTACATTGAATTGTGGCAGCTTTTTTTATTCATAAACATGTTTGGTATAATTGAATTATGACAAGAATGAGCGAAAATATATAATATAAAAATGAGATGATAATGCTACTCATATGGTAGTATTTATGTTATAATATATAGAGTGGATTATGAGATAGTTTTATAATCCTATCAAAATTCATAAAATTAGGAATGAACTCAGGAAACCTTCGGGTCCTGGGTCTTTTTTTATGTCAAAATAGAAGGAGGAAGGTCATGAAGAAATACATTGCAATATGCGAGAAAAGTAGTATTATGGAAAATCTTGCAGTAGCATTACCAGAAAAGCTCGTAAAAAGAGGGCGTAATTATTACGGCGAACACTATCAGATTCATGCTCTAAGTGGACACATTTTTGAATTATTTAATATGGAAGATTATCCAGAGTATCCATCAAAGAAAAAAGGATGGGATCTTGATGCATTACCATTTTTTCCAAAGACTTTTCGATACAAATTGATGCAAAAAACTACCGGAGGGGCGAGTGCGAAAAAAATATTTGATGATATCGTAAAAGGAATTGAATGGGCAGATGCCGTGATCCATGTAGGAGATAGTGATGATGAAGGACAGGTACTGGTAGATAACGTGCTGCATTATGCTAAATGTACTAAGCCAGTATATCGTTTAATCCAAGATTCCAATACTGTTGACGAGTTTAAAGAAGCATTGCAGAAAATGAAACCAAATAATTCTCCGGAATATAAAGCAATGGCATTGGAGGGAAGGTTCCGTGCTTTTTATGACTGGCTCTACGGGATCAACGCTTCCAGATATGCATCATTGAAATTCGGAACAACTGGAAAAGATTGTTTTCATGTAGGACGAGTAATCACAGCTATTGTATTTGAGATATTTAAAAGAGATTATGAGATACAAAATTTTGTTCCGCAGCCATATTTCCAAAATGTGAGTAAGGAAGGACTTACATTAACATCTAAGACAACATTTAAAACAGAAGAAGAAGCATCAAAAGTTGCGGATCAATATAATCGGGCAGGAGCTAAAGTAATAGCTATGAATCGAAGAAAAACAGTAATCCAGGCACCTAAATTATTCAGCCAGAATACATTACAGGGATGGATGGGAAAGTATTATAAGATGTCACCGTCTGATACGTTAAAAACAGTACAATCATTGTATGAAAATGGATATGCCAGTTATCCAAGAACAGAGTCGGAATATCTGAAAAGTGAAGAAAAAAATAAAATAAAAAAAATCATACAGTCACTTCAAGGCAGTGGTGTAGATCTTGCATTTAAAGATAGTAATAAGATCTTTAATGATAAAAAGGTCATTGCTCATAGTGCATTGGTGCCAACAGGTAAGATTCCAGATATGAATAAGCTAAATCAAAAAGAACAGATTGTCTATAAAGAAATCGTAGATCGTTTCCACGAAGTGTTTTTCTCGGAAGAATGTATGGTGCATCGTACAACACTCGATATCCAATGTTTGAATGAAAAATTCAGAATACAAGGAGATATTTATATCAGTAAAGGATGGAAACAGGTAAAAAATCTTAGAACAAATGATCGTGAGATACCTGATTTTCAAAAAGGTGATAATATTCCGATAAACTTTCAGCCGGAGAAGAAGATGACAACACCACCAAAACATTATACAACAGATACATTGGTAAAATTTATGGATAATCCATTTGCGAAAGATGAAGAGATCGAAGATGAAGATACAATGTATGCAAATATACGAAAGGGTGCAACAATCGGAAAAACATCAACGCGAGCAGAAATTATTAATAAAGCTCAAAAATCAGGATATATCTCATTAAAGAAAGATATTTATCGGATTGAACAAAAAGGAATCTTCTATATTAATTCTCTATTTAAACTAGGAATTGATTTGAGTAAGGAAAGCACTGTTAAAATGGGCGTATTACAAAGAGAAGTTGGGACAGGCCAGATTTCAATTAAGAAGGCATTACAACTTATTTATGAAGATGTAAATCATATGTTTGAAAAACGAGATCAGAATTTCTTACCTGTCATTTGTAGATGTCCGATTTGCAGAGGAAGAGTTTTGGAATCTGTATCAGGGTTTCAGTGTGAGAATAATGATTTGATCATGATGAAAGATCATCCATATTTTGCAGCTGTCAAGAAAAAAGTTGATCGAAATATGGTAGCAGAACTTTTCACGCAGGGAAGTGTGGATTTGTTAAATTGTAAATCCAAAAAAGGTAAAAGCTTCAATGTGAAAGTCATGTTGGAAGAAGCAGAGGATGGAAGTATTGTAACTAATCATGGTTATGTAAGAATCACAACAGAATTTTTAAAGGAAGGTATTATTCGATGAAGAAAAAAATTGTATTATTTTTATGTGTTATGGGTATTATGACAGTTTTAACAGGGTGTTCTAGTGGAAGTAAAGAAATTTATACACCTCAAAATATACAGGAAAAGAAAGCAAAAAAAGTGTCTGATAAATTTGTGAAAAAGGTCCAAAAAGAGGACTACAAAGATATTAAGTCATATATTTATATTCCAGACAGCACATTTATTAAAGATGATGATGTATCTTGGTATATTGAAAGAAGTAATCTTGAGGATATCGTAGGAATGTCAAAGAAGCAGATTGTGTTAACCAATATGGAAAAAGACAATACGGTAATTGATGATTCAGATAATAATAATGCAACTACAAGAAAACTAACGTATACAACAGAAGATTCCGAGGATTATGAAATTATACTTGTTCAGGATAGGAATAATGATTGGAAAATCTATATGCCAGATATCTATGTATCAAATTATAAGTATAAAGCAGAAAAAAGTCTTACGACGTACATTAATGGAATCGAAGTTACAAGTGATTACATAGAGAAGAGTAATGGTGTAGTGGATGATAATTATACAACGTATGATATTCCTTTTGTACCGAATAGAGAATTTACAATCACATCATCAGATGGATTTGAAGAAAATGTGACAAGTAATGACAGTGATGTGCAAATTGATAAAAATAAAAAATAAATGCAAAATTGTAGAGAGTGTGTTAAATATGCAAAATACACAAATGGAATAAAGATAACAAAACATCAACAAAACATCATCGATACTAAGATGATGTTTTGTTAGAAAGGGGAAAGAAGATGCAAATAAGCCAAAAAATCGGGCAATATGAAGTTTTAAAGACATATGGAAAAGATGCAGCCATCGTAACAGATACAATGTTTGAAACAACAGACAGTTATATTATGACGGTATCTGAACAATTAGATTTGTTGGGGATTAAAAATTATGATCTTATTGGATTCCCAAGTCTGATTAATCAATTTCAGTGGGAAGATAAAGCATGTTTTATATATAAAGAATTTGAAGGAGCACGATTAGATACAATACCATATGATATTGATTTTGCGGTAAATGCAATTAAAAATTTATGTCTGTCTATTTATCAGGTGTGGACATTATCAAATGGATATTTTTATCCAGAAATTGATATGAATCAATTATATTTTACGAAAGATCAAAATCTGGTATTTAAAAATGCGTATAACTTTTCAATGTATAAAAAATGTGATGAGGGTTTTATTACAAAACAATTATCCTATGTGTTGTATCAATTAGTAACAGGAAGAAAGCAATTAGATGATATTCGCAGTATTGATCCATCATTTTCTTATATCTTAAACTCTACAATACTTAAATGTGCAAAAGGAGAGACGGTATTAGGTATTAAAGCATTTGCAACAACGTTGCAGCAATATAAAGAAACTGATCTGATAGTATATCAACAGGATCGAAGTTTGCGGCCGCCACGCAGGAAGAAAAATACATTAACACGTTTTATGCCAAATCCAGAACAATTGGAATTTTATAAGATAAAACAGGATATAAATCGTGAAAATATGGAGAATACTGCAGAGATACTATCAAAACCTATTGTTTCAGAGGAAAACAGACAAAAGCTAGAAATAAATGATTCCAAACAGAAGCAGGGGAAAGAAGAAACTCTGGAAAATCATATAACAGAACATGAAGAAGAAATGCTGCTGCCGGAAGAAGAGTTACTGGCGATTAAAACAAAAAAAACATTAGCAACAGATGAAGTAGAAGGAAAAAAGAAAAGAAATCTTCAAGAGGAATCATTAACAAAGGTTGCATCAAAGCAACAAAAAGAAGCGGAAGATAAAAAAGATCTGAAAATAGAAAAATCAGAAAGGCAGCGTATTTCATCTAAGAAGCCGAAAGAGAAGATTAACAGTCAAAAGAGTATTAAAAGTTTAGAATCTGAAAAAAAAGAGCAAAATATAAAACCAAAATCTAAAACTGAATCACAATCAGGTAAAATGGAGAAAATAGGAAAGGAGAAAGATCATAATAAAAAGATAATTCCACAAGACGAACTCAAAGAAAAGGAGACTCATCCAAAGTCTCATATTCCAAAACTAAGATCACAAAAATCTAAAGTTCTCAATAAGCAGGAAGAAAAAAGAATTCAAAATATATCTTCAGCAGGTAAAGGATCATGGAATAATATAAAACTTCCAAAGGCGAATAATGACAAAACAGAAAAAAAGGAAGTAAAAGTTCTTAATGATAAAGAATCTTTGAATTTAAAACAAAATAAGGAAAATGATTCTAAAAAAGAGAACAGTTCTAATAAAAAAGAAATAGAAGAACATAATAAGATTCTGAATCATCAAAAAATAAATAACCAGAAGGAAAATCATGAAAATCTGAGACAAAAAACTAATACAATACAGGAAACGGAAATTGTTAAAGAACCGAATCATGATGAAAAGTTATCAGATATTCCAGCATCTATTATTGCAGAAGAAAATGGGGAAGATATAAAAAATGCTTCTGTTTCTAACAATGAGATAATTCTTGAAAATAAAAAGGAAATGCCAATAGAATCATCCTCGATAAAAAAAGTAATTCAGGAGAAAGAAAATATAATCTATGAAAGTGAAATAAAAGATTTTGTAGAACAGAATTCTTCTATACCAGATATTAAGAAAGAAGCTACTATACCAATTAAGACGGAATACAAGGTAAAAAAAGAAAGAAAATTTATAATGCCTAAAATCAATATTCCAATGAGTGTACGTATTGCGATCATTAGCTCTGTACTTTTAGTTATAGGAGTCGGGGGATTCTGCATACATAATATTCATCAAAAAAATAAATATAATGATATTATAGAGGTTGTAGATCGCAGCACAAACCAAAAAGAAAAAATCAAGATGTTGCATCAGGCAATTGATATATTACCAAAGGAATCAAAAGCATACGAAAAATTGCTAGATGTATATTTAGAGGACGCGGTATTTAGTTCTAAAGAAGAAAGTGCTTATCTTAAAACGATTCATCAGAATTGGGACAAGGTAAAAAAAGGAGATGGCTATGGAAACTTGTCTTATGAAATTGGAAAGGCATATTGGTATTACTATGAATATGATGATATGAATAATGAAGAAATCACAAGAATGAAAAGTGCTGTTCAATGGTTTGAAGATTCTTTGAAATACAAAAGCACAGCAAAGCATCATAGAATTGCCAAAATTTATTGTGAGATTGGAAAATTTAATCAAGAGATTACATTAAATGTAAAGGAAGGAACAGATAAAGGAGTTTATAAGAATTATTATAATAACCTTAAGGATCTATTAGAAATAGGAAATTCAAACACTGTTGCATCCTTAGAATTATACAAGTTAACGGTAAATTCTATTGATACTTACCGAGAGCGATTTATTGATGATGGTATTAATGAGGAAGAGATCAATCAAACAAAGCAGGATGTTTTATATAAAGTCAATGAAACTTCTGTGGTAACTGAAAAAGAAAAGGAATTGAAAAATACAATATTATATAGCAGCAAGCAATAATCCACGGTTGTTTGTAGTTATCAGTTGTTATTTAACATAATTTATGATATTATATTATTGTATTTTTATTAGACTCCCGACGGTATTAGGATACTTGGGACTTTTTATAGAATAACGATTAAAATAGAACATTATCAACCCAAAGGGCGTAAATTTAGCAGATATTTTATATCTGCTTATTTTTATGTCCTTTTTTATTTTGAGAAAGGAGAAAATCAACGTACACAGTACAAAAGCAACTATCAATATGCTATAATTAGGAGAAAGAAACTATGATTTACGAAGGAATTATATAATGGTAAAAAACATGAACTGAGTTCTGCCAGTAAAACAAGACGCTATTACAGAAAGGACACCAGACTTCAATACCGGATACTTTTTGGAAAGTCGAAATATGTGCATGATTCTGCAAAGAAGGCAGCATAAGTGAAAAGTAATTCCCGTAACAGGGAATAGATGGAAACGTGTATTTCCATCGAGGTGTAATTTGCCTCGTAAAGAAGCCGCGGTCAACTTTAGTTGCCCGTTTGGTGTATCACAACGTATCCAAGGAATTGCAAGATGCTCTCAGATATTTGGAAAAGCCGATTATTAAAGAAGACAGCTTACAATTAAGTAAGATGATCGAAGCTCAATTTCGAAAAGCAATGTCTGATCAGAAATGGAGGCAAGATGTGAAAGCAATGGAAATTCGATATCAAGAACTTCTACAAGAGGGTCGTATAGAAGGACGTACAGAAGGACGTAACGATAGAGAGATGGAGATTGTTTTAGGTATGATTGAAGAGGGTGCTTCCGATGAGATGATTCTAAAATACTTGAAAATCTCAAAAGAAAGACTTGAACAGATCAAAAAAAAATCAAAAAGTACACGTATAAAAACATATTAAATAAAGAAAAGATATAGGCAAAAAACAGACAGAAAAATTACTGTCTGTTTTTTTATTGCCTTTATGAAAGGAGAAAAAAATCAAATGACAAAACAGGTTGTGGCAAAACGTAGCTTATCCGAAGGAACAGTACAATTAGAAGAATGTATATGGGATAACGGATCTGTAACATATGATGTGTGTTTGATCTATACATCTTCACAGGCGACAAGTAAGAACTTTCATAGCATAGAAACTATTGAAGAAGCTTGTCGCATATATAATGAATACTCTGAGGAGTTATGTGAAGTATATAAGAATAAATACCGAAAAACACAACGAAAAGAAGGAAAACTTATCATTCAGGTGCAATAACTGAATGTTTATGCATTGTATTATAAAGGAAGGAAGAGAAAAAATGAGAGACTTAAACATAATCACAGTGTCAGGAACTGTAAATCGTGAACCAGCTTATAAAGAGAATAAAGAAAATCCAAACAGAACGATTTTATATTATAGTATTGAAATTTATACAGGAAGAGATTATTATCCAGACAAAGAAAAGAAGCAGTTAGTTCATGAAAAAATCTATCTTAATTGTGTCAATTATGGGAAAACGGCAATGGAATTGGTTAATAAGGTTAAAAAAGGATCTTATGTGCAAGTTTCAGGAGAGCTTAGACCAAATAATTATGACAGAGAAGATGGAAAAGTGTATGGGCTTCAAATCATGGCCAATACATGTATTCCAATGAATCAGCTAAATCAGCAGAACAATAATCAAAATACACAGAAACAAAATCAGAATAATTCAAGCAAAAGACAGCAGAGGCAGTCTAACCATGCAAATCCTCAGAATCAGGAATCAAGAAACTCTAATAGAGGACAGCATTCTGAGATGCAAGGGCAGAACACAACTGAAACAAGTACAAGTGTACCGCCTAAAAAAAGAGCTACAATGCCAATGGCACAAGAAGGAAATCAGCAGCAATCAGCAGGGAATTCATCCAATAGAACATCAAATTCAAATCAGCAGAATTCACAATCTAATACTGGCAAAAATGCTTCAACTCAAAGAAGTAATAATTCTGGAAGAAAAAATTCTGAAAGATCAAATCAACAGCCAAGTAGTAGTAATAATGAGTTTGCTGGTCTTGCACCGGAAGAAAATCCATTTAATATGGCAGCGGTGAAGGATGATGAGTTTCATAACCCTTACGGAGATGGAAATTTACCAGATCCAAATGACTTTATGCAAAATGGAGATAATTAATTATATATATTAAGGAGAATGAGTAATGAAAGAACAAACAATGAAAGAAACAACACTAAAGGTTAAAAATCAAACAACAACATTACAAAAAGCAATTATTTTGGGTGATATTGTGTTTATGATTGGATCCTTTTCAGTATTTTTATGCAACTTATTAATTTCCTATATTTTATATCGAAATGAAGGAAAAGAAGGAGCAGAGAAATGGAAAATTGTATTATTAGTTTTCTTATTTTTAACTGGAGGACCAGTTAACTCTTTATTAGGGTTAGGGAATGTAAGTTTATTTAATACATTTTTATCCAAAAATAAGGCTAGTAAAAAAGAAGCAGTAGAAACTAATGAAGAAGAGATTATTAATAATTCATCAGAAGTTGAAAGTGCAGTAAAAGAAAAAAGTGTGAAAAAATCTGAAACAAAAAAAACAGATCCTAAAAAAGAAGTAGACTTATGGTTAAATCATTTTGCCTACCAGACAATCAATCGCTTCATCATGGAAGCAGACGCAAGTGGTTGTGACTTTTTACAGGTAAATACATCTGGAAAAGTAGAAGGATATGGAGAAGAAGATGGAGAACTGAAAAAAATGTATGAAGATACAATTGAACGGTTACCAGATTCTAAATTTTTCCCTTATGTATGTTCAGAATTTGAACGTCTTTGGAGAGAAGTTTCTACAGATTATTCCGATGATAAATTTGTGATTCAGTGGAAATAATCGACACTTTATGTAGAATGTAGGAGAAATTCTACATTTTCACATTTCAGATAACAATTTAACTAAATAATAATAGAATTTCAGACGAAGGCCGTCGCATTAATGATTAAGAATCAGAGATGCGGCGGCCTTTTTTTGTTTATAAGAAAGGACCTTTAAATTTATGAGAAGAAAGAAAAATAAACAGATGGAAGGGCAAATGTCTATTTTTGATATGTTTTCTTCTGTCATTGAAAATACTAAAACTGAGGAAGAAAATGTTACAGTTTCTGAAGGTGGCATTGCTGCAGCTGACATAACAGCAGTAGAGACAGGAACGCAAACATCTATTTTCGACTTGTTTTCTACAGATGAACAAGATACACAGAAACAAGAAAAAAAGCCTAAAAAGAATTTCTTCCATAGAACAATTCAGTTCGCAAAGAGCTTGGAAGATAAATGGAAGAACAATCTAGCAGCATTAAAAATGTTACTTGGGTTGGACGATTATGCTGATGAAGATCAGCAAACCATCTTGTCAAGTTATGAAGGATGGGGTGGATTGTCTTCATATTTCGAAGTGGAGGAAAAGAAAGTACAGTTAGAAACCCTTGTTGGAGAAAATACATATAAGGGAATTAAGTCTTCAATCTTAACATCCTATTATACAAATGAAAAAATCATAAACTTTATGTATCAGATTCTATCTGAAATAGGAGTCAAAGGGAAGTTGAATATTCTTGATCCTTGCATGGGAACAGGAAATTTCTATCGGATGCTTCCAGATACATTACAAGATTCAAACTTGTACGGTGTTGAGTTAGAGGAAACGAGCTGTAATATCGCAAAACAGCTATTTCAGAAAGCCAATATTCAAAATTGTGCATTTGAAAAAGCTGATCTGCCAGACAATTATTTTGATCTGATCATTGGAAATGTACCATTTTCCGATTTTAGTGCAGCAGATAATACGTACGGCTCATGCTTAATTCATGATTACTTTTTTCTTAAAGCATTAGATCTTGCCCGACCGGGTGGAATTGTTGCTATGATAACCACAAAAGGTACAATGGACAAGAAATCTAGCCGCATTCGTAAGATGTTAGCGAAAAAAGCTGATCTTTTATGTGCCATCAGACTTCCAGAAACAGCTTTTGCAGTGACAGGAGCCAAGGTTTCTACAGACATTTTATTTTTCCAGAAAAGAAGATACCAGACGGTCGGTGATGAACCGGAATGGGTAAACATTGCACAAGAAGCTAATATGTATTTTGGCACGCATCTTAATCATATGTTAGGACGTATGATGGAAGAAAGTGGACCATACGGAAAACGCTTTGTATGTAAGGAAAAAGAAGGTATGGACTGGAAAGCATGTATTGATAATTTTCATTTGGAAAGTTATCTCAAAGATGTTTATGAACCAGGTCAGACAATTGAGAATAACGATGAAGAATATGTTCCGGCAGTAGATTCCATTAGTAACATGTCCTATGGAATTTACAATGATCATATTTATTACCGAAAGAATTCCATGATGAAAAAAATTCCGGATACAGGAATGGTCGCAAAAAGAATTGCAGCCATGATCGAATTAAGAAATGTATTAAAGGAATTGATTTCTAAAGAAATGCAAGATGTTAGTGATGAATCGATTGAACCATATCGTAAGAAATTAAATATGACTTATGATAAGTTTCAAAAAAAATTTGGACTGATCCATAGTAGAGGGAATAAATTAGCATTTCAGGAAGATGATAGTTATTACCTCCTTTGTTCTTTGGAAAATCTGGATGAAAACAATAAGCTAAAAAGCAAGGCAGATATATTCACAAAAAGAACTATTGTTCCTCATTCTGTGCCAGATAAAGTCAATACAGCACAGGAGTCATTATTATGCTCACTGAATGAAAAAGGATGTATTGATTTTGCTTTTATGGAAAGTATTTATGACAAAGCAGAGAAAGATATCATTGAAGAACTTCAAGGACAGATCTTTTTAGATCCAGAAACCGAAGAGTATGTCATGAAAGATGAATATTTATCAGGCAATGTTCGAAAGAAATTGGAATTTGCAAAGTGTGCAGCAAAACAGGATAAAAAATATAATATCAATGTCGCTGCATTGGAAGAAGCACAGCCGGAGCCATTAAAAGCTGCAGAGATTGATGCAAAACTTGGTGCAACATGGATTCCTGCTCATTACATTGCAGATTTCTTGGTTGAGGTTTTTGACACTCCACGAGAATATTTTAATGGAAATGGTATGAGTGTTACTTATACTAAAGAGACCGATCATTGGGATATCGAATGGTATCGAGATTCTGCAAACCAGAAAGCTGCGGTTACGTATGGAACAAAACGAATTAATGGATTTCTTTTGTTAGAAAAATGCTTAAACTTAAAAGATGCAAAGGTCTATGATACGGTTTGTGATGAAAATGATAATAAGAAAGAAGTATTAAACTCAAAAGAGACAACGCTTGCGATGGGCAAACAGGATGAGATCAGAGAAGTATTTCATTCTTGGATCTTTAAGAGCTATGATCGTCGTTGTGATCTTGAAAACATTTATAATGAAAGATTTAATTCCATCAGGTATCGTACATTTGATGGGGACTTTTTAAAAGTTCCAAATATGAACAGCGAGATCAAACTGTATAAACATCAAAAAGATGCAATCATGAGGATTCTATTTTCTAAAGACAATTCACTAATTGGGCACAAAGTAGGCTACGGAAAAACATATACTGCGATTGCAGCAATTATGGTGGCCAAACGATTAAAATTATCTGAAAAGAACTTATTTGTTGTTCCAAATCCATTAGTAGGCCAGTGGGGAGAAGAATTCATGAAATTATTCCCTGGTGCTAACATTTTAGTGTCCAGTGAGAACGATTTTACTCCGGCCAAGAGAAAAGAATTTTGTTCTAAAATCGCGACAGGATCATACGATGCAATCATTATTGCTCAGTCACAATTCCAAAAAATCCCGATTTCTCCTGAATATCAGGAAAAATATATTAAAGCACAGATTGAAGAATTAGATAAGCTGTTAGACTCTGCTGAGCAGAACTTTACAGTACGAAATATCGAAAGTTCCAAGAAAAAACTTTCTGTCAAGCTTGAAAAGTTACAGGATAGCAAGAGAAAAGATGATGTAATTTACTTTGATCAGTTGGGTGTTACTAAGCTGATCGTTGATGAAGCACATTATTACAAGAATCTGCTGTTAACAACGAAGATGAATAATATTGCAGGTATCAATACCAGCAGTAATTCAAAGAGAGCTTTTGATATGTTCATGAAATGCCAGTACATGGAAGAAAATTGCCGAAACAAAGGTATTGTATTCTTAACCGGTACTCCCGTGTCAAATAGTATGGCAGAAGTATACACAATGCAACGCTATTTGCAGTTAAATACCTTAAAAGAACTTGGCATTGACTCATTCGACAGCTGGGCATCGACATTCGGTGAAACAAAGACTGCCATGGAACTTGCTCCGGAGGGAACAGGGTATCGTGCCAGAACAAGATTCACACGATTTGTTGGATTGGCCGAGTTATTAACAATCTTTAAAGAAGTGGCTGATATTAAGGTCAAAGATATTAAAGAAATGGATGTGCCGAATGCCGTTATGGAGACTATTTCCATTGATGCTTCTGATGAACAGAAAAAATATGTAGATGGTTTGGCAAGCAGGGCAGCTCGCATTCGAGACGGTGGAGTAGATCCATCAGAAGATAATATGCTCAAGGTTACAAACGAAGGACGTAAATTAGCTTTAGATCAGCGACTGGTTGGAATTGAGGAAGAAAACTTTAATTCTAAAGCAAAATATTGTGTGAATCAGGTCATGGATATTTATGAGAAATATCCTGGAAAAACTCAGGTTATTTTCTTAGATTTATCAACGCCAAAGAAAGGAGAGTTTAACGTTTATGATGATGTAAAGGCTAAATTAATAGAAAGGGGAATTCCAGAAGGAGAAATTGCTTTTATCCATAGTGCTAAAACGAATAAACAAAAAGTTGATCTTTGCAAGAAGGTAAACGAAGGTGTTATTCGTGTATTATTAGGAAGTACAGATAAAGCGGGAACTGGTTGCAACTTCCAGAAAAAATTGATTGCCTTACATGATCTGGATTGTCCATGGAGACCGTCAGATCTTACACAGAGGTCCGGCCGTATTATCCGTCAGGGTAACTTCAATAAAGAAGTTTACATTTACCGATATGTAACGAAAAATACCTTTGACTCTTATTTATGGCAGACAGTGGAAAACAAGCAGCGATATATTGGACAGATTTTGTCAGAAGAAAACATTCCTAGACGTATGGAGGAAGATGATTTAACATTATCGTTTGCGGAAATTAAGGCAGCAGCCTGTGGGAATCCATTAATCAAGGAACAGATGGAACTTACGCAGCAAGTAAAACGATTAAAAATGCAGAAAAACAATTTCTTAAATCAATATTACGAGTTAGAGTCTTATATTAGCAAGATTGCTCCAAACAGAATTGAACAGTATAAGAAAAATATTGAAAACATTGAAAAAGATATCGAAGTTGCTAAAAAATATCATACAGATGATTTCCATATCAAAGTTTTAGATAAATATGATTCCGATACAAGAGCAGAAGCTAACAAAATAATCCGCAATATTCAACCATCTTATAAGAATGAACGAAAGATTGCCAGCTATCAAGGATTTGATATTATTCTTGATAGAAAGTTAGTTTACAGTCATCAGACAATGATTATTCGTGGTAATTATGACTATGAATTTGAATTCAGTGGCAGTACGAATATCATGTATCAGATTGATAAGATCATTGAATATGGAATATTGGAAGAATTAAAAACTTTCAAGAGAAGATTAGAGTTTGAATCCAGAAAATTTGCTACAGCAAAGACGGAATTAAATCCTGATTTTCCGCATGAAAGTGAATTAATTAAGAAACAGGCACGATTATCTGAATTAAATCAGAAATTGAGTGCGTAATAATCAAAATAAGGGGCAGGCATATATTTGTCTGTCTCTTATTTTTTTGCGACAAAATCTTTATAATTTTTTTGGAATATGATATAATACTAATGTATTTTTTATTAGACTTTGGAGTTTTAAC
>ERZ791920.1185-NODE-1185-length-14423-cov-7.831988_pt1 | contig 14423 bp, 8 predicted proteins | sample MGYA00510136_ERZ791920 | MGnify/ENA primary metagenome ERZ791920 (study PRJEB30046, sample SAMN00792066) | human gut metagenome | study: EMG produced TPA metagenomics assembly of the A metagenome-wide association study of gut microbiota in type 2...
ATTTTTCAATGATCAAACGAGCTCTTTCCACTGGGCTCAAACCACGGCAGTCAGCCACACCTTGTTCTGTACAGAAAATCATAGTGTCATGTTCTGTATGATCTACGTGAGATACATAAGGAACGATGGAACTGATGTCGCCGTTTTTAGCAACGGAGTTAGTACAGAAGATTGTGAGGTATGCGCTACGAGCGAAGTCGCCGGAGCCGCCAACACCGTTCATCATTTTGCTACCCATAATATGAGTAGAGTTTACGTTGCCAAAAATATCAAATTCAATTGCAGTATTCATGGCAATAACGCCAAGGCGTCTTGCGATACCAGGGTTGTTGGAAATTTCTTGAGGGCGAAGAATAATTTTTTTACGGTATTCATCGATATTGTCATAGAAACGTTTCAACCCTTCTGGGGAAGGACTCAATGCAGTACCGGAACATACAGTTACTTTATCTGCATCGATAAGGTCAAACATACCATCTTGAATAACTTCAGTGAAGATAGACAAGTTAGTGAATGGACCTTTAGCAAGACCACTGATTACAGCGTTTGCTACGGAACCTACACCAGATTGCAATGGAAGTAAGTTTTCTGGCAAGCGACCACCTTTGATTTCTTCTTGGAAGAAATCAATTAAGTGTTGGCTCATTGCTTTTGCATCATCATCGATAGGAGCTAGAGGTCTAGTTGTATCAGGGATGTCGCAAGGAACGATAGCCACAATTTTTTCAGGGTCGCAAGGAATTGCATCAGTACCAATGCGATCACCAGGTGTTTCCAATGGAATTGGTTTACGGTATGGTGGATCGAGAGGCTCGTAGATATCATGCATACCTACCAAGGAAAGTGGTTGGGATACGTTTACTTCTACGATAACTTTTTTTGCTTGGCTCACAAATGTTGGGGAGTTACCAACAGATGTTGTAGGAACAATAGAACCATCTTCGTTGATTTGAGCAGCTTCGATAATCGCTACATCTAAATCGCCAAAGAAGCCATAGCGAACGTTTTGTGCCATCAAGCTTAAATGCATGTCGATATAATTTATTTTACCGCCATTTAAAGCTTTACGAGTGTCATTGTTAGTTTGATATGGGAAACGACGATGGATACCGTTAACGCGAGTTAACGCACCGTCAGCTTCATCACCTACAGAAGCACCTGTCCACAAATCGATTTTGAATGGTTCTTTTTCCATTCTTTCTGCCAATGCCAATGGCACAGCTTTTACATAACCGGATGGAGTAAAGCCGGAAATACCAACTTTATCGTTAGGGTTAATCAAAAGAGCTGCTTCAGAAGCAGTGACAATTTTACCTTGGAGGGCCGCACTTTTTACGCGGTCTTTGATGTCTATCACCATTACCATCTCCTTTAAGAGTAACATTGTATAAACGACAGTTTGATCTCTTGGTCGTTCCTTAAACCGACTTCATCGTAGTCCAGAACCAATGTATTGTCAACTTATATGACTAAAATGTATTTTTTTATACACTTCACCAGTGCATTATGACTAAAACGCATAGATTTTCATATTTTCACATAAGTTTTATTCACATCGTTATAACTCACAGGAATTATCGATTTAGTAGTATATATTGATGTTTTTCGGTTAAATCGAACTATCTCTATACAATATATAGAACCTTTTCAATATAAAAACAACATCTTATACACAAGAAATGAACCACACACCTCCCTATAAAAATACAATGATATGCAAAAAACCGGCTTTCAAATGCTAACAATAATGTTCAATTATGTCTAACATTAGAAAACCGGTTAATAATACTTATACTTTACCCTACCATGGTATGTATTAATTATACCATATTATGAAATTATATAGCTACCATAAAATATGCTAATTATACATAATATACCTATTTTATATGGTCACTCGCTGAAAGTTGTACTTTCACAAAGGCTCCAACCCAGCCTAACAATTGCCAAAATACAATGGTCACTTGATGGCTATAGAGCTCAAAGTCAGATAAACCACTAACGAGAACAGCCACCGCTAAGGCACCTACGCCTATTTGTGCCGCTTGTCGGAATAGATCTCCTTTTAATCGTATAGATGTAATTACATGACCTACGATAACTGCAAGGAATGATAACAAACCGGGGATACCGATTTCGGCTAAAATGTTCAAATATAAATTGTGCGCATGATACATTAAGACATTAGGGCCTTGAATATAGTAGTTATACTCAGGGTAGACTAAGTAAAATGTATTCCAGCCAATACCAAAGATAGGATTTTCTCGTATGATATACATAGTACTATCCCACAATGCCCAACGAAGATCCGCTGACGTATCGTGACCTTGGAATATAGACCAAAGTCGTGACGCAATTTCACCTTCATAGAAGTACAAAATAACCGGTACGGCTAACAAGGATAGGAATAGGCGCCGCTCTACAAAGATAGCCCAATAGAGAATCATAGCTGCAAAGCTAATCCAAATACCACGAGAATAGGTTAAAAGCATCGTTAAGAATAAAACGATACCTATAATGAGCATCGTCACCACGTCACGGGTACGATTCTCTTTCATATAAACGAGAATATAACTAATGCATACGCTTAACACCATCAACAAATAAGCCCCTAACAAGTTAGGATTTTGTAATGTTGATGCCATACGGCGCATCAATTTTGGAAATTGTGCAGCATCTACCCATTCTTTTATATGTATATTAGGGACAAATAGATACTGATAGGCTCCAATAACACAGACAAGAACTGCAGTGCCTAAAAAAGCACGAAGAAAATAGTTCCATTGTTTAGGCGTTTGAATATAGGTACGCACTAAGTAGTACATCCCCCCACCTGCTACAATTTGATAGAACCAACTTTGAATAGACCAATCCCAGTTCTGTGACATAATCGATGATAACCCAGTCCAGACAACAAAGATCATAACAGTCCAAGATAGATATCCTGTAGGTAAGCTCAAAGACTTACTAGATATTAAATCATATAGCGCCAGTCCTATAGCCAACCAAAGGAGTACATCCCCTACCATCGGTTGCAACGGCATAGCCACTACAACACCGTAAATTAGCCGTTCAATATAAAAGGTCAGTCGCTTCTGATTAGGAATAAGTGAGAGTTCCATAATCTCACCTTAGTGACTCATCTCATGGTTAAACCACTGACGAGCATCCCCTAGAATATATAACGAACCGCATACGGCAATAATATCACCAGTCTTAGTATGCTTATAGGCCAATGCCAAAGCCTCCTCAACAGAGTCAGCAGTTTGAGCCGTCGCCTTTGGTACAGTGCGTCGAATGACCTCAACCAAAGCTTCAGGTACTTCCGTTCTATCTGTTGGCGCCGGTACAACTAGAACTGTATCCCCTGCTTTAACAACCTCACGAATGATAGCCTCTTGGTTCTTATCTTTAAGAATGGCCATAACAATTGTTTTGGGAGTATCTTTAAACAATTCAGCATAAGTCATCGCAAAAGATTCAGCTCCTGCCGCATTATGGGCACCATCAAAGATAAAGGTGCGATCTAGACCGCGTTTAACTTCGAAACGACCAGCCCACGTAGTGCGAGCAAAACCTTCGCGCATTGTTTCTTCACTAATACTCTTATCTTCTTGCATCAATAGGCGCACCGCCATTAACGCACAAGCGAGGTTTACAGATTGGTGAATACCTGCCATCGTCGTAAAGAGCATAGCAGGCGCTGCATCATTGGTACTGACCGTAATCATTTGACCGCCTGTTACAGCACTTCGACTATCGATGCCAAAATCTTTATTGAAAGCATACAGTTTAGCATTCTTTTCTTTGGCTACGTCCTCAATAATACTGAGAGGCGTACCTTGTGCAGCTGTTACGACAGGTACTTTAGATTTGATGATACCCGCCTTATGACGTGCAATGTCCTCAACAGTATCACCACAGTACGCTTGATGATCCATAGATACATTAGTAATAACAGATACTTTAGGAGTAACGATATTAGTAGAGTCTAGCAATCCACCTAAACCAACTTCTACTACTGCATAATCTACGCCTTGTTCTTTAAAGAACAAGAATGCGGCTGCCGTCAACATTTCAAATTGCGTCGGTGCCTCTACTCCATTACTGATGATTGTATCTACTGCTGCTTTTACACGATTGATTAATTCACCGAAGGCTTCCTCTGTAATATTTCCATCATTAATTTGAATTCGCTCCGTATAGGATTGAAGGTGAGGCGATGTAAATCGCCCCACCCGTAATCCACTTGTAAACAGTGCGTAGGAAATATATGAGGTAACCGAGCCCTTACCATTCGTACCTGTTACATGAACAATTTTATAGTCCTCTTGCGGATTCCCAAGGGCTTCCATAAGAGCTGTAATTCGTTCAAGGCCAGGCTTAATACCGAATGAGGATGCCTGTTCTAAATAGGCTAAGGCCTCTTGATATGTCATACAAACCTCCTATTATAAGGTTTCAAGGAACGCTTCACGCTCCAATAACGCTTGTTGTTTTTGTTTATATTCTTCTAACTTTTCTTTTTCTTTCGCTACTACAGCTTCAGGAGCTTTTGCAAGGAAGCCTTGGTTAGACAATTTACCTTCCAAACGGGAAATTTCTTTTTCCATTTGAATTTTTTCCTTTGCAATACGCTCTTTTTCTTTCTCGCCGTCAATTAAGTCTTTAAGCAAGAGATATACTTCCATACCATTTACAACTGATACGGTCGCATTTTCTGGTTTAGCATCGTTAGCACCGAGAATTGTTACCTTCTCAGCCCATGCTAATGTTACGAAGTAATCGCTGTGATCTGCTACAGTTTGAGCTAATGCTGCATCTGTAGGCGCCACGATAACCTCTGCTTTTTTACCTAACGGCACGTTCATTTCAGCACGCATGTTACGAATGCCTTTAATAGCATCCATCATCACTTCCATTTGACGAGCTGCGCCGTCAAGGTTGTCGAAGTTCAATGCTTCTGGCCATTTAGTAACTACGATGCTATCCCCTTCATGAGGCAAGTGTTGCCAAATATGTTCTGTTACGAACGGCATGAACGGATGTAACAATTCAAGCATTTGACGCAAGATGGTTACGAGCAAGTATTGAACTGTGCGACGATCGCGTTCATTGCTTTCACTGTACAAACGAGGTTTCGCCAACTCAATATACCAGTCACAGTACGTATTCCAAATGAAGTCATATACGGAACTTGCCGCTTCACCTAATTCAAATTTATCGAGGTTAGATGTTACGCTTTGTACTGTTTCATTGTATTTTTGAATAATCCATTGATCAGCTAATGTTAAATCATCTGCAGTTGGAACGAAGCTTTCATCATAATTCGTAAGATTCATCAATACGAATTTAGAAGCATTCCAAATCTTGTTAGCAAAGTTACGGTTCGCTTCCACACGCTCCATGTAGAAACGCATGTCATTACCAGGTGTATTGCCTGTTACAAGAGTGAAACGCAATGCATCGGCACCAAATTGGTCAATAACATCGAGTGGATTAATACCATTGCCTAAGGATTTACTCATCTTACGACCTTGGCTATCGCGAACAAGACCGTGGATGAATACGTGTTTGAACGGAATTTCATCTTCGAACTCAAGAGCCATGAAGATCATACGCGCTACCCAGAAGAAGATGATATCGTAACCAGTTACGAGAACACTTGTTGGGTACCATTGTTTAAGCTCTGGAGTTTGGTCAGGCCAGCCCATCGTAGCAAATGGCCACAAGCCAGAGCTGAACCATGTATCAAGAACGTCTGGATCTTGTGTTACGTGACCGTGACAATGAGGACATTCCGTAATGTCTTCACGACTTACAATAGTTTCGCCACAGTCATCACAGTACCATGCAGGAATGCGATGGCCCCACCATAATTGACGAGAAATCGTCCAGTCGCGGATGTTTTCAAGCCAGTTTACATATGTTTTAGTGAAACGTTCAGGCACAAACTCTACTTCATGATCTTTAACAACTTTAAGAGCTGGCTCTGCCAAAGGTTTCATATCTACGAACCATTGTTTAGATACCATTGGTTCGATAATTGTATTACAACGGGAGCAATGACCTACTGCATGATCATGGTCATCGATTTTTTCAAGCAAGCCTAACTCTTGAAGTTCAGCTACTACTTGTTTACGCGCTTGTTCACGAGGCAAGCCATTGAACTTACCAGCGCCTTCATTCATTGTGGCATCATTGTTCATAACAACGATAGATTCTAAATCGTGACGTTGGCCCATTTCAAAGTCGTTAGGGTCATGAGCAGGCGTAATTTTTACACAACCTGTACCGAAGCTTGCATCTACATAGTCATCGGCAATTACAGGAATCTCACGGTTAACGAATGGCAATACCAAAGTTTTACCGATAAGGTCTTTATAACGATCATCTTCAGGGTTTACCGCTACAGCCACATCACCAAACATTGTTTCTGGACGTGTGGTAGCTACTACCACGAAGCGATTATCTTCACCTTTTACAGGATATTTAATATGCCATAAATGGCCGTGTTCATCTTCATGTTCAACTTCTACATCAGATAAAGCCGTCGCGCAACGAGGGCACCAGTTGATAATACGCTCACCGCGATAGATCAAACCTTTTTCATAAAGCTTTACGAATACTTCACGCACTGCATGGTAGTAACCATCATCCAATGTAAAGCGCTCACGAGTCCAGTCACAAGATGCGCCAAGGCTACGGATTTGTTTAACGATAGTATCACCGTATTCTTTTTTCCATTCCCATACGCGTTCTACGAACTTCTCACGACCTAAATCATAGCGAGATTTACCTTCTTCTTTAGCCAGCATCTCTTCTACTTTGATTTGAGTAGCAATACCAGCGTGGTCAGTACCAGGCATCCACAATACATTGTAACCTTGCATGCGTTTAAAACGGATGAGGATATCTTGCAACGTATTATCTAGCGCATGGCCCATGTGAAGCATACCAGTTACATTAGGAGGCGGCAAGACGATACTGAATGGCTCTTTATTAGTGTCTACTTCTTCGTGAAAGTATCCTTGATTTTCCCAATAAGAATACCATTTCCCTTCTATTTCACCGGGGTTATAAGTGGTTAAATTTTCGTAGGTTTTCATCGTTCCTCCTAAATAAACTCCTTAGCGCTTCATAATCTTAGCCAATACAAATAGGCTCGTTTCATATAGCAATATCATAGGTAATGCAATCATCGTTTGAGAGAACATATCCGGTGTTGGTGAAATGACAGCACCTATGATAAAGGATATAAGAATAAATATCTTTCGTTTCGTTTTTAAAAAACGTGATGTAATTAAGTTGAAATATCCCAAGATAATTAAAATCAACGGCAACTCAAAGATAAATCCAAAAGGCAGTACAAAAGACAATACAAAGTCCATGTACTGACCAATGGAAAATAACGGTTGTAATTCGTCTGTAGCAAAGCCCATGAAGAACTTCACGGCCGCCGGCAATACAAGAAAATAAGAAAATACAATGCCAATTCCAAATAAACCAATCGCTACCGGTAAAATCCAGTTGGACAACTGTTTTTCTCGCACAGTTAGGGCAGGCTTAACAAAGAGCCAAATCTGATGCAGTATAATAGGCGCTGCTATAATGAGCCCCCCTACTATAGATACTTTCATATATGTAAAGAAAGCTTCAGTAGGTTTCATATAATAGAGCTTGCCCGCAGGCTTGAGGAGTATTTCTAATAATACGTCTACATAATAGTAAGAAATACAGGTCCCCACAATAATGGCCACCGCCATCAGAATAAGCCGTTTTCTCAATTCAGATAGATGTCCTACAAGGGATAGCTCCCGAGCTTCATCCATCATTTTCTGTTCCATTTCAGTATAAAGAGGTTCATTATCTGGTTCCTCAGGAACTTGTAAATTTGCCACCTTATACCGTTCTTGCTCTGCTTTTTGCTCTGCTTCACGCCGTTTTTGACGAACTACACTATCAAAAGAAGGTTTTTGTATGGGATATTCGAAATCAGGTTTTGGTTCGAACGGCTCCATATTATACCTTTCTATCGGCTAGATTTTCTACAGCCATCACAAGGAATTCCTTCCCTGGGAAATCACGTATAGCTTCAAGAGCAGCCAAAGCATCTTTACAATATTTATCAGCTACTGCTAATGTATTGTCGATACCGCCTTGAGCGATAACGTAATCGATAATATCTTGCTCATTACCGCCATTATTCAAGGCTTTAATATCTGCAAGCAATCTATCTTTATTGTCATCATTTACGATACTTAATAAAGGATAGGTCAATAAACCTTCACGTAGGTCATTCCCTACAGGTTTACCTGTAGTTTCAGTCGTTTCACGATAGTCCATGATATCATCTGTAATTTGGAATGCCATACCTAAAGCGTGACCGTATTTTTTCAACTCAACAATTTCAGACTCACTCCAGCCCCCTAAGAGACCACCAAGCTCCATGCAACCTTCCATGAAGTCCGCTGTTTTCTTTTGAGTCTTAGTCATATAACGCTCTATGCCTTGATCGATACGATATACGTCTTCCATCTGCATGAACTCGCCTTCAACGAGACATGAAATGATATGAGAGAAAATTTGTAAATACTTCATATCGGGCATTTCAGATACGATTTGGAATGCTTTGGCAAACAAATAATCCCCACTAAGAATGGCGACTTTATTGCCTTTGTGCATATGAATTGTATCTTCACCGCGACGAATCTCAGCTTGATCTAATACATCATCGTGAATCAGTGTTGCTAAATGAAGCATTTCTACGGCTTCTGCAATTCTAATGCGCTGACGTTCTACAGATGTGCCTGCATTGGCAATCAGTAGACATAATTGAGCGCGTAAACGCTTGCCACCAGCCGCTGATAATGGTCGAATCAGTGCATTAAAGTCTTCTGCACCTGTATTAAAAGATGATGCAAGAGATTCTTCAACGCCCTCTAAATCTAGAGCAATGCGTTCCATAATCTCTAACTCATTGGTTTGACTCATGCTTCATCTCCTACTAGAACTGTATTGATGCGTTGTTGTAAAAGCTCACGACCTGTATGTTTTAAAGAGCTATATAAAATAGGCGGTGTATCCGTTGGATACATTTCCTTAATTTTAGCCAAGTTCGCAGACTTTTCTTTAGCCGTTAGCTTGTCAGCTTTAGTAACTACAATTTGTAGTGGCACACCAGCCTCAACAAGCCAGTCGTAGGCCACCTTATCAATAGGCATCTCTGGATGACGACCATCGATAAGCAAGCACAACAACATCAATCGTTCAGAATGTAAAATATAATCGGCAATAAAGGAAGACCACAAATTGCGGTTTCCTTTATTTGTCTTTGCAAAACCATACCCAGGAAGGTCTACGAGGAACCAATTGTATCTGCGTTCCTCTGTTTCAGAAATATCCTCTTTTGACTCAATGTCAAAATAGTTTATCGTCTTTGTCTTACCTGGCTGGCCACTAACGAGGGCTAACCCACGATAATTACACAACGAGTTAATCAACGAAGATTTGCCCACATTAGAGCGTCCTAGGAAAGCGATTTCCACAGTATCCCCTTCAGGATATTGATCCGCCTTCACACAGGAGGTATTATATTTTGCGGCTATAATACGAGGCCCCTTCGGTTCTTTTCGTGTATATTGTGGTTTTGGCCCCATTTGTTTAGTGGATTTTTTCTTTTTTTGCATTACACAAGTGCCTTTGCTAATACTTCATCCATTGTCTTAACTGGCGTAATAATGAGTCCTTCTTTTACAATATCAGGTAATTCTGCAATATCCTTTTCATTACCTTTAGGAATCAATACTTCTTTAATACCATTAGACAAGGCTGCTAATAATTTCTCTTTTAAACCGCCTATTGGCAATACGCGGCCACGCAATGTAATTTCACCAGTCATGGCAATATCAGAACGAACCTTGCGGTTTGTCAAAATAGATACCATAGCCAATGTCATTGTAATACCTGCAGAAGGACCATCTTTAGGCGTTGCACCTTCTGGCAAGTGAACGTGAATATCGAGTTTCTTATAGAAATCTTCTTCAATTTTTAATGCTTTTGCATTGTGGCGAATGTAACTCATAGCTGCTTGGCCAGATTCTTGCATAACCTTGCCGAGGCTGCCAGTTAATGCCAATTTACCGGTACCATTCATAGTCGTAGCTTCACAAGGTAATACTACGCCACCAACAGAAGTCCAAGCTAAGCCATTTACATAGCCAACTTGCGGTTTCTTTTCCCGTTCTTGATCAACGAAAATCGGAGCACCTAAGAACTCATGAAGATTCTTAGTCGTTACTTTTGGTGCATCGCCACCTTCTTCAACTACTTTGAAAGCGATTTTACGGCAAATCTTAGCAATTGTTTTTTCTAAGGTACGAACACCAGCTTCGCGAGTATATTCAGAAATTACTTTTCTCAACACAGCATCAGATAATTTAACCTTGTAGTCTTCAAGGCCATTTTTCTTAATTTGCTTAGGAGTTAAGTAACGCTTAGCAATTTCTAGTTTCTCTTCTTCCATATAACTGGACAATTCAATGATTTCCATACGGTCTAACAATGGACCAGGAATATTGGATGCTACGTTAGCTGTAGTAATCCAGAATACTTCGGAGAAGTCGAACGGCACCTCGATGAAGTGATCGCTAAATGTACTATTTTGTTCAGGATCCAACACCTCTAACAATGCAGAGGATGGATCACCTTTATAATCAGATGCGAGTTTGTCAATTTCATCCAGTAAGAATACAGGATTCTTAGTACCTACATTCTTTAGACCTTGGATCATGCGTCCAGGCAAGGCGCCAATATACGTACGACGATGACCGCGGATTTCAGCTTCATCGCGAACACCGCCCAAGGATGCACGAATAAACTTACGGTTCATCGCTTTAGCAATAGATGTCGCCAAGGATGTTTTACCAACCCCTGGTGGGCCCACTAAGCAAAGGATAGAACCACTATTTTTACCAGTTAACTTACGAACAGCTAAGAATTCAAGGATGCGTTTTTTTACCTTTTCAAGGCCATAATGATCAGCATCAAGCATCGCATGAGCTTCCTTGATGTCTAAGCGGTCTTCAGTTAATTCATTCCACGGTAACGCCAATACCCAATCTAGGTAATTGCGTAAAATTGTTGCTTCTGGCATCAATTGTGGCATGCGGCTATAACGAGAAATTTCTTTATCAATACGCGTATGTACATCTTCACTTAAGTTAAGCGCTTTCAATTTGACGCGTAATTCTTCTGCTTCTTCCTCTGGATCACCTTTGTCACCCAACTCATCGTGGATAACACGAATTTTTTCGCGCAAGAAATATTCTTTTTGCGCTTTTTCCATGGATTGACGCACTTGATTATTAATGGAATTTTCCAAATCAGAGATTTGTAGCTCCATATTTAAGATGCCTACAATCATATTTAGACGACGAGCTACAGATAATTCCTCTAGTAACTCTTGGCGTTTTAAATTATTGATTGGCAACAAGAATGCAACTTGATCAGCTAATTCACATGGGTCGCGCAATTCCATAACGCGCGTTACACCTTCATCTGTAACAGATTTAGCTTCTTCAGCCCATTCACCGAATTTAGACTGTACAAGACGACGGTAAGCTTCTAGCTCTACATCGTCTTCGAACTCAGAGGCTACACGTTCGTAGTCCCCTACATAGTACGGATCCATACTTGTAATATTCATTACGCGAATACGTGTAATGCCCTCTACAAGAACACGTACAATACCACCTGGTAAGCGTAACATTTGCTTGATTTTTACTAATGTACCCATTTGGGCTAAATCATGAACGGTCGGTGCATCAACAGCATCATCCTTTTGGGTCACAACTGCTAAAATGCGATCCTCGTTCATCGCGGCCTCTACCGCTTTAATGGATTTGTCTCGACCGATATCGAGGTGAATCACGATATTTGGGTATACAACCATGCCTCTAAGAGGTACGGTAGGGATCCCAATTTCGAGTAAATTCATACTTCCTCCAGGTATTTATATTATGAAAAGAAACTCATTCCTACACAGAAATGAGTTTCTTCGAATTACGATTTCAACTGGATGTCTTGGTCTGCCTCATTTTTGAGTATAGGTTCACCTGTGCTTAATACGGATTCACGATTCACAATGCACTTAGTTACTTCCGGCATGGAAGGAACCTCAAACATTACGCGTTTCATCACCTTTTCAATGATAGCACGCAAACCACGAGCACCTGTTTTTCGCTGTAATGCTTCATCAGCGATTTCTTCTAATGCATCTTCAGTGAAAGTTAACTCTACACCATCAAGGGATAGAATTTTTTCATATTGTTTTGTTAATGCATTTTTAGGCTTTGTCAAAATTTGGATTAATGCATCTCTGTCCAATTGGTCTAATGTTACCATCACAGGTAAACGGCCAATGAACTCAGGAATCAAACCAAACTTCAATAAATCTTCAGGTACAACATCTTTTAAGATAGCCGATACATCACGTTCTTCTTTACGTTGCACGTCTGCACCAAAACCAAGGGTTTTCTTAGCGGTACGCTTAGTAATAACCCGGTCCATACCATCAAATGCACCACCACAAATAAAGAGAATATTTGTCGTATCGATTTGAAGCATTTCTTGATTTGGATGCTTTCTACCACCTTGAGGTGGAACAGAAGCAACGGTACCTTCTAAGATTTTAAGCAATGCTTGTTGTACACCTTCACCAGACACGTCACGTGTGATGGAAGGATTCTCAGACTTACGAGCAATCTTATCGATTTCATCGATATAGATAATGCCGCGCTCAGCCCGAGCTATATCATAATCTGCAGCTTGGATAATTTTGAGTAAGATATTTTCTACGTCTTCCCCTACATAACCAGCCTCAGTTAAGCTTGTAGCATCTGCAATAGCAAATGGCACTTCTAGCATTTTCGCTAAGGTTTGAGCCAATAGTGTTTTACCACTACCAGTAGGACCAATGAACAATACATTAGCCTTTTGTAATTCTACATCATCTACTACATTATCTGTTTGTAAGCGTTTGTAGTGATTATATACGGCCACAGCTAAAGAGATTTTAGCATCATCTTGACCAATGACATATTCGTCAAGATGAGCTTTAATTTCTCTAGGCGTTGGCAATTCTTTTAAGTTGAAGTCGTCCGTCTCAACCGCACCCAACTCATCTGCAATGATGCGTTCACAAACTTCAACGCATTCGTCACAAATATACACGTTAGGACCCGCCACTAATTTGCGGACTTCTTCGCTTGTGCGTCCACAAAAACTGCAGCGCATAGTGTCTTTATCTTTTGCCAAGGGGCGCCTCCATTACTTGCCTTCTACAGGTTCTCTAGTGAGCACCTCATCGATTAAGCCGTATTCAACGGCATCCTGAGCACTCATGAAGTTATCGCGATCTGTATCGCGAGCTACTACTTCAATATCTTGTCCACTGCGAGAAGCTAAGATACCATTTAATTCTTCACGCATGCGAAGAATCTCACGGGCATGGATTTCAATTTCAGATGCTTGCCCTTGTACACCACCTAATGGTTGGTGAATCATAACGCGTGCATGAGGTAACGCATAACGTTTGCCTTTAGTACCTGCTGTTAAAAGCACAGCACCCATGCTCGCCGCAGAGCCTACACAAATGGTAGACACATCTGGTTTGATATATTGCATCGTATCATAAATAGCCATACCGGCAGTTACAACACCGCCGGGGCTATTAATGTACAAATGGATATCCTTGTCAGGATCCTCTGCTTCTAGGAATAGCATTTGCGCAATAACCGCATTAGCCACATTATCATCGATAGGACCACCGAGGAAGATAATGCGATCCTTTAATAAGCGAGAGTAAATATCATAGGAACGCTCACCGCGTTCACTTTGTTCAACTACGATTGGTACATACATATATTCACCTTTTCATGTACCTAGTTGAGCAAACTATTATTCAGCTGCTTCAGCGCCTTTTGCATTATCAATAATGAATCGAGCTGCTTTTTTGCGAGCTACAGAGCCTGCCAACATAGCTACACGACCTTCTTTTGCAATAATATCCCAAACTTCTTTAGGATCTGCCCCAAAGTTTTGAGCCATAATGAAGATTTCACGATTCATGTCGTCAGGAGTTACGTCGATACCTTCAGCAGTTGCGATAGCATCTAATACTAAATCAGCGCGTACGTTTTCAGCTGCGGAGTCTTTGTATTCAGAACGTAAATCTTCGATAGTTTTGTTGGAGAATTTTAAGTAGTCATCAAGTTTCAAGCCACGACCTTCCATATTCATAGCCAATTCTTGAATCATTTGGTCTACACGATCTTCGATCATTACTTCTGGGATTTCAACAGTAGCGTTTTTAACAGCTGTTTGAATCAAGTCAGCATTGTAAGTATCGATTGCGCGACGGG
>ERZ791920.1193-NODE-1193-length-14330-cov-21.570298_pt1 | contig 14330 bp, 16 predicted proteins | sample MGYA00510136_ERZ791920 | MGnify/ENA primary metagenome ERZ791920 (study PRJEB30046, sample SAMN00792066) | human gut metagenome | study: EMG produced TPA metagenomics assembly of the A metagenome-wide association study of gut microbiota in type 2...
CCATCAGCAAAAGGGGATGATAAGTTTATCACCACCGACTATTTGCAACAGTGCCAAGTTGCAGGGCAAAGCCAATCCTGTTTTCCGGTCTGCGGCGCTGCCTAATGTTTTCCAGGTCATCATCGCCCAGCGTGTAGAACTTCAGTAGCGACAGTTCGTCCGTGGGCAGATCGAACAGCGCTGCTCGCTGCCGTTCGGTGAAAATATGGCGTCGTGACATACAAATTCGTCCCTTTTGAAGTATAGTCTGTTTTGGACAACAGCCAGCCCATATAAATCAGGGCGTTCCGATACAAAAATCCAGGAGGGTTCAATTGGGACATCGTGCCGCCATTTACTGCCGGGTTTCAACAGCGGATCAGTCTTGTGAACGCCAGGAATTTGATCTGCGAGCCTTCGCCGGCCGTGCCGGCTACGACGTGGTGGGAATATTTAAGGAAACAGGTTCAGGAACTAAACTCGACCGGGCCGAGCGAAAGAAAGTCCTGGCGCTTGCCCAGTCCAGACAAATTGATGCAATCCTGGTCACTGAGCTTTCCCGGTGGGGGCGCTCGACGCTCGATCTGCTCAATACGCTACGTGAACTGGAGAACTGGAAGGTTTCCGTGATAGCCATGAATGGAATGGCGTTCGATCTTTCGTCGCCGTATGGACGAATGCTGGCGACGTTTCTTTCCGGCATTGCGGAGTTTGAGCGGGATCTCATCAGCGAGCGGGTCAAGTCAGGCCTTGCTGTTGCGAAGGCACGTGGTAAGAGGCTTGGTCGTCAGGCCGGAGTGCGACCAAAATCAGACCGACTTTTGCCTAAGGTGGTTGCGATGAGGGCCGAGGGACGCAGCTATCGCTGGATCGCACGCGAGCTCGGTATCAGCAAGAATACCGTCGCTGACATCGTGCAACGACACAGAGCTAACGCTTAGGGTGTCATTTCGCCCTCAGCCGGAACCGACCCCACATACGAGCTGTGAGTGGTAAGGAAGAGTTGTTTGTCGCCCCGCTGATTTTCAATGTAGTGAACCAGCTTATTGAGGTTAGTGTGAGAAAGGTGATTTTCGGGCTCCTCCATCATCACCAAATCGATATCCTTCGACTTGTTCTGAATCGCGAGCTTGATCTGCACATTACTCTGCTCACCCTTGCCAATGAACTGGAAAGGGACATCATCTACTTCAAGTTGAAGGCTGGTCTGAATAGATCCCGCTGGTAAAGTGCTTGCGGCAATGGACAGCTTTTTTTCTGTGATCAAGTGGTCCGTATCCAGACCGGTGTTGACTGTCCTGACCTCACCTGAGTTGTTAAAAACCTGCTGATTCTCACGATAATTGAGGGTCAGCTTAACCAGTTCCTCTTTCTTTAAAGCGGTATTAAGTATGGTAGAGATGTACTGATTCTTACCCAGAGTGGGGTGGATACGAGTTGGGTCGATGTATAACGCCCTGAATTTCTTCGCTACGGCTTTAACAGGATTCCATCCGAAATCCAGCCATTCCAGCTTGTAGAATTCGATCGGGATACTCGTAATGTGTGGGTTTGTCAGTAAGTGGTCGGCGTAAACGTCCTTGAGCGTGTCATCAAAGCGCACCAGCACCGTGATCCCTTGAGCATCGGCTTTAAGGAAATTATTTGTACCCCGGTATTCAGGCACCCCCTCAATGAATGCCTCTATTGCCAAGACAGGCAAGTGCGTGGCCGATTTATCAGAAGCCAAAAAAAGCTGCACTGCATCCTTATTAAAAATGTCTGGCGTAAACTCGCTGTTGAAGGGGCGGCCTCGATAGCTGTAATTCAGTACGATTTCCAGGGCTTCCAGAATAGTACTTTTACCGGCGTTGTTATCACCTACAAAGATATTTACGTCATCGTTGAATTCAAAATGTTCATCTTTGAATTTCTTGAAATTGGTAAGCTTAATCGATTTAACCCGCACTCTAAGTCCCTCAAGATACAGTCAAATGATACCCCTTAAAGACATTAACTCACCGATATACCTGTGTCCACATGCAGGCTCGTTGTCCCCTTAAATCCTGCAGGCACTGAAGTGGTGGTCGACATAAAGAGGCCAAGATATGAGAGCTGTTCTTGGACAACTTAAAGTCTGCTTTTGGCACAAAGCGGACCTCCATTAATACGGTGTTTCTGCCGTACTATTTAACCCAGTCTTCCAGCACCAGGTCCGGTACCCGTTCAAACTCTCTCACATTGTTCGTCACCAGCACGGCGCCGGCGGCGATGGCATGCCCAGCGATCGCCGTGTCATTCGGGCCGATCGGCGTGCCGTCCGCGGCCAGTGCTGCCTTAATGACGGTGGTGGCATCCACCGCGGCGCGATCCCAGGCCAGCACGGCATCGAGACTGGCGCAGAACGCGTCGGCCAGTGCCTGCGTGGCGGGACCGGACGCCCGTGCCGCCTGTGACAGTTCGGCCCAGGTGACGGCAGAGATCACGATACGGTCGCCGCGCAGCACCGCCTGCTCCAGGCGTGTCAGTACCGCTTCCGGCTGCTCGCGCATGATGTACGCGCAGAGACGGGTGTCGAGCATATATGTCCTGTTCACTGCTCACCCCGGCCCTGGTCACTGAAGACAGTTTCCCGCTCCGCCATAAAGTCCGGAGCGGCCTTTCCCATCAGCGCAAACGAGCGCCAGCTCGGCCGGACGGGACGCAGGATGATGCAGTTCCCTTCCCGGACGATCTCCAGCTCGCTCACCCCCTCAAAATCCAGATCGCGGGGCAGGCGGATGGCGCGGTTGTTGCCGTTTTTAAAAATGGATACGGTTCTCATGATTTTTCTCCCGGGTAAGTATGGATATGTGATGCATATCCGGAATGAGGTTCATTGCATCGGGTGTGTGCATATGTTCAGTATAGGCAGATGTTCAGCATATGTATAGACATGGCATATGCAGATGATGAGGATATGCGTATGTCAGGTATATGCAGATGCGGGGCATATGGATATGCCTGACCTATACACAGTTCTCTCTTTCTTCGCGGAGATCCGAAAAAGTCCAGTTCCGGATCTGATTCAGCCCCGCCGGCGCGCAGCGGCCCGGAAACACAAGATGTAGCGGTGTTTCCAGCTGTCAGTGACCATATATGTTGTGCCCCTCCCCTGCCCCGTGACCGGCCGCTCACCACCCTGAAAGGGCGCTGTGGTTATTCCGTGTGCGTGGTACACTTCCGGAAACTGTGGAATAACATAAAAGTCGGATCTGGCCAGAGCGGCCGTCAGGTAATTTAATTACGTTGTTATATGGCTGCTTATTATTTTAGCATGTGAAAATCACTCTCGTGAAAGTCACTGTCGCGACAGAGTGGCACTCATCTGACGATGATTGAGGTGTGGTAAAATTGCACGGCTAACTATTCAACTGAGGAAAGGACATGTTTACTGCATTCAATGAGAGAAATGATTTCAGTTATGCTTTTGAAAAAATCCGTAATGCGATTTCCGCGCCAGGAGAAAATAATCTTTATGCTGCAACAGAATTAGGTCTTGGCATTCTGCTCCGTAAATACGAGCAGTTTCGCCAGGAACTGGATGCGGCCGGTGAGCTGGGAAACTGGGAATATGATCTCGATACCTACAATCACTGTATTGCGGTGCTGCAACGTTACTTCACCGGCAATCCATCCGGACTGACAGAACGTGATGCCCGGATTTACAGCCATTACCTGCAGACTGAGCACAAAAGGTTTGTGAAACTGGCTGAAGAGCTGGCTGCCGGCCGCTGACTACGGACAGAGGGCGGGATTTCTCAGGAATATAAAGGGGTAAATGATCAATGACTGATATACAGGCCGCAACTGAGAGTATAGTTGCTGCGACATCCCATCCGGTTTCCGTACAGCTGATTAATCAAGGGGCGGGGATCTGGGGAAACGTGGCAACCGGGCTTATCACTGGCCTGCTTACTGGGGGTATAACACTCACTGGCATCTGGCTGACACATTATTTCACGCTTAAGCGTGAGAGACAGGCGTCAGAAGATAAAATGAAAAAGGAACTGCATTACATTGCCACCGAGTTGGTATTCATGCTTGAACGGTATGCTGAGGGTTGTTTCCGGGTTGTGACGGATGACGGCCAGGATGATGATGCCCCCCAGCCTGAGAGAAAAGCTGTCACGAATTACCCTGAACTGAATCTGATCGATGTCTCCGGTGACTGGCGGACTTTAGAGCCACGTCTTATGTATCGCATCCGTGAACTGCCGGTGCTCCAGGATGAGGCCCACAGGGCAATTGCATATGCCGCCGAATACTCCGACCCTCCTTGGCATAAGGACTATTTCAGGGAACGGCAGTATCAGTTCACGCGCTTGGGCATCAACGCTGTCATTCTTGCCGTCCGTCTGCGCAAGGCAACCGGGATGCCCGAAACACGTCTTACAGGTCATGATGAATGGTCTGCAGTTTCCGTGTTTCGTAAAGTCTGGAGGCGCGAAAGAGCCCTGCGCGCTGCTGAAGCTACCCGCAACAGGGAGTGGAATCAATTAGTGATACCTGATGGAATGTCAAACCAATGAGCGGCCTCTTATCATATTCTCACCCGCAGCAGCCGGCGCAAATGCCGGTGGCCATTGACTATCCCGCCGCGCTGGCCCTGCGCCAGATGGCGCTCGTTCAAGATGAACTACCGAAATACCTGCTGGCACCGGAAGTCAGCGCCCTGCTCCATTATGTGCCCGATTTGCACCGCAAGATGCTGCTGGCAACCCTCTGGAACACCGGCGCACGTATCAACGAGGCGCTGGCGCTGACCCGGGGGGATTTTTCGCTGGTGCCACCGTATCCGTTCGTGCAGCTGGCCACGCTTAAGCAGCGCACCGAAAAAGCGGCCAGGACAGCCGGCCGAGCTCCCGCCGGTAGCCAGGCTCATCGTCTGGTTCCGCTTTCCGATCACCACTACGTCAGCCAGCTGCAGATGATGGTGGCCACCCTGAAAATTCCGCTGGAAAGACGCAACAAGCGTACCGGCAGAACAGAGAAAGCCCGCATCTGGGACATCACCGACCGGACAGTACGGACCTGGATTGGCGAAGCGGTTGAAGCGGCCGCCGTCGACGGGGTGACATTCTCGGTGCCGGTCACCCCGCATACGTTCCGCCACTCCTACGCGATGCATATGCTGTATGCCGGCATACCACTGAAGGTTTTGCAGAGCCTGATGGGCCACAAATCGATTAGCTCGACGGAAGTCTATACGAAGGTGTTCGCACTTGATGTTGCTGCGCGGCATCGAGTTCAGTTTCAGATGCCCGAAGCGGATGCGGTAGCCATGCTGAAAGGGAATATTTAAGTACTTAGGAGAATGATGCTGGCGAACGTCCTGCTCGCCGGGGAGGTCTGTCAGACGTTATCTGGACCAGCTGACGGGAATATCTGCTCTGTATTCCTCATACTGCTCATAGATCGCATGCTGAAGCATCGTAATACGTTCTGACAACCTGTTGGCGTCCGACATATGCCGCCATTCCCCCTCAATAGTGGTTTTCTGTCCATCCGGGAGATTGAGCGTGATCAATACCTTTGTATCACGAATAATCACCCCGTCAGTGAAAGAATTAAGACCACTCCTTACGGTATTATCTATCTGTATAGTTTCAAGTTTCATCTTGTTACCTCCTGTTGACCGGATCCCAAGCATAGATATCTGAATTCAAATTGCCTAGTGAAATGTCTGGATATGCCGCATTTTTCCCCTTATACAGCGAAGCTGGCCAAAGGCCAGCCCGCTTGGATTTATCGCTTTTGCCAGTAGATCAGCATGGCAAGGAACAGGATTGTTGCCCCCTGAGAAGCGGTCAGGAAAGTTTCCAGCAATGACATTATCGTAAAACTCCGCATTATTAATTTCAGGTGTGTGATTCAGGGGCCTTAGTCCCCCTTTTACAGGACGTAGTGTTCTGTCACGACGGAAGCCAGGGTTAATAAAAACGATTCGAATATGTCTGCAGGGACGATAGAAATCTTCGTGCGGGTTGTCTCGCTGTAGCCGGCTCTGGAGAGCGACTCGGGGGAGGAGTAGTATCTTCCGGCCACGGATATGATCGAGCCAGCAGTGCTCGCCGCAGTCGAGCGACAGGGCGAAGCCCCGAGTGAGCGAGGAAGCACCAGGGAACAAAACTTATAAATTCTGCTTACGCTCAATGCCTGAAAAATCACCTCCCCTCGGGGTTATCCACTTATCCACGGGCATATTTTTATAAAGTACTTTTTTATTCTTTTTCTTTATTTTACATCTTTTAGGGAGCCTGAAAGCCGCGTACAGTGCGGCCTGAGAGGGGGCCTGTATGGGCAACTGGTAAACATAATATGGGAAATTAATCACGTATCAGTGGGTTTTGTGTCAACAAGCTATGGGATACGCATCAACAAGCTATGGGAAAGAGGTCAAGTTCAGTTCTCAATTATCCACTTGTGGATAAAGTGCAGATTTTTCCGGTGGATAAGTATCGCGATAGCTTGCAATTTCTGTTTTCACTGTCATTATGGGTGGGTAAAAATTTACCCATAGGCATTGAAATGGATACTCAAGCACTCTTGCCAGCTACTAAAACGTTTAAAAAACGCGCCAGTATAAAGCAATCTAACGAATTGACCGAAGCTGCATATTACCTGCCTCTTCAGGCAAAACGTGTGCTGTGGTTATGCCTCATGCAGGCCTATTTTAATGACAGCCAGGAAGATGACTCTGACGTATTGCCGCTCTTCAAAATCAGCGTTTCCGATTACGTCAAATACTTCAATGTCGCTACGTCTGTCGCCAGTCGTGATGTGAAGGCTGGGGTAAATGCTCTGGGCGAATCAACGGTTACCTTTTATCCAAAAGAAGGTGAGTTTGAAGAAGTTAAACGTCCGTGGCTGGCTGAAGCAGGAATGAAGCGAGGCCGGGGTTCCTGGCAGATTGAATTTAACTACAAGGTCATGCCATTCCTGGTCGGCTTAACCTCCCAGTTCACTACCTATTCTCTCTATGACTGTGGCCAGCTTAATAGTGTTCGTGTCATCCGGCTTTATGAAAGCCTGTGTCAGTTCCGGAGCACTGGTGTCTGGATCACCACACATGACTGGTTATGTGAAAGGTTTATGCTCCCTGCCTCGCAGAAAAACAATATTGCTGAAATGAAGCGTACCTTCCTGGAACCTGCTCTGAAGAAAATTAATGAGAAGACGCCATTAAAGGTAACATATACCACTGAAGAAGATGGTCGCTTGCTGTTTAATTTTCTTGATAAAAAACAATAGTCTGTAATTTTTATTTCCTCCCCCCTTAGTTTGTTGCTGACATATGGGGGGATACTGAACTTGCTGTGTTTCCCATAGTGCTTGCCTAACTTGACCTGTTTCCCGCAATCGCGGCTGTCTGCGTAGTTGACCTGTTTCCCACAGTCCGGGCCGTCTGCGGAGTTGACCTGTTTCCCACAGTCCCGGTCGTCTGCAAAGTTGACCTGTTTCCCACAGTCCCGGCCGTCTGCAAAGTTGACCTGTTTCCCACAGTCCGGGCCGTACGCGGAGTTGACCTGTTTCCCACACTCCCGACCGTCCGAGAAGTTGACCTGTTTCCCATAGTCCGGGCCGTCCGAGAAGCTGACCTGTTTCCCTTAGTCCGGGCCGTCCGCGAAGTTGACCTGTTCCCCACACTCCCGGCCGCCCGTGAAGTTGACCTGTTTCCCATAGTCCGGGCCGTCCGCGAAGTTGACCTGTTTCCCATAGTCCGGAGCGTCCATTAAAGTTGACCTGTTTCCCACAGAGGATGGAAAACTCTTCTTGTGCTGAGCGTAAGAGCTATCTGCCGGAACGGTTCCTCTTCGCTTCCTCGCCAGTTCGCTCGCTACGCTCGGTTACATGGCTGCGGCGAGCGCTGATACATAAGGCTCAGCATTGCACTGGTCGTAACTAAAATCAGAATCCTTCTGAATGACTCTCCTGTCTTGCAAGTTGAATACCTTTCTCAAAGCCCTTTTGTATGAGTTGCTGTTGATGGTCAAAAGTGCGTCTGCGTGTTGCTGCAGTGTGATTTAGTAGCACGCCCGTCGAGCTTCATCCCCCTTCTGTTGAGAGCGAAATCAAAACAATATGATTTTTTTCTTGCAACATGACACTTTTTGTTCAAAATGACAAAAAAAGTCATGAGGTGATAAATGGACAATATTGAGCAGTTACGGAAAGTCGCTACACGTGCAGGTAAGCTTCTGACATCTTTGAGCGAAAGTATCCGACAGCAAAAAGAGGAATTGAAGCTTACCGAGTTCTATCAGGAATACAGCAAAGCCGCTCTGTATAAGCTGCCTAAGCTCAGTAAAGGCAGTGTTGAGTATGCTGTGTCCGAAATGGAAGCCGGTGGCTACATTTTTAAAAAGAAACCTTCTGGTAATACGATGAAATACGCGATGACGATTCAGAATGTCATCGATCTGTATAACCATCGTAAAGTACCGAAGTACAGGGATCGCTTCGATAAAGCCTTTACGATTTTTGTATGTAATCTTAAAGGTGGTGGTTCCAAGACAGTTTCTACCGCTTCATTATCACATGCTTTTCGAGCTCATCCTCAGCTTCTGTTCGAAGACCTGCGTATTCTGGCCATCGATTTCGATCCGCAGGCATCTCTGACAATGTTCCTGAGCCATGAGAATTCAGTGGGCTTGGTTGAAAATACGGCTGCTCAGGCCATGCTCCAGAACGTGTCTCGTGAAGAATTACTTTCCGATTTTATAGTACCGTCTATTATCCCTGGTGTTGATGTAATCCCCGCTTCCATTGACGATGCATTCCTTGCTGAAGGCTGGAAGGGATTGTGTGAAGAACATCTGCCAGGGAAAAATATTCATGCGGTGCTTAAAGAGAACATTATCGACAAGCTCCAGCATGACTACGACTTTATTTTCCTTGATAGTGGTCCTCACCTTGATGCGTTCCTGAAAAACTGCATTGGGGCGGCAGACCTGATGTTGACCCCTCTTCCACCGGCGACGGTTGATTTTCATTCTTCCCTGAAGTTTGTGGCCAGCCTCCCTGCCCTCATAGATTCCATCGAAATGGATGGGCACACCTGCAATCTCATCGGTAATGTCGGCTTCATGTCCAAGATCCTGAACAAGTCTGATCACAAAATTTGCCATAGTCAGGCCAAAGAGGTTTTCGGTGCCGATATGCTAGACATGGTTCTGCCAAGACTGGATGGTTTCGAACGTTGTGGGGAGACTTTTGACACAGTTATTTCAGCAAATCCAGCAACCTATGATGGAAGTACAGAGGCACTAAAAAGCGCAAAATCAGCAGCGGAAGACTTTGCGAAGGCAGTCTTTGATCGCATCGAGTTCATTCGTACTAACGGAGGTATGTGATGTCGAATGAGAAAAGAAAAACCATCGGCAGACAGTTAAATACTCAGGCGTCAATGCTCGAAATGGCTGACACCGGTAGAAGTCAGGTATTTACCTTAAAAACCGGCAGGAAGGTAACGTTCAGGTTTGTTCGGGTGCCTGCATCTGAAGTTGAAAGTAAGACCTTCGTAAACCAGGAAAACAATGGAAGAGATCAACTTGCACTGACCAGGGAGTCTCTGAAATCCATTATCCAGACGATTAAGTTTCAGCAGTTCTTTCCCTGTATTGGTATTAAGCAAAGTGAAAGGATTGAGATACTGGATGGTTCAAGACGGCGAGCCTCAGCAATTTTTGTCCGTACAGGCCTTGATGTAATGGTTACCGAAGAACATTTATCAGCTGATGAAGCTCGCCAACTGGCTAAAGATATCCAGACAGCTAAAGAACATAATCTTCGGGAGATTGGTCTGAGATTGATCGCTCTTAAAGAGTCCGGATTTAATCAAAAGGAAATTGCTGAACTGGAGGGATTATCTCAGGCTAAAGTTACCAGGGCGCTGCAGGCGGCGGCCGTACCGCAAGACTTAATTTCTCTGTTCCCGGTTCAGTCGGAGCTATCGTTTAGTGATTATAAACTTCTTTTAGAAGTTAATGAAAAACTCGGTGAAAAGGGATTAACGCCTGAAGAACTCATTCAGTCTGTATCAGCTCAGCTCGATGCAATTTTGAGTGATGGCGAGCGACCAGAAGACGAACAGAAAGCCAGTATTCTGAAGCTGATTTCTCAGGCATCTCAGGCATTGATAGATCCATCTCCCAAGGAAAAGTCAGTGGTTTCCCCACTCTGGTCTTTTGAAGAAAAGGACAAGTTCGCGCGTAAGCGTGTGAAAGGGCGCACGCTGACTTATGAGTTTAGCCGTATGTCAAAAGTGATTCAGGATGAACTGGACAAGGCTATCAACGAAGTCCTTGACAGAAATTTGAGTCAATAATTTCGCCATGGCGATTTCACATCTAACTTATTGTAATTAGGCAGTTTAGGTTGAGAATTTCACGGTGAAATCGCCATAGTTTCACGCCAGTTTCGCTGCAGGAATATCTGACCATCGTGTCGTATAAGCAGGAGAAAGCATCTCCCGTTTCATCTGCCATTCCGGGGCCATACCCCGCCCCGCAAACCATACTTTACCCAGCCCTGAGTTGTTGATCCCGTCCAGAACCCTCATCAGCTCAGCACTGTGAGGGCGTGGCGGGCGTTCGTCGAACAGTTGCAGCTGCGAAACTCCGGAGCCGGTGAAGTCATTCAGCATAACTCCGGCTTTGGCATACCGGTGCCCATCCCTCCAGATACGCTCCAGAGCCGTTGTAGCGGCTGCAATGATGTCCCTGGTGTCCTGAGTGGGTGTAAGAAGTTTTTCCGTAGCCACGTTGCCGTAGTAAGGCTCTTTAATGGCGAACGGAGACGTTTTGATGAAAACGGAAATATGCCGGCAATACTGGTGCTCTTTACGCAGTTTTTCAGAGGCCCGCTCTGCGTGCTGACAGATAGCCTGACGGAGTGACTCGTACTCCGTGATCTTCACGCCAAAACTGCGGCTGCAGACAATTTGCTGTTTCGTCGGAGGGGCTTCCTCAAGCGAAAGGCAGCTTTCCCCGTTCAGTTCCCGTACCGTTCGCTCAAGGACGACAGAAAAATTTTTGCGGATGAAGGCCGGGTTCGTCAGAGCCAGATCGAGCGCGGTTTTTATGCCCAGCACATTTAGCTTGCGTGCAATACGGTTACCCACCCCCCAGATTTCTTCAACCGGCTGCAGTGAAAGCAGTTTCCGCGTCCTTTGCGGATTTCCCCTGGTCAGAGCGAGTACGCCATGAAACTGTTTCCACTCTTTTGAGGCCCACTGGGCTGATTTTGCGAGGGTTTTCGTTGGTCCGGCGCCCACGCCAATGGTCAGGCGGGTACAGTCATACACCTGCTGACGCAGCTGCCGGGCGAAGTCCTCAAGCCCCATACAGTGCTCCACGCCGGTCAGGTCGAGGAACATCTCATCAATTGAATACTGTTCCACCCTGGGGGCCAGTTCCTCCAGGCAGTTCATCACGCGCGCCGATATCGAGGCGTAAAGTTCATAATTACTTGAAAACGCATATATTTTTTCCGGGTATCTTTCGTTTTTTATCTGAAACCACGGAGTTCCCATTTTGATCCAGGGCTTCGCCTCGGCACTGCGAGCGATTACATTCCCGTCGTTGTTGCTCAGGACGACTATCGGCTTTCCTTTCAAATCCGGGCGGAAAACACGTTCACAGCTGGCATAGAAGCTGTTCACATCGGCCAGGGCAAACATCAGTACATCTCCCTCGGGCGGTGGATGATATGCGTGACGACGCCAAAGATATCCAGCTCGTCGGGATCAGGATAAATCGGCGACCAGGAGGCATTCATGGGCTGCAGCGTCAGTCGCGGCGTCAGCAGAAGCCGTTTCACCGTAAACTCCCCCTGCATGCTGGCGACAACGATATCGCCGTGCCGCGGCTTTTCAGCACTGTCCACAACCAGCAGATCGCCATTGTACAGACTGCCGTCGGCCATGCTGTCTCCGCTGGCACGCAGGTAGTACGTCGCGCTCGGATGCCGTATGCAGTAATCATGGAGATCCAGATCGGACTCGACATAGTCAGCAGCAGGGCTGGGAAAACCGCAGCTGGCCAGATCGGCAAACAATGGATGGGCCTGTGGCGGGAGTTCTTTCCCGGTGCTGAAAAGTTGTAGTTTCATCTTTCCTCCTGACACTCTAATTTTACTGGTTATACATACAGTGTTCGCCGGGAGACCGGTAGAGATCAAGGGGTGAAAGTCCCCGACCATTGAAGGACCAGCAATCCACAAGGTCCCCGAGTCATGCGTTGCATACCGCGAGGTATGGGGCGAAGCGTTGACAGGGGTGTTGACAGGCCAGCCATTGAGCCACGAAATGTATATTAAATTACCGGGTGCCGACGTTGTACTGTTAACGGAAGGCAACATCATAGGGTGCGATACTGCGAGTGCCACATGGACCCGGCGGGGTCTGAGACCCTGGCATGTCAATACGATCTCTACGCGGGAACCGGGAGATCTCCCCTCTGACCATCTGCCAGTGTCGGAGACGGCCCGCACCGGGAAGACGAGGAGTCATAGCCGGTGATGTACGGAGAGGAGAAGTCGGACTCGCTCATAGTAGCGGCGAAGCAGGCGAACAACCCGAAAGGAGCGGAGTCAGTGGAGCGAAGGAGCGGGGCCAAGGGGAACGCGGAACAGCCACACATGCGCCGGACACAGAGCCGGGAAAGCATGTCACAGAGGCTGTCACGCGTGCGGGAAGCTGCGAAGCAGCGGAAGAAAGAACGGTTTACAGCATTGTTCCACCTGCTGACAGTCGAAGCACTGGAAGCCGCATTCCTCTCCCTGAGCAGGAAAGCGGCCGCCGGAGTGGATGGCATCAGGTGGATGGACTACGCCGGAAACATGAAGAACAACATAACAGATCTGCACCGGAGGCTACATCAGGGCAGCTACAGGGCGCAGCCCGGCAGGCGTCACTACATCCCAAAAGCGGATGGAAAACAACGCCCGCTCGGCATCGCCTCGCTGGAGGACAAGATCGTCCAGTATGCGCTGGTGAAAATCCTGAACGCAGTCTATGAAAACGACTTTATGGGGTTCTCATACGGGTTCAGACCCGGGCGAAGCCAGCACGATGCACTGGACGCACTGGCCACAGGGCTGGTACGCACTAACGTAAACTGGGTACTGGATGCCGACATCAGTCAGTTCTTCGACAGGGTGAGCCACGAATGGCTGATCAGGTTCACAGAGCATCGGATCGGCGACCGGAGCGTAATCAGGCTCATACGTAAGTGGCTCACAGCCGGGACGTTGGAGGAGGGTCAATGGCGAGCAACGGAGGAAGGCACCCCACAGGGTGCGGTCATCTCACCGCTGCTGGCAAACATATACCTCCACTACGTCTTCGATCTGTGGGCGCATCAGTGGCGACGTCGCTATGCCACAGGCAATGTGGTAATGGTCAGATACGCCGATGACATCGTCATCGGGTTCGACAAACGATACGATGCCCGGCGCTTCCGTATAGCCATGCAGCGCAGACTGAGGGAGTTCGGACTCACGGTTCACCCGGAGAAAACCCGTCTGATGGAGTTCGGCCGCTTCGCTGCCGAAAACCGTGCCATCAGGGGAAAAGGCAAACCAGAAACGTTCAACTTCCTCGGGTTCACGCACATCAGCGGGAAAGATCGCAACGGCAGGTTCATGCTGATACGAAAGACCCGCCGGGATCGGATGACGGCAACTCTGAAAGCCATCAAAGACGGTCTGCGAAGGCGCTGGCATTACTCAATCCCCGAACAGGGAAAATGGCTCAGGAGAGTGGTTCAGGGATACCTGAACTATCACTCGGTACCGGGCAACTTCCCCACCATGCAGAAGTTCAGGACACACGTAACAAACCTCTGGCGCCGGGCGCTCAGGCGCAGGAGCCAGAAGGATGATACGACCTGGACGAAAGCAAACAAACTGGCAGCCGCATGGCTACCAAGGGTTCGGGTTCTTCATCCATGGCCTGTGGAGCGGTTCACCGCCAGACACCCGAGGCAGGAGCCCGGTGCGTAAATCGCGCACGCCGGGATCTGTGCGGGGGGTATCCGGTAACGGGTATCCCTACCGCGACATATTTAACAGCGTGACGATAATCCAGATCGCCTGCCGGATAATGGTGCCAACTTACTGATTTAGTGTACGATGGTGTCTTTGAGGTGCTCCAGTGGCTTCCATCTCCATCAGTTGTCCCTCCTGCTCAGCTACTGAAGGCGTGGTGCGTAACGGTAAAAGTACTGCCGGACATCAGCGCTATCTCTGCTCTCACTGCCGTAAAACATGGCAGCTACAGTTCACTTACACCGCCTCTCAGCCCGGTACGCACCAGAAAATCATTGATA
>ERZ791920.1197-NODE-1197-length-14274-cov-3.039384_pt1 | contig 14274 bp, 7 predicted proteins | sample MGYA00510136_ERZ791920 | MGnify/ENA primary metagenome ERZ791920 (study PRJEB30046, sample SAMN00792066) | human gut metagenome | study: EMG produced TPA metagenomics assembly of the A metagenome-wide association study of gut microbiota in type 2...
GGTCAATCTGCGCAGCCGCTTTACGGCGGCCTGCCCAAAGTGCAGCAACTGCTGCGGCGCGTCGGCCCCCTCTGCCAAAACGCTGCCCGCAGGGTCAGCGCGGTAGGTTGCGCCCAACGGCTCGCGCACGGTCAACTCGCCCACGCGGGCGGTCAGTTTCCAGTGGATCAGCTTCGGTGAATCGCCTGCACGGTAGGGGCGCAGATCATAAACGCCGTCGGTCAAATCGCAGCCCGCCGCGGTCACTTTTTCGGCGCAGTTCTGCGGTTTTGTGCCTGCGCCGTCGTCCTCGCCCTCGGCGGGGGGCAGCACACACAGTTCTCTGCTTTGGGGCGGCACGGCGCAGTGCGCGGCAAACAGCCCCAACGGGTCGCGCACGGTGGCTTCCCGCACACGGAACCGCCACAGACCGCTTTTTGCTGCGCGCAGGGTCACGCGCAAATCGGCACACTGATGCGGGGCCAGCATCGCGCCGCAGGGCAGTTCAATGGCCGTTCCGCTTTCGGCGTCCACAGCCTGCAAAACGACACGCAGCTCCGGCATGGGCCGCCGCCCGTTGTTGTGCAGTTTCACCAGTACGGCAAAATCCTCGTCGGGGTGCACGGGGCGGGCAGGCAGCTGCAGCGTTACCGTCACATCCCTGCGCAGCGTGCGGACATACCACGCCAAAAAGCCGACCAGCAGCACCGCCAGTGCCGCCAAAAAGACCGCAAACGACGTGCGGCTGACCGCTGCCGCGGCAAACAGCACGGCCAGCAGCAGCGCGCAGCCCACCTTACCTGCCATGGAACGGTTTCTCCGGGCGGGGGCGCGGCACGGTGTGCAGAACATCGTCAAGGATATTCTGCACTGTATCGCCGCCGGTGCGGGCCTGTTCGGTCAGGCGCAGACGGTGGCGGGCCGCATCGGCAAAAATCGCGGTAATATCCTGCGGGGCCACATAATTGCGCCCGCCCAGAAAAGCCGCCGCGCGCGCCATACCGGCCACTGCCAGCGACGCACGGGGCGAAAGCCCCAGCGTCAGGCGGCTGTCCTGCCGCGTCGCGCGGGAGAGTTCCACGATATACCGTCTGATTTTATCGCTCATATATACTTCGTCTACCTGCTGCTGCATAGCCAGCAGGTCGTTTTTGTCCATCACCGGCTGCACACGGTCCAGCAGGGCGCGGCGCGGCTGGCGGGACAAAATCTCCATTTCCGCCTCCGCATCGGGGTAGCCCATGACCACGCAGACCATAAAACGGTCCAGCTGGGATTCCGGCAGCATCTGCGTACCCACCGAGCCGACGGGGTTTTCCGTTGCAAAAACGGTAAACGGCTGCGGCAGAACGCGCGTCACGCCGTCCACCGTGACGGCGCTTTCCTCCATGACTTCCAGCAAGGCGGACTGGGTGCGGGCGCTGGTACGGTTGATTTCATCGGCCAAAAACAGGTTGCACATCACCGCGCCGGGGTGGTACACAAATTTGCCGGTTTCCTTTTGGTACAGCGAGAACCCCACAATGTCGGACGGCAGAACGTCGGGGGTAAACTGCACGCGGTTTTGGGTCAGGTCCATAGCGCGGGCAAACGCCTGTGCCAGCGTGGTTTTGCCCACGCCGGGGATATCCTCAATCAGCACATGGCCGCGGGCCAGTATCGCCATCATGATTTTCAGCACGACTTCCGGCTTGCCCAGCACCGCCTTGCTTACCTCGGCTGTAACGGCCAGCGCCTTTTCGTTGATATTCTGCATGGGTCAATCCTTTCTATGCCTGCGCCAAATCAGCATACAGCCGATCACGGCGGCAATCAGCAGGCATCCCGCCCACAGGGCGTTGTTTTCCAGCCAAATCATCCAGTTGGAGTACGCGCCGCCCGCGTTTTCGCCGCCGCCCTCGTGGGGCAGGGGAGTGATACTTTCGGGGGTGACTTCCTCCAGCGCGGAGGTACCGCCGGCCTCCACCGTCACTTGGCGCGGTGCGGCGTCCCAGGTTTCGTCACACTCGGCCAGGTCTGCCGCATGGGTGGCGGCCTCTGCGTCGGGGTCGCGCTCGGCTATCACCAGGTAGCGCTGGGTGTTTTGGGTGTAGGGGTGGCAGGTCGTCAGGGTAAGCAGGTCGCGGCCGGGCTGTATCAGCACGGCGTTTATATCGTCCGGCTGTATAATTTTCAGCTCGCACACGCGGTAAACCAGCGTGTCCCACGGCGTTGTCAGGGTAATTTTGTCGCCGATTTGTATCTGCTGCACGTTGCGCAGCATTTCCGCGCCGTAGTAGCCGCGGTGGGCGGCAATGACGGTGTTGGTGTTTTCGCCGCCCAGCGGCATGGAGGTCTGCCCCAGCAGCGCGCCGCCGCGGGCCATGTTGGCCGCGTTGGCCCCCAGATAAACAGGCAGTTCCAAGTCCAGACGCGGTATCCACAGCGCGGCGATAACGTCGTCGGGCAAGCCGCAGCCCGTCAGGTCAAAGGCGGGGGTCTCGTAGGCAAAGGGGGCTTTCAAGCCGCTTTGGCCTTGGGCAAAAAGCTGTTGGTTGTAGGCCAGAAACGCGTCGTACAGTTCGGGGTAGGCGCGCGCGGGTTCGGCGGCGGAGGTTTCAGGCGCGGCGGGGGCGGCAGCTTCGGCGGCCTGCACAAATTTTTGCACGGTTTTTGTGCTTTTCTGCTCCGTCAGATATCGGCTGACCGTGGGCTGCAGCATCAGCCCAACGCCCAGCAAAATTGCCAGCCATGCAAAAATTTGCAGAAACAGGCGTTTCATCAGTCTTCCTCCTCGCGCTTTTTGCAGCGGTGCAACAGCAGCAGCAACAGCAGCGCCTCGCCGCCGATAACCACACTGCCCGTCACGCTGATCCACGGCCAGGCGTCCACAATGCGCTTTACCACGTTGCCGGTATTCAGCTGTTGGTACTGCACGGTCTGCGGCGTGTCGGGCTGCTCGTCCTCTCCGGTATACGGCACACGGGCGCCGCGCACAAGCATACGGTGGGTGTTGATGGCATAGGGTGTGCAGGTGACCAGCGTGCAGTAGTCCCCGCCGGGGATAATTTCCAGATCCTCGGTGTTTTCCGGCTCCACGACCTTGACCTGGTCTACCTGATACGCCAGCACCTCGTCCATGATGTGGAGGTAAAAACGGTCGCCCTCGCCCAGCTTGTCCAGGTCGGTAAACAGTACCGCCTCGGCCAGACCGCGGTGCCCCGTCAGCACACTGTGGGTGCCCGCGCCGCCCAGCGGATAGCTGGAGCCTTCCAGATGTCCGACGCCCTTTACCAGCACATCGTCGCTTGTGCCCTCATAAATGGGCAGGTTTACGTCAATTTTGGGTATGGTAATGTAGCCAAGGCTCTCGCCCACATCCAGCATGTCCACATAGCTTGTGCCGATGTCGTCCGCTTCGCCCGCCGCGTCGCGGTCAATGGCATTGTTCAGCTGTTGGTTGTAGCGGCGCGTAGCCTCCTTGGCGGCGTCGATTTTCTCGGCGTCCATCGACTGCACGTTGTCGTTGTAGCTTTCAATGACCGAGCTTGCGTGGCGCTGTGCCACCGCGTTGCTGACAACGGGGTACATGGCCACGCCGATGCCGGAGACGATCATCAGTGCAGCAAAGCCAAGTTTTAATTTGACGGTGGTTTCCATTGCAAAGAGCCTTTCTGTAAAGGGTTGACGCACTGCCACAACCGCCCATAGGGGAAGAACCGTTTCCGGCCCTTCCCCTATGGATTACCCGTTTATTTTGCTGTGGGTGTTTGGATGGTGTGCATTACGCACGGTTGGATTTCTTTTTCAGGCTGAACAGAACGCCGACGCCCGCCAGAACCAGCAGCACACCGATACCGCTGAACAGCAGCGTACCGAAACCGCCGGTGACAGGCAGCGTAAAGCCCGCACGGTTGACGATTTCAATCGCTGCGCTGGGATCCGCCACAGGCGCGGTATCTCTCGTATAGTTTGTGGTATTTGTTTCAGCCTTGATTTGGTTGCCATTATCGTCATATGTCTTGGTGGTTGACCATGTAGCAGCATAAGCAAGGTTCAGTTTTGCATCCACAGGCTTAGACAGCAGGTTGTAGCCGTCCACGGTCTTGGTCTCGACCAGTTTGTAGGTGCCGGAGGGCAGACCCTTTGCGGAGACGTAGCCGTTTTCGCCCGTTGTAAGGGTCTTGACCTTGATCCAATTTTCAGCAGAGTTAGTGGTCAAGCCCAGTTTTACGGCATCGTCACCACTGATAGCGGCGTATTCTTGGCCGCAGAAGGGATACTTACTATTTCCATTCAGCGTTTCCGTATCCACCTTCTTGTACAGGTCAAAGGTAACGTCCTTAAGACCCGCTCCGTCCTTGGTGCCGCCCTTGGCAGTCTTGTGGATGTTCAGACCAAAGGTGTAAACAACGCCCTTGTCCGTGATTTCGTAGGGCTTGTTGCCGCCGGTTTCTTCCGTCGTCAGGTTGGTTTTGCGAGAATAGACGATCTTGGCAGTGTTCACGTTGCCGTTTCCGGCAACAACTACGGTATCCTGAACGGTAGCGGTATAGGCAATGGTAATTTCACCGCCGGCAACGTCAGTCAATGCACTCGGCGTAAAGGCAACCGTCATAACGGAGTTGTTGGCATCTGGTGCAACAGTAATGGTGTAAGCACTCTTAGCAAGGGTTACATTGCCGCCAGCATTATTCTTGCCGCTGATTTTTACACTGTCCTGATTCTGAATCAACTGTGCTTTAACCGTGGTATCGGTAACCTTGAAGGTTTTCAGGCTGGTGATGTTTTCAGGGACTTTGATAGTCAGGGTATACGGCACGGCATCGCCAACACCGTAATCGGCTTCATGTGTATTTGCGGTGCCGTCGCGCTTGGTGACGGTCTTTGCAATATCGGGCTTGTAGTTCGTAACGGTCAAAGTGGCGTGGGTGCTGTCGATGGTAAAACTTGCGTCATCCACCTTACCGGCAATGGTATCGTCAACTTTCACAGCCTTACCATTATCGTCAATGTCAAAGTAGAATTTGCCTGTGGTGTTCAGGATATAGCCCTTGTCATTATTTGCGGTATAACCTGTTTCTTGCAGATAGTAGCGGCCTTTGGGAAGGTCTTTCAAAGAAATTTCGCCCTTATTATCCGTGACAACGTCAGTTTTTACCGCAGTATAGCCATCACCTGTGTCATTCTTCTTGTTCAGGGTAAATTTGACGCCTTCCAGCGGTGTTGTTGTACTTCCCTGTTTGCCTTGCTTGACAAGTTTTACCGTGCCTTTGGCAATGCTGTTTTTGGGGTAGACAGTCACATCATACAGCCATTCTTTTTGGTTTTGGTTATCAGCGCCCGTAGTCTTGTCGCCAATGCGGGTCATAGGAATCGAAACCAAGAAAGGCTCTACGGGCATGGTAACAGCCTGCGGGGTTTTGGTTTCAATTACAAGGTACATACCGACAGGCAGTTCGGTGAAGGTAGCCTTGCCGTTTTCATCTGTACGCACTTCTGACTTATAAGCAGTAGCATAAGCAGTTTTCAGCCCTGCTGCCGTCTTATTCTCAGCATAGTTAGTAAAGTAGTCCTTAACATCTACCTGATCGGCAGTTGTGTTATCATTATAGTAGGCAAGCAACGTATTTGTATCCATGACCTGATAGAGGGTAAAGCCTGTATCCTTCAATGCTGCCCCCTGCGGACTCACCATTGTTTCGCCATCACCGGCAGTACCTGCATTTCCGCTACTATCCAGTGCCCGCTTATAGATGGTGATAGAGCCTTTCTGGTTTTTGTCAATCGTGCTTGTGCTTGTCTTAGGCATCGCCCCCGCCGTCGTCGCCCCTTCCGCCATGGCGGGCATGGCGCAAAGGCTCAGGGTCAGGGCGACGCTGAGGATTGCGGTAAATAAACGTTTCAGTTTCATTTTGATGCATACCTCTTTTTTCTATGTTGGTTTGTGTAGAGGGGTGGGGGTCAGGAACGTTTGCCCCCTTTCTTATTGTATCGGAACACCAGCACCAGCAGCACAGCCACCAGTGCGGGCAAACCTATCAGCAGCCACAGGCTGGGTGCGTCCGCGCCCGTGTGCGGCAGGGTAAAGCCCTTGCGGTTGTAAATGGTCAGGGCAATGTTGTACACGCCGCTGGTATCTGGGGTTACCGTTCCATAATTCGTGCCGTTGCGTTTGCACTCCCCGTTTACTGTCAATTCAAACTCGATGGCTTCGCTCAGCAGGGTGTAGCCCTCGGCGGTCTTGGTCTCGGTCAGGCGGTAGCTGCCGGGGGTCAGGGACGTAAAGCTGCATTTGCCTTGGTTCGTGCTATCGCTGCCCGTCACGCCGTTATAGGTTGTTTCAGCCGCGCCGCTATCGTTCAGCTTTTCCAGCTTGAACTCCACGCCGCCCAGCTTTATGCTATTATCCTGTGCATCCTGCTTTGTGATGACCAAGTTATATTTGGCATCTTGCAGTTGGTTGGTCAGGGTCAGCGTTTTGTTGGTCGAATCGCCTGTGACGCGGGTGGTATTGAGAACCTTGTACTTCTTGCCGGAAATCTCAATCACATCGCCAGCCGCGCCGCCGTAAAATTGCCCAGTTTTCGTCGCGCTTTCCAGCACGCGGTAGGTGTAAGGTGTGCGGTCTTGCCCCGTCTTGCTCGCATCGTACTTGTCCAACCCGGTAAACTGTTTGGTCCAGCCTTCGTAACCGTCGGGTTTTTTCAGCTCTACGCTTTCATACCCCGAAACCTTCTGCCAGCTGTTTGCAACGTTCGGCGTTTCGGTGCGCTGCAGTTGCAGGTAAATGGCGTTGGGCAGGTCGGCTTGCGGAATGTCCGTCGTACCGTCCTGCTTTTTCCACTCTTTTTTGACCGTTATGTCAATCAGTTCGCGGGCGGTATTTTCAAACGTTGCCGTTGCAGCTTTCGCATCGTCAATGGCACCGTACACCTTTACGCCGTCCGCGGCAACAGCGCAGTCTTTGCCGCCCTCGATAGACACCGATTTCAGGCTTGTGCCCGTCTGTTGATTTTCCGACACAACAAAGCGTGTGCCGACAGGGATTTTGTCGATCACGATCTCGCCGTAGTACTCGTCACCGTGTTTTTCCACCGTGCAAGTGTACTCTTTCGGCGGGATTATGTTGCCGAGGCTTTGGCCGCCAACATCGCCGAATCGGACGGTAAAGGTAAATTCTTGGCCTTCCAGTGTCTCGTCCTCGGCTGGAACCTTGCGTATAATCAGCTTGCCTGTCTTGACCTTGTTGTTGAAAACCACTTTCAGCTTGGTCAGCTCGTTATCATCGGCCGAATTGCTGTAAGAGCGAAAAACCAGTGCAGTGCTCGGCTTTTTGGCCTCTGTGTACTCGTTCTTGGTGTTGTGTCCGTCAAGGGTTGCATCAACCGCCTTTTCCGTTCGGCCATCGTTCGGGGCGGTGCCGCTGATGTTTTGCAACGTGCTAACACTGCCCGTCGTAACAACGTCAGCCTTGCCGCTTACATTTGTAACAGGTACGCCGTTTTCGTATACCGTCCAAGTTGTATCGTACAGTTCGGTGTCGATCTGCTCTTGCAGGGCTATGTAGCTGCCGCGGCGGAACTGGTCATTAAAGGTAACGGTCTCCCCGTCCTGCAGCAGGAACCGTCCGTTTTCATCCACAACGTCGCCGTTGCCAAGGTTGGAGGAAAACACCGCATAGGCCGCGTTTTCCAGCTTACCGCTTGTGGCAGAGCCATAGTCGGGGACGTCGTACTGCGCGGTGGTAAAGCCTGTTTGTTTCGGCAGGGTCGGCGCACTGCTGAATGTAAAGTTGCGCAGGTAAATGCTGCGCGCATAGTTATCGCCCACCGTTATGCTTTTTAGCTGCGTTTTGTCGAAACCCTCGACTTGTTTCAGGGAGTTCAACATCAGCCGTACGGTGTACCACGTTCCCGGGTGCAGCGCGGTCGCCGCGCCGTAGACATCGCTGCTTTGCAGTCCCTTGGTGCCAAGGCAGCCCATTTGCTTGCCGCTTGTGTCCCAAAGTTCCACATACAGGTTGCTCAGGGCGCAGGTATCGGTCGGGTTGCCCTGCACATAGACATCAAAGGTCAGGTAGCTGTACGGACTTATATTTATGGCGCTGTCCCATGTCAGTGTGCCGCGGCGCTGGTCGCGGTATAGGCTGGGTGGGTCACTTTTATCCGATGACCACAGCACGGCGCTGCCTGTGCCTACACCCTCCGGCAGGGACGACTCATAGCTTAATAGTCCCGTGGCTGAACTGTATGCAGTGTCCGGGAGTTTCTCGGTCTGGATTGCCGGTTCATCAGTTGCTTTTGCTTCGTAGTGGGTGGCCAGATTTTGGATGTTGAAGGTGAAAATTTTCTGGTTTTTGAAACTTTCTTGGAACAGCGGGTTCACATCCGAAACATCGACCTGCTTTTCGACCTGCAATTCGTTATGGTCGGGGAAGTTGAACGCCACCGCCATGTTGGACTCCCACATACCGCGCTCCATATAGAACATGGTCAGGGTGTGGGTGGATTGTTTTTTAAGGGTTTTGGTGGTGCTCTTCTTATTGAACGTGATCGGTTGGCCGTTGTAGTTGACGGTTTTGGTTGTTTCGCCGGACCCATAACCCTTGTAGACCATGGTATCATTTGGGTCGGTGTTCTTGTTGGAACTGACGTAGGGGGTTACGGTGCTGTCCGCGCCAAATTCCAGCAGACCAGACGCTTTACCGTGCGCGCCGCCGACATCCAGCATCAACTCGCCGTCAATGTAGACCCACACGTCATCGTCGCCGGAGAAGAAGAACTTGATAGGAACTTCAATGTTCCTGCCGCTGGTGTCTTTTCCTACAACAACCTTGCCGTCCTCTGTAAGCGTAAAGTCAAATTGCAGCTTGGCGCCAAAGCCGTAGTTGTATTGGGATGCCCCGACTGTGCTGACTGTTTGGTTAAACGGGAAAAAGCCGTAGGTGCCATTGGTATTGTTTGGTGACGAAATGTTTTGTGATTTGCTGTCCGTGGTGGGGTTGCCGTCACCACCTTTGGGGGATTCCAGATAATACTTGCCGTCGGTTTGGTTCTGCTTCAAATACAGAGAGCTTTTGCTGCTGTCATAGTACCAATATTCGGCTTTGCTCTCCGGGTCGTTATCGTCCGGACTGTCCGGATTTTGCGCAAAAACGGCTTTTTGCTTGAGCGGGAAGGAAACATCCTCGTACACCTTGCCCAGCACGGTGTTAAAGGCGTTTTTGCCTTGCAGGAAGTCTTTGTCAAAGTGCGGGTCAACTGACGCATTTGCGTTGGAATTCTTGGTTCTTAACAGCGGCAGACCGTTTGCCGTACCGTCAGAGGTCTTGCTTTCCACAAGGCCCTGGAAGGTGCGATTGTAATCGGAGCTTCCATTACCATTATCATCCAAGGCCGAGTTATTCACGGCCATAAAGATATTGTAGTTGGAACTACCCTCAGCGCCCCAGCCGTATAGACCCATACCGGCGGCAACGGTTGCAAAAGGGTCGCCCCAGCCTGACTTTTGGAAATGCCCGGTATAAAGCGGGTATTTTACATTGCCGTTTGCCGTGTAAGCGCTGCTTAATGCGCGGTTGAACTGCTCAAAAGTGACGTACCCGCGCTGGGAAGATGTGGTCACCCACGAGTAAGTGTCGCGGTTCAGGCCATTCAGCTCGTAGTCGGTGTAGTAATCGTACAGGGTGCTGGTGATATACTTTGTATCCTTTTGTTGGGTAAAAGTGCCGCTGTTATCAATGTCCACAACGGTGGTATTTTTGCCGCTTTCGGCATCGCGGACAGAGGCTTTCTCGCCCCAGTAGCCGTCACGGTTGACACCTTCGCCGCCCGTGTAGGCCGACGGGTCGCCGTCGTCAGCAAAGAAGCAGGGTTCTTGCAGGGCTGGGGGGATTTCTGCCGTGCTGTACTTTCTGGTCTTGTTGTCTTTTGCGGGGGCGTTTTGGTTATCCGTTGCGGAGAATTGCACCGCGGTGTAAGTTTTTCCATCGCCGGGAATCTCGCAAGACCACAGCTTGCGGTCGGCGGCTGTGGAGTCGGGTTTTTCCTGTGTCATCGGCTGCTGTGTGACCGCGCCGTCTGAACTCGTCAGGAAGCAGTACATGGTTTCGCCGTCGCCCATGGCGGACTGCTGTAAACCTTCGCCCTCATAACTGTACGCGGACAGCGTGGCGTCAAAGTAAATCTTTTTGCCCGCGGTAAGCAAATCACCGCCCGCGCTTGCCCAGGTGCTTGTGGTATCGTTGTAGACATAGCAATTTGCCGCTGTTAAGTCCAGTTTCTGGGCGTCCGCGTAGGGGGATGTGGTGAAGTCTGTGGTGAAATCATACAGGGCGCTTTGGCCATTGTTCCAAGTAAACTGAACAAACCGCGAATCATTGTCGGGGATCCGGATCTGCTGCGCGGCAAGTTTGCGCGCATCCACCGGGCCGATCGGTTGGCTGCCGGTTTGTTTCAGTTCGCCGTTTTCCAGCTTGAAAAATGTTGCGGTTACGTTGGTAAGTGGAGCGCCGCTTGCATTTTTGAAGTAAAGCGGCATATCCTTGTAATAGTACTCCACGCGCGTCCATTGGGAGGCGTTGTAAGATGAACCCCGATTGTAATTTTTGTCCGTAGTATTTTTGTCTGTTCGAACAAACTTTTTACCGGCAAGTTGGTCAATCGCTGTCCAGTGAGTGGTGGCTCCGGTTTCACGATCACCATTGCCAAAGGCAAAGATTTCTTCCTGCCAGTTGCCGCCTACCCAATACTGGAAAATAACCCGATAAAACCCGTCATCCGGATAATCTGCGGAATTCAGTGTGACGCTGAATACTCTATGTTTTTCCCCATTGCTATCGGTTGTTTCTCCGGCATCCACCATATCCTTGTTCAAGTCGGCGGTACCTGCATCAGTAGAGGCTACCTTTTGTGCATAAAAACGGATGGTACAGTTTTGACCGTTATATGTTGTATTGTATCTGCCGTCATCCTCAAAATAAATGGTTGTCGTAGCCGGGATAAAGCCCGTCGATACACTGGTGTCCGCTATCGCATCAGGTGTGTTCGCGTCATCGTTGTCAGGCAAATCATCCGCAAGTATAGTATCTTCTTCGTTGGGGTTGTCCCCGTCAGCAAAAAGGACATCTTGCTCTGTGTTGGTTTTTGCCGCCGTGGCTTCCTCTGCGTTGATGGCATGGTTTGGCGCGGCAGCCGTATCGGAAGTGTCCGCAGGGGTTTTGTTCGTCAAGGCTGGGTCGGCAGGGGCGGTGTCCGTATCGGCGGCGGGAGTCTGATTTTCTGCCGCTTCCTGGGTTTTGCCGTCATTGTTCGGAACCGCTGCTGCATTATTTACCGTGTCTCCCGCTTCTGTTCCCGGCTCGTTCGCAGTGGGCGGGGTATCTCCTTCATCCGGAATCGTTTCCAAGTCGGATACAATAGGCTCTTGCGCAGGTTCTACACCCTCGCTTGACGTGTCTGCGGCAGGAATGGTCGGAATCGTTTCCGAACCTGCGTCAAAAAATAAAGCCCCATCCTCAGCTGCATAAACCGGCAGAGCCATACCGACCAGCAGGCACAGGGCGACAAGCAGTGCCGCCGCACGGTGCAGGATAGAAAATGCTTTCGTCATTTGCTTCGACTCCTTTTCTATATATGTGTATATGTGTGTTCTCACGATATATCGGGGGAACGCGCGCCATTCGGCGCGATTTTATGCGCTGCGCACATCTGGCACGGAAACGGACTTTTTCCACAAGCTGAGCTGTATTTACAGTCTTTTTTGAGAATATAATCCGATGTGCAAACATTTGCGCTTGCGTCGGGAAAAGTAAGACACGGTATGCTTGTGTGTGCCTTTTTATAAAAAGCAGTATAATACTTTGGGATGAGAATTTCAATACGGCTACATTCAAGCAAGTGACTTTTGGCAGATTGCAAAATTTTGACTTGTCGAATTCGTCACAATGACAAGCGCTTTCGGCAGCTATTATACACACCGCCCAGCACTTGTTAGAGTTTTGCTGATGTTTTTGCGCAACTGTTGCGCAAAAATCGCCACAAAAAAAGCGTAAACACAACACAAATTCAACGGGAATGTCCGTGAATTTGGTCGTGTGTGCTTGCGGTTTTATCCTTATCAGGAGCCCAAAAGGGCAGGGGGTCAGCTTATGAGGCACACCAATGTTCAAGCTGAAGATGGAATCTTATATCTTCCCTGAGTATGCAGACTGTCAAAAAACTCTTGTAGGGGCGAGCATTGCTCGCCCGTGCCCGTTTGCCTGTGAAAAAACTTACCCGGAAAAGGCGTTGCTGCGCCAAGTTGGCGGGCGACCAATGGTCGCCCCTACATATTCAATAGGCCACGAATGTGATTTTTTGACACGCCGGAGTATGAGCAGGAGCTGACAAGCAAGTTGCGGTGGCCGCATAAAAAGGCGCACGGCAAACACACCCGGGCAAGGACTGCGCTTGCCGGGAACAGCATGTGAGAGGTGTCCCTTGCGCTATAGGACACCCGGCAAAAGGGCGCACCTCGCCACTGGTCGGAGCCTTTGGGGGCGAAAGGCTTTACCCGCCAATGGCATCCTCGACCACGTCCAGCAGGTGGCAGGGGTCGAGCTGGGCGGCGGTGCAGCGGCGTGCGAGGGCCTCGACGAAGGCGCGGTCCAACGATACGTCGGAGATAAACTGTACGACCTGCTGGCAGCCACGGAGGTCCCGCGCGGCCAGAATGCCGTAGGTAGTGTAGGGCCCGAGCTCGGGCGCGGAGAGCTTTTGACAGACAACGCGATAGGTATACACGATTTTCACCCACTCCTGCTATGTTACATAACAAAATATATTGACAAAAAATGGTAACGGGGGTAAAATTATGGTAGTGTTAGTGTACTTATAGATGCCGCCCTTCACAATATAGCATATCCCGGTGTGCAAAGTACACAACCAGTGCCGGGAATTTTGGCGGCGCATTTTGCACCGCCGCTTTGCTGTTTTTCCGGCGGTGAATCGCGTTTTGAGGGGAGAGAAGATGTTATGTCCGCATATCGATGCCGTGTGGCAGAAGCAATGACCGCTGCGAGGGAGGCAGCGGGTGTTTCACAGCGGGAACTGGCAGACCGCCTGGGCCGGGATAAGCGCACGATCCAGAAATGGGAAAAGGGCGAGATGAAGATCGCGCTTGAGGATTTTCTGGCCGTCTTTGATGCACTAAAAGTGCAGGTGGAGCCGTACTCCAAATGGATTCGGCACCCAGAGCTTTTCCTCAATGGACTGTCGGACATCCTGCAATACTCCACCGATAAAAAGCGCAAGGCACTGGGGGATTTCTACCGCTGCCAGGCGTCGCCCATGGAGGTCGAGCAGGAATATTACTTTCTGTTTGCTGACCACGGCAGCGACTACCACGGCATGTACCAGCAGTGGATGGCCAACCTGCTGACACCGCTGCGGGATCGCCGCCGCATCTGTGCCCAGGTTATTGAGAATTATAACGAGGCTCTTGCCACCGGGACCATCACCGACCCGGACGCGCCCCAGCCCAACATGGAGGTCCTGCAGGCCTGCTATGAGGCCATTGGCCAGAGCATCCAGAGCGGTGCCAACGGCTACACGATGCTGAGCCTTGATTTGAACCGCTGACAAAAGCATAAACCCGCCGCCCCCTGCGTACACTCTGCGCAGGGGGCTTTGTTATGGCTGCACTTCTACAAAGGATTCGGGCGCGGGCGGCATCGCTGCCGACATTCGACATACCGTTTCTGCTGATCTTGCTGCTGTTGTTGAGCTACGGGCTCATCATGCTGTTCTCCGCGGGGTACGCGGTGGCGCTCTACCGCCGCGGCGACGCCTACACCTACATCCGCCCGCAGCTGCTGTTTGCGGCGCTGGGCGTGCTGGCTATGTACGCGGCCAGCCTGGTGGACTACCACGTCTGGCACAGGCTGGCCTGGCCGATGCTGGGGATCTCGCTGCTTTTGCTTGCCATCGTGCTTTTCATGCCGGAGTACAACGGCTGCAAGCGGTGGATCGTGCTGCCGGGGCTGGGCACGCTGCAGCCCAGTGAAATCGCAAAATTCTCGATTGTGCTGGTGTTCTCGCATATCATCTCACTGAATCACGACAGGATGAAGTCGTTTTCCACAGGCGTTGTGCCGTTCGCGTTGATTCTGGGGGTCGTCACGGTGCTCATGCTGCTGGAGCCGCACCTGTCCGGCACGCTGCTGATCCTGTCCATCGGCGCAGTGCTGATGTTTGTGGGCGGCACAGGGCTGCACTGGTTCGGGCTGGCCGGGGGGCTGGGCGCGGCGGCCATTGCGGCGGCGGTCATTGCGCT
>ERZ791920.1204-NODE-1204-length-14200-cov-4.607282_pt1 | contig 14200 bp, 10 predicted proteins | sample MGYA00510136_ERZ791920 | MGnify/ENA primary metagenome ERZ791920 (study PRJEB30046, sample SAMN00792066) | human gut metagenome | study: EMG produced TPA metagenomics assembly of the A metagenome-wide association study of gut microbiota in type 2...
TGACGCGGACGGCGGATGAGCAGAACCTGGAGGCGAGCGATGCCTTTTTTGCCCGCTTGATTGAGGAAGCGCACAAGCGGGGAATCCGGGTGCTGGTGGACGGTGTGTTCAACCATTGTGGTTCTTTCAATAAATGGCTGGATGCGGAACTTCTGTACCAGCACGCGGGCGGCTATCCGCAGGGGGCATATGTCTCGGAGGACAGCCCGTATCGCTATTTCTTCCAGTTTCACAATGAAAATGCCTGGCCGTTTAATGACAGCTACGATGGCTGGTGGGGACACGCGACGCTTCCGAAGCTCAATTACGAGGAATCGCCGGAATTGTACCAGTACATTCTGGGGATTGCGAAAAAATGGGTATCGGCGCCGTTTGGAGCAGATGGCTGGCGGCTGGATGTGGCGGCAGATCTGGGGCGGAGCGCCGGGATGAACCATCAGTTCTGGCGTGATTTCCGCGCGGCAGTCAAGGAGGCAAATCCGGAGGCGGTCATGATCGCGGAACATTACGGCAGCCCGTATGACTGGCTGAAGGGCGATCAGTGGGATACGGTCATGAATTATGATGCATTTATGGAGCCGCTGTCATGGTTTCTGACCGGGATGGAGAAGCACAGTGACGAAGAAAATCCGGCTCTGTTTGGGGATGGATGCGCCTTTTTTGAGGCGATGCGCTACCATATGAGTGAAATGCCGACGGCTTCCGTGCAGTGTGCGATGAACGAGCTGTCCAACCACGATCACTCCCGCTTTATGACGCGGACAAACCGCCGGGTGGGCCGTCTTGCGTCGGCAGGTGCAAAAGCAGCGGAGGAAGGCATCAGCTATGGCATTTTCCGCCAGGGTGTTGTCATGCAGATGACCTGGCCGGGCGCACCGACGATCTATTACGGCGACGAAGCGGGCGTCTGTGGATGGACCGATCCGGACAGCCGCCGGACGTATCCGTGGGGCGGGGAAAACCTGGAGCTGATCGAGTTCCACCGCTACATGAGCGGCATCCGGAAACGCTGTCCGGCATTTAGAAATGGTTCCCTGAAAGCGCTGGCGGCGGGAGATGGCTATATTGCCTATGGACGTTTTCAGAGTGCTCAGAGAGCTGGCGGCGCGTGCTGCGGCGTGACGGCGGTCAATACAGGTGATGAGTGGCTGACGCTCAAGATTCCGGTCTGGCAGATCGGGGCGTGCGACGGGGCGGTCCTGCGCCGGGAAATGATGACCTATGAGGACGGTTACAACGCCGGACAGGTTGAACATGAGGTAAAGGACGGCTATATCGAGGTGAAAATCCCACCGGTCGGAAGTATCGTTTTGACGGGAAATGATACGGCATTGTAGGAAATGCGGCTTCGACAAGATATATGATTTCTGGCAGTTGAACGAGAAGAATCAAAAGCAGGAAAAAATGGAAATAAAAATATTAAATAAAATATATAAAAACACTTGCTTTTTTGAGACAGCCATGTTATAATCTTCAACTGTCAGAGCAATTTTGGATGGGTTCCCGAGTGGCCAAAGGGGGCAGACTGTAAATCTGTTGCGTCTCGCTTCGGTGGTTCGAATCCACCTCCATCCATTTGGCTTTGTGCCAGTCATGAGTAATCATGATGCCGGCGTGGCGGAACTGGCAGACGCACAGGACTTAAAATCCTGCGAGGGTTAAACTTCGTACCGGTTCGATTCCGGTCGCCGGCAGTATCGGGAACAGTTTTTAACTGTTCCCGATTTTGCGTTATACGGACGTATTTGCAGCGTTGGTTTATATCAGGATATAGAAATCCTGTCATAAACCGGCGCTTCTTTTGCATATAATACAAAGCAAAGGAGTGAAAACATGTCTGCATATCATCGGTTAATATCATATATCTATGCATACGAGGGCGGAATCAAAGGGAAAAATACGGGATTTGCGAAATTGGAGACGCGGGGAACTTCCTGCCGGATTCAGGTCAGCGTCCGCCGTGTCTTTGCGGGCGGCAGCCCGATCGGCGTATACCTTCTGGCAGGGCAGGAGGAGATCCGTATCGGCACCCTGTTTGTCCGTGGCGGAAATGGGGAGTTCCGTGCCGTCGTCAATTGTGAAAATATTGAAGGAAGCGGCTGCAATATGGAAGAGTGCTGTGGTCTGACTCTTCATGAGACGGACAGCGCATGGCGTGCCTATACGACGATCTGGGAAGATGCCGTCGCGCATGCGGCAGAGGTTGAGCTGGCGGATGTGACTGCTGAGAAAGTGCGGGAGCAGGAAGCAGAGAAGGAAGAGGCAACGCGGAAACTGGCAGAGAATGTATCTGGGGAAGTGAACAGTGCGTCTGTAGGGAAAGAAAAATTGGATGAGGCGTCAGAACTTACCCGGTCGGGAGAAATGGAGAATCAGGACACATCCACGGAGACAGAGAAGAAAGAAGATGTGAATATAAACGAAACGGACTTCGGAATCAGCCAGCCCCAGCCAGAAAAGCTGGAGGATTCAAACCTGGAGATTTTCGAGGACACGGAAACCATGGAAGCGGTTCCAGATATCTCAGAAACATCCGATCATCAAGAGGCAGAAGTTGTTCAGGAAACGCAAACGGAAACACCGCAAGAAAGTTTTCAGGAATCCACTCAAGAAGTGCAAACGGAGACACCGAAGGAAAGTTTTCAGGAATCCTATCAGGAAGCACAGACAGAAGCACGGCGGAAAGATTCTCAAGAATCCACCCGGGAAGTCCGGAAAGAGGCGCTTCCAGATTCTCCACCAGACCATCAAGAAGCATTTCAGCCGGGCTCTCAAAATCAAAAACAACCGCAACCAGATTCATCCAAGGAATTTCCGAAAGAAGATCCCGCCGAGTCCCTCTGGAACCGTCTGCGTGCTGCCTATCCCAAAGTAACCGCCTTCGAATGCGCCGACGGCTGCGAGATTCTGGTAATCAAACCGCAGGATATCGGGCTTCTGCCGCGGGAAAACTGGGTGTATGGAAATAACAGCTTTCTTCTGCACGGTTACTACAACTACCGATATCTGATTCTGGCGAGACTGGGGAAACCCGGCGAACGGGGGCGCTACATTCTGGGCGTGCCGGGACATTATGGAAACAATGAAAAATATATGGCGGCGATGTTCGGCTTTGACCGCTTTGTCCGTTCCACCCGCCAGCCGCCGCGCGACAGCCGGTTCGGGTATTGGTATACGGATTTGAATTTTACATAAAAGCCGGTTGATCCTTTTGGAGAACTCTTGACAAAGGATAGCTTTTCTGGGTAGGATGGACACGGGTCAAATGCTTTCAGGTGTTTGGTTGGTAGCGGATCAAACTTGTCGGGAAACTGGGATAAGGATGTCTGTTGTTGGAAGCGGATGAATTTGAACGGAGGAAAAAACAGTGGCAGCAAAATTGACACGGGAAGAGAAATATATGAAAGCGGCGATCCGCGAGGCGAAGAAAGCCTGGGCGCTCGGAGAAGTGCCGATCGGCTGCGTGATCGTGTATGAGGACAAAATCATCGGCAGGGGTTACAACCGTCGGATGGTCGATCATAGCGCGCTGGCACATGCGGAGATCGCGGCAATCAAAAAAGCGTGCAAGCGCATGGGCGACTGGCGCCTGGAAGAATGTGAGCTGTACGTGACGCTGGAACCGTGCCCGATGTGCGCAGGGGCGATCGTGCAGGCGCGGATTCCAAAAGTTTACATCGGTTCCATGAACCCGAAAGCCGGCTGCGCCGGTTCGGTACTGAATCTTCTGGATGAAAAAGGATTCAATCATCAGGTGGAGACAGAAGAAGGACTTTTGGGCGAGGAATGTTCGATGATGTTGAAAGAATTTTTCAAAGAATTGCGTGAAAAGAGAAAAAAGAAGAAAGAAGAAAAAGCTGGTGAATGATTTCCACCAGCTTTTTGCATTCCATATTTTCCGTTCAAACTGAAAGGTACAGTCCTTATTTGATTACGTGGATCCAGCCCTCCGGAGCTTTGATGTGACCCATCTGGATGCCGGTCAGTGTCTCATAGAGTTTCTGGGTAACCGGACCCATCTTCTCCATACCTGCCGGGAAGCAGATTTCCTTGCCGTGGTCAACGATCTTGCCAACCGGGGAGATAACAGCTGCGGTACCGCACAGGCCGCACTCTGCGAAATCCTTTACCTCGTCTAAGTATATTTCACGCTCTTCGGTCTCCATGCCGAGGTAATCTCTTGCAACCTGCAGGATAGAACGGCGTGTGATAGACGGAAGGATGCTGTTGGACTTCGGGGTTACCAGCTTGCCATCTTTGGTGATGAAGATAACGTTTGCGCCGCCGGTCTCCTCGATCTTGGTACGTGTCTGCGGATCCAGATAGATGTTCTCATCGAAACCGTTCTTATGAGCATCTACGATCGCATGCAGGCTCATCGCGTAGTTTAATCCGGCTTTGATGTGACCGGTTCCGTGAGGCGCTGCACGGTCGAAATCGCTGACGCGGATGGTAATCGGTTTAGCGCCGCCCCTGAAGTACGGACCTACCGGTGTACAGAATACGCGGAACTGATAGATGTTTGCCGGTTTAACGCCGATGATGGAATCATAACCGAACATATACGGGCGGATGTACAGGGTTGCACCGGAACCATACGGCGGTACGAATGCTGCGTTGGCTTCTACTACTTTTGTGATGGCGTCTACGAAGCGTTCCTTCGGGAATGGCGGCATTTCAAGGCCTTTTGCGGAATTCTCCATACGCTCGCCGTTTAAGTCAGGACGGAACGTAACGATATGGCCGTCCTCGGTCGTATACGCTTTCAGACCCTCGAAGCAGGTCTGTGCATACTGCAGAACACAGGCGCATTCATTCAGGGTAATATTCGGGTCGGAGGTAAGGACGCCTTCGTCCCAGGAACCATTCTGGTACATGGAAACATAGCGGTAATCCGTTGGCATATAGCCGAAACCGATGTTGCTCCAGTCGATATCTTTCTTTTCCATAATCGTTGCTCCAATCTTACAGAATTTTATGATTTAGTAACTGTTTGACTTTTTTGCAGTCGCTAGATTTATACCTATTATAATGATTTCTTTCTTCTGTTGCAAGATTCTGGGATAAAAAATGATAAAAAACAATAAAATGTATTCTTGTGTATTTTTATACAATGCTTGTTAGTCAAGCTCCGGCTTGACAAAACGGCGGCTGCCATGTATACTAAACAGGCTGACGGTCTGCAGGTCATTCCGTCATATAAGATCAAGTCATAAAGTTTCCGCACAGCCGGGGAGTTAGCGGTGCCCTGTACCTGCAATCCGCTATAGCAGGGGTGTTGTCCGACCGAGGGCGTTTTTACTGTGGGGCTGCCCCTGAAAAGTGGCGTTGAAGTCTGGGTCTTGCGCAACAGAAATCTGTGAACCGTGTCAGGGCAGGAATGCAGCAGCACTAAGCAGAAGCTTCTGTGTGCCGCAAGGCAGCCTGGACCGAGTTAACTGTCAGGGTAACGTCCATGGCATACGTTCGAAGCCGGGCGTGCGGATTTTTTTATTTCATAGGAAATTGCTTCCTATGAAATTAAAAATAGAAAATAATAGATACAGAAACAAGCATTTTTGCAGGTGTGTGAATATAGCCGGGATATGTGGAATTTGATTTGCCAGGGGGTAGGAATACCGTGCCGGAGCAGATTAAAAGCGCGTATCCCGGTATTTTTATGTCTATGATATTTGTAAGGAATTTTTTCTTGCCCGCGGGATATGATTGTATTATAATTACAAAATGGGTGTAGTTTATCCTGATATGGGGGTTGTTGGAAACTTAGAATAAGGGTAACTGTGAAGGTACTGGACGGTTATGAAGAAAGGGAAAGCGCTCATGAGAAGAATCGGTATGTTAACCAGCGGCGGCGACTGCCAGAGCTTAAATGCGACGATGCGAGGCGTGGCAAAATCGCTGTACAAGATGTTCGATGACATAGAGATAGTTGGATTTGAAGACGGCTATAAAGGTCTTATGTATGCAGACTACCGGATTATGAAACAGTCGGATTTTTCCGGGATTCTGACACGCGGAGGTACGATTCTGGGAACTTCCAGACAGCCTTTCAAGCTGATGCGGACGCCGGACGAGAACGGTCTGGATAAAGTGGAAGCGATGAAACACACCTATTACAAGCTGAAACTGGAATGCCTCGTCATTTTAGGCGGCAACGGCAGCCAGAGGACGGCAAATCTGCTGCGGGAGGAAGGACTCAATATCGTTTCTCTTCCGAAGACCATAGACAACGATCTCTGGGGCAGCGATCTTACGTTTGGATTCCATAGTGCGGTTGATGTGGCGACCAATGCCATCGACTGTATTCATACGACGGCGGCGTCTCATGGCAGAGTCTTCATCGTGGAGATCATGGGCCACAAGGTGGGATGGCTGGCGCTCTATGCAGGCATCGCGGGCGGAGCTGACATCATTCTCCTGCCGGAGATCCCGTATGATATTGATGTGGTGGTAAATGCGATCCGCAGCCGTACTAAAAATGGCAAGAATTTCACGATTCTGGCGGTCGCAGAGGGCGCGATTTCCAAGGAAAATGCAGCCCTGACCAAGAAAGAATTAAAAGAAAAGAAGAAAAATGGACCGGTTTATCCGTCGGTCGCTTATGAGCTGGGCGCCCAGATTTCCGAGCGGACGGGGCAGGAGATCCGTGTGACGGTTCCGGGGCATATGCAGCGCGGAGGCGAGCCATGTCCGTATGACCGCGTGATTGCGACGCGCCTCGGCGCGGAGGCAGCAGAGATGATCCGCCGCAAAGAATACGGCTATATGGTCGCTTTAAACAACAATAAGATTGAAAAAATTCCGCTCGCGGACATTGCCGGTAAATTAAAGATGGTCGATCCGAAGAGCGATATTATCCGGGAAGCTAAGGATGTAGGCATCAGCTTCGGCGATGAATAGTAAGGAAGTAGTAGTTTATGTCATATACAGCACTGTACAGAAAATGGCGTCCGACGTCCTTTGAAGAGGTCCGGGGTCAGGACCATATCGTAAAGACCCTGAAAAATCAGATCAACTCCGGGCGGATCGGGCACGCGTACCTCTTCTGCGGGACGCGCGGAACCGGTAAGACGAGTATTGCCAAGATCTTTGCACGGGCAGTCAACTGTGAACATCCGGTGGACGGCAGCCCCTGCGGCGAGTGCAGTATGTGCCGCCAGATTGCGGAAGGAGCTTCCCTCAATGTGGTGGAGATCGATGCGGCATCCAACAATGGTGTGGAAAATATCCGCGATATCCGGGAGCAGGTGCAGTACCCGCCGACGGATGGGCGCTACCGCGTCTACATCATTGACGAGGTTCATATGCTTTCGATCGGCGCGTTCAATGCGCTCTTAAAGACGCTGGAAGAACCGCCGTCCTACGTTATATTTATCTTGGCGACGACGGAGGTCCACAAGATCCCGATCACGATCCTGTCCCGGTGCCAGAGATATGATTTCAAGCGGATCTCGATCGATACCATCGCGGGACGGCTGGCGGAGCTGACGCAGGCGGAGCAGATCGATGTAGACGACCGGGCACTTAGGTATGTGGCACGTGCGGCGGATGGCTCGATGCGAGATGCGTTAAGCCTTCTCGATCAGTGCGTGGCGTTCCATTTCGGGGAAAAGCTGACGTATGACAATGTGCTCGAGGTGTTGGGCGCGGTCGATAACCGCGTGTTCAGCAAGCTGTTTCAGGCGGTGCTTGCAAGTGATACGAAGGCGTGCATCCGTGAGATTGAGGAAATGATCATCCAGGGGCGCGATCTTTCGCAGCTTGTCAACGATTTCGTCTGGTATATGCGAAATCTCCTGATTGCCAAGACGACCGACGAACCGGGCGATATGCTCGATATGTCGGAGGAAAATCTGGCAGTTTTAAAGGAAGAGGCGGCAGGCGTTGATACGGAAACGCTGATGCGTTACATCCGTATTTTCTCGGAACTTTCCGGGCAGCTGCGCTACGCGTCGCAGAAGCGGATTCTGGTGGAGATTGCCTTTATCAAGCTGACGACGCCGTCGATGGAACAGAATCTTGATTCCATTTTACAGCGGATTACGCTATTAGAGCAGAAAATGCAGGAAATGCCGGACAATTTACAGAAACTGGCGTCCCTTGCACCGGCAGCGGGGCAGGCTGCATCCTCCAAAACGGTTGTGGTGGAAACGCCGCCTGAGCCGAAGACGGTATCCCTTCCACCGGCACAGTACGAAGATCTGATGCTGATGCGGAAAGAATGGGGACGGATTGCGTCCCTGAGCCAGCTTGTGGGTTCGATTAGACTCAGTCTTCCCAAGACAAGTGTAGAACCGGCGGGCGAAGGCTGCCTTTGCATTGTGTGTACAGATGAAAATACGTTTGGAATTATCAATCGGGAGCCTGAGCTTAAGAATTTGCAGGAAGTAGTGCAAGAAAAATACAAAAAGACTCTGCAATTTAAAGTCCGTTTAGAATCATCTGCTGTGCCGCAAAGAACGGTTTATGTCAGTGATGAGGATTTAAAGAACGCAATCCATACCGATGTGATTGTCGAAGAGGATGATCCTGTGTAGTGGAGCTTGCCAAAGATGAGCCTTGTTTTGTAATGCAAGAAGCTGTGATTAAATGCAGATAAATGATATTAGTGGGTTTATATGATATATAGAACCGGCTGCAATCGGCAGCCAGTCTGAATATAAATAAAAAGAAGTGAAAGAGAGGAATGACACCATGGCAAAACGTGGCGGTTTCCCAGGCGGTATGCCGGGCAATATGAACAATTTAATGAAGCAGGCGCAGAGAATGCAGCGCCAGATGGAAGAGAAGCAGAAAGAGCTGGAGGAGAAGCAGTACAGCGCATCCGCGGGCGGCGGCGCTGTAACCGTGACCGTATCTGGTAAAAAAGAGGTTCTTTCCGTGAAACTGTCTGAGGAAGTAGTGGATCCGGATGATATCGAGATGTTAGAGGATCTGATCGTGGCGGCGACCAACGAGGCATTCCGTCAGGCGGAAGAGGACAGCAGCCAGATGATGTCCCAGTTGACCGGTGGCCTTGGCGGTCTGGGAGGCGGATTTCCGTTTTAAGCGATGGATTATTACAGCAGCCAGATTAGCAAGCTAATCGAAGAATTGTCAAAACTTCCCGGAATCGGAAGTAAATCGGCGCAGCGTCTTGCATTTCATATCATCAATATGCCGGAAGAACAGGTCAGGCACTTGTCCGGCGCGATTCTGGAAGCCAAGCAGAATGTGCGTTACTGCAAGGAGTGCTGCACATTGACTGATAAGGAACTGTGCCCGATCTGCAGCAGCGACCGGCGTGATCATGAGACGATCATGGTGGTGGAAAATACGCGCGATCTGGCGGCATATGAGAAGACAGGAAAATACAACGGGGTCTATCATGTGCTGCATGGGGCGATCTCCCCGATGCTGGGGATCGGACCGGGCGACATCCGGCTCAAGGAGCTGATGACTCGCCTGCAGAAAGAGGAGGTTCGTGAGGTCATTATCGCAACCAACTCAAGCCTGGAGGGCGAGACGACCGCGATGTATTTGAGCAAGCTGATTAAGCCGACAGGGATCCGGGTGACGCGAATCGCCAGCGGCGTTCCGGTCGGGGGCGACTTGGAATATATTGATGAGGTAACGCTTCTGCGCGCGCTGGATGGGCGTACAGAGCTGTAGCCGGTGAGCAAATAAAACGTTACTGGGCACGTATGCGTGAACAGTAACAATAAAACTTCTGCCGCGGCAGGAAGTTAGGAGATGCATAAGATGGATAAATACGAGTTTAACATCAAGGTAGAGCAGATTAAGAAACTGGTTAACAAGGGAGATTTCGAGACGGCGATGAAGATCGCCGATACCATCGACTGGCGTCGTGTACGCAGCACCAGCCTGCTTACGATGATTTCCCAGATTTATGAGAAAAATGCAGAGTATCAGGATGCCAAGGATATTTTATTGCTGGCATATGAGAGAGCGCCGCTTGGAAAGGGGCTTTTATATAAGCTGACCGACCTTGCACTGCGTGAAAATAATATTCAGGAGGCAGAGGCATATTACCGGGAGTTCTGTGAGCTGTCCGGCGATGACCCGCGCCAGTACCTGCTTCGTTTCCTGATTCTGGAGGCGAAGGATGCGCCGTTAGAGCAGCAGATCAATTCTCTGGAGAGATATTGTCAGGAAGAGCTGGATGAGAAATGGCTGTACCACCTGGCAGAGCTTTATCATCAGGCGAACCAGGCGGACGACTGTGTGCGGATCTGCGACAAGATCATGCTGATGTTCGGTCTTGGCAAATATGTGGACAAGGCAATGGAACTGAAACTTCAGTATGCGCCGCTGACGAAATATCAGATGGATCTGGTGGAAAACCGCGAGAAGTACGAAGAGAAGCTGCGTGCGGTGGAAGAAGAGTACAAGAACGGTACATACCGCAAGCCAGAGCCGGAAGGAGAGTATCTGGATACGGATGAGCCGGAGGCAGAGCTGGACGACGAACCGGAGAACGAGCCGGAGGGACAGCCGGAGCAGGCAGAGCCAGAAGAGAAGGCTGGAAAACCGAAAGCTGAGACAAAACCGGCGGACGAGAAAGTAGAAAAGGCTGCGCTGGACGAGGATGTAGTAGCAAGCCTTCATGAAGCACAGGCGGAAGAAGCGCTGGCAAAAGAAGTGTCCAAGATCAAGCCTTACGATGAGGAAGAGGGCGCATCCGAAGGGGAGACACGTGTTTTCAGGAATCTCCGCGACCTAGAGCCGGCAGAGGCAGAGGAAAAGAGCGAGGAAGCTCCGATTCATGAATTTGAAGAGGAAGAGGAAACCATAGTGGAAGACTGGGATTTCGAACCGGAAGAGGAAGAAGAGGAGATCAAGGAATCAAATCATCTGATGATCGAGGCGGAAGATCCAGCAGCCGGTCTTGCGATGGCACTTGATTCCCTGAAAAAGATTCACCGCGAGCTGGGAACCAAGCATCCGGTTGCCAAGATCAGCGGTGCAAACCTTTCCCATCGCGGCATCGCATCGGTGGCGGAGCGCCTGGCAGGCAAGGATCTGGTGGTCGAGCATGCAGCCGATCTGGACGATTTGACGGTGGAAGAGCTGGAAGAACTGATGACACAGGATGAAACCGGCATGGTCGTTGTTCTGATTGATACGCAGGCACGTTTAGAGCAGATGCACCGCGCATATCCGGCATTAGCAGAGCGTTTCCAGTATATCGGCTGTGAAAACCAGAAAGACGATGCAGCGAAGCTGGCACAGGCGCGCGAGGAAGAGCTGAAACGCCAGCAGGCGCAGCAGGAAGCAGAAGCAGCCAGAAAACGCCAGGCAGAGCGTGAAGCGGAGATCCGTCGTCAGGCAGAAAAAGAGGCAGAGGAAAAACGTAGACAGCAGGAAGCAGCAGCCCGCCGTGAGGAAGAAGAGCGCGCCAAGGCAGAAGCACAGGCGCTGGCAGCCCAAGAGGCAGAAGAAGCGCGTAAAGCGGAGGAAGATCGCCGTCTGGCAGAGCGGCAGAGAGAAGAACTGCGCCGTCAGGAAGAGGCAAGACGCGATGACGAGCCGGAGTATGAAGACGAAGAAGATCACTACGAGAAGGACGAGTATGAGCCGGAGGATGATTATGCGCGTGGCGGCTATCGTGATGATTATAAGGACGATTACAAAGACAGCTATAAAGACGAACGCGAGGACGACGAGTATTCCAATTATCCAGAGGATGAGCCGGAAGAGAAACCGTCCAAAAAGTCCGGCGATATGGATGTTGAGGAGTTTGTTCAGTATGCCTGCAAATATGCATCGGAGATCGACTGCAGTATTTCGGGAAAGAGCATGCTGGCTCTGTACGAGCGCGCTGAGATGATGGAGGAGGACGGAGAACCGCTTACCAAGACAAGTGCCGAAGATTTGATCGAGGAAGCTGCAGATAAGGCGGAGAAGAAATCCTTCAGCGGACTGTTCTCATCGAAATATGATAAGGATGGACTTCTGATTCTGAAAGAGAAACATTTCTTTGATTAATTAAAACAATTCGAGAAATTTTAAAATTAAAACTAATTAGTAAAAGAGAGCGCTGCGGGGGAATGCTTCCCGGCAGCGTTTTCTGGTAGTGGACAGTAAAAAGAGATACGGGAGAGAAAGATGGGAACACGGTTAATAGCCCTCGATTTAGATGGGACACTGTTAAATGAAAAAATGCACGTGTCGGAAAAAACAAGACAGGTGATGGAACTGTGCGCGCAGCGGGGGATTGAGATTGTCCCGGCGACCGGGCGCGCGCTCCCGGCAGTGCCAGAGGAGGTTTTGAGCCTGCCGGGCGTCCACTATGGCATATTTACAAATGGGGCGGTCGTCCGGGATTTCGGGAAAAATATCTGGGTGTCGGAAAGCTGCCTGAGCTGGGAAGAGACGATCCGGGTGATTGAGGTGCTGCGCCGGCATCCGGTTATTTACGATATGTATGTATCGGAGGGCGGCGTCAGCGAGACGCGATTGCTGGCACAGCTGGAAGAATACGGGATACCGGAACGTGAATGCGCCTATATCCGGGCGACGCGCCGGGCAGTTACTGACATGGTGGAGTATCTGCGGGAGAAAAAATTCCCGGTGCAGAAGATGAATTTAAATTTTAAGGACCGGGAGAGCAAGCAGGCAGTCCGGGCAAAGCTGGAAGCGATGCCGGAGGTTCTGGTGACCTCCTCGCTTCCGTGGAATCTGGAACTCAACGCGGCGGGCATCACAAAGGGGAGCGGGCTGCGGAATCTCTGTCAGTATCTGGGAATTGAAGTGGAGGAGACGATGGCATTTGGAGACGGCGAAAACGACTGGCCCATGCTGGAGGCAGCAGGAATCGGCGTGGCGATGGAAAATGGCGCCCCATTTTTAAAGGAACGCGCAGACCGGATTGCCGCTTCGAACCGGGAAGAGGGCGTAGCGGAGGCGATCAGACAATGGGTGCTTATATAAAAGAAAACTGGCTGTTCGTGGTGGTGGCAGTCTATCTGGTTTCCATGGTACTGTACGGGCATTACCGCGGATTCGTCCGCCTGGCAGTCTCAGCCGTTTCCCTGGTGCTGTCGCTGGGGGTGGTCCATTTTGGTGCGCCGTCTGTCGCGAATCTGCTTCGCAGCAATGAGGTGGTCTATCAGGCGGTGGAGGACAGCGTGACGAAATTTATCCAAAAGGACGATGAGGCGGAAAATGAGGCAGCTGACGCGGCGCCGCCATCCGTACAGCGTAGTATTATTGAAGAAATGGAGCTTCCGGAACAGTTAAAGGATGCGCTTCTGGAGAATAATAACAGCGAAGTTTACGAGGCGCTGGGTGTAAGCAGCTTTACCCACTACGTCAGCCGTTATCTGGCAAACAGCCTGATCAATATTATAAGTTTTTTTCTGCTGTTTGCAGCCGTGTTCGGCGGACTGCGTGTTCTGTCCGTATCGCTCAATGTGGTCTCCCGGCTGCCGATCATATCGGGGCTGAACCGTCTGGCAGGTGCCGTGCTGGGGGGTGCGGAAGGGATCTTTTTCGTCTGGATTGCAGCACTGCTTATTACACTGTTCTCGGCAACGGCGATTGGTGAACTTTTCCTGAACCAGATAGAAAGCAATATCTGGCTGACCTGGCTGTATGACCACAATATGCTTGGAAGCATCCTGATGGGTGTTGTGAAACGGATTATTTAAAAGCGTATAGAGAAAAACTGTGATATTGAAAAACGGCACACCGCATTCTCGCTACTTAGTGATGAGTTAGGTGTGCCAAATTTTTTATTTCAGTCGAGAAGACTCCCACCTCTTTAGGTGGCGAGTAATAGCAAATTTGTCTCAGTGGGAGTTGGGTCTTCGGCTGAGATAAACGCTCCGCGAGGATGCGCAATGATTCTGTATGGAATATGTCAGCGAAAAAACAAGTGAAAATCGCTTGACAAGTTAATGCTGAAATGGTAAACTCTAACTCTAACGTGTTTTGACGTTGGTCTGCATATGCAGGGAAAATCGAATATCACAGGTTTTCTTATTTGCGAAAATGTTTTGAAAATTAAGAAAAAATAGTTGACAACGACAACTGCCTATGATATGATATCCAAGCTGTTGAGCGAAAGCTCAGTTGCGAAAAATAAAATAAAAAAAGTTGTTGACAAAGATAACTGCTTGTGGTAATATAAATGAGCTGTCAATGAGACAACAACAAAGAACCTTGAAAACTGAACAGTATGTAAAACCCTGAAAAT
>ERZ791920.1208-NODE-1208-length-14157-cov-8.264431_pt1 | contig 14157 bp, 10 predicted proteins | sample MGYA00510136_ERZ791920 | MGnify/ENA primary metagenome ERZ791920 (study PRJEB30046, sample SAMN00792066) | human gut metagenome | study: EMG produced TPA metagenomics assembly of the A metagenome-wide association study of gut microbiota in type 2...
AGAGGAGAAGTCTGGATTTTTAAACATGAGCTCACATCCCTTTCTTATCTTGTAATGTATTCAAGATTTCGTAACAATTTGCACGAACGGAAATGAAGTCGTCTACGCCAGCTTCACGGTATACAGGCTCAAGGTCCTTAGGAGGTGCCCCTGCCAAGATAACCGTTACATTCGGCATAGTTTCTTTCAATTCTTTCGCAAGTGGTGGTACTAATTCAGGATATGTATCATCTGTAGAACAGATAACGACAACATCAGCACCACTTTCACGAGCAGCCTTCGCAGCATCAGCCGTAGTTTCATGGCCGTCATTTTTAATAACTTCAAAAGCACCTACTTCGAAGAAGCCTGTGGAGAAGTCCGCACGAGGTTTGTGTTGAGGAATTGGGCCCATATTCGCCAAGAATACCTTCACATTATCTTTCGTACGTTGTTTATAGTTTTCAGTGCGCATGCGAAGTGCTTCAAATTGTTCAGTCCAGCGATGAGCCGTGATTGGTTCGATCGTTTCAGAAGAAATATCGCCAGCGTCTAAAGACTTACGGATTTGACGGATCGTCAATTTTTGCAACGCCCCAAGCTCGATGAGGCCAATCAAAGCGCCAGGCTCTGTCGTACTTGCTTCTAGGGTAGCCTGTGCTTTCACAACAGCATCTGGCTCCGCACTTGCCAAGTATTCTTCAATTTGAGCAACCCGTTTTTGACGCAATGTTTCTTGATTTTCTGGTCTAGGATCTAATAGCTCTTCTGTCATGTTCGCATACATGTTGTTACCTACCGCAACATCTCTGCGGAATGCAAGGTTTTTGAAGCGTTCATCAAGAATAGCTTTAACTTGAGCTTGTGGATAGCCTTCTTTCAAAGCTGCCACGATACCACCTTTAGATTCGATGGTTTGGAACTCAGCCCAGATTTTTTCACATAATTCAGCAGCCAGTGTTTCCACGTACCAAGAACCGCCTACAGGGTCCACAGGTTGACGCAACTCGAATTCAGTTTGCAACATAACTTGGATATTACGAGCAATACGACGAGAGAAGTCGTCCGCTTTGCGAATTGGTTGATCGAATGGAGAAACTTCAAGACTGTTCAAGCCGCCTACAACGCCAGAGAACGCTTGTGTTGTATTGCGCAATAAGTTTACATATGGGTCGTATACAGTTTTTGTGAAAGCCGATGTTCTGCCGTGTACATGAACGGCACGATCTACTTCTTCAGCGCCGAACGCTTCCATGATGCGAGCCCAAAGTACGCGCAACGCACGCAATTTAGCGATTTCCATAAAGAAGTTTGCGCCCAAGGAGAAGGTGAACATCATGCTATTAGCGATGGTGTGAATATCGATGTTACGCTGTGCCAGTTGACGCACATAGCAAACAGCTGTTGCCAATGCATAAGCCACTTCTTGTACATCGTTAGCGCCCCCATTAGCGTATACATCACCAGACACGAGCACTGTTTTAAGCTCTGGCGCCTGTTCTTTAGCCCATACAACAGTATGTGCCATTTCATCAAAGGCGGTATCTAAGGAAATATGCAATGCACCGTCTTTAGCCCAAACGCCTACAGGGTCTGCACCAACGAGACCTTTTAAGTCAGCTGTTTGTTTTTTAGAGCCTTTCACAGTGGCTGCCAACATACCAAGCAAGATTGCCGCAGAAGCGCCTGTTTCAATGTATAAAGGATTTTCTTTAAGATTGAAACGCTCAATCAATTGTTTGCAGTCATCCATGGTGGACAAGGATGTACCGCCAACGCCAACGGATGCGCCTACTTGCACATCTTGATCATGGCGTGTCGCTTCATCAAGACGGATGTTGTGGATGGTGCCGCCTTTTACAATTTCGTATAAACTTGCATGGTTAGCATCTTTAGGCAAGGAATCGTCTACGTACTGGGATACGCCCCAAGACTCTTTAATATAACCACTTGCCTTAGTGCCACGTAGGAACTCGCCTGCCCCAGGGTATACGCCCTTTGGAATTGCTTCTCCATGCAGTGCAGGTGTGTAAATTGGCTGCAACGTAATACCTTCATAGGTTTTAGTGAACATCTTCTTGTGGAAGTCCCCACCTTTTAACGCCTTTTCAACTTCAGCCTGCCATTGTTCATACGTAGGTTTCTCAAATTCGTCAAAGGATACAGGTGCTAATAGATCGCGTTCAGCATCCTTTGAAGTCTTTTTGTCAGACATATATGTGCCTCCTTTTCAACTCGAAACCATACCGAGAAACAGCGCACCGTACCTGCGAATTGTTAGATATATGAATCACTCGAGCTTTATCTTATTGGACCACATCAACCTCAAAATGTGTCCATCGGTTTAATGTCTATAAAACTTGACGCATATACTCAACATCCACTCTAAGGGCAATAAAAAACGTGCCACCTAAAGTGACACGTAAGGTTTCTTATTGAAAGGTACACTAAAAAATACTGTAGCCAGCATACCCCAATCCCCTTCCTATCGCTCGTAGGTACATAACGGTGATTATCAAATAGGCAGTTCTCCTGGCTCGGGCTCATCACCTCGCTTTCGCCTTCCCAGATTTCTCCAGTGACATGAATGAAAGCAGGCTCGTCCTTACAGTGGCGGGACCGCATCGGCTTGTACCGATTTCTCTATTAAGTCTTGCGACACCTATTCTCTATATTCGTTGTTCTAAGTCCAATATAGTGTAAGATTATGCACAAAGTCAATGAACATAACAGTTAATCATAAGTAACAAATTTTAGGTTATAACTGAAAATCATATGCAATAACCAAAACGCATAATTCTATTTTAAGTATTCATGGAATGGGTAAAAGTAGGTTTACTATTAACAACACTATACACGCTATCCGCATGATATAATGATTTTATTAATACGAGGAGGTCGCATTATGAACGATATAAACAAAAAGGGGCTTAGCGCCACCTTACTGTGCTGTTTAATTTGGGGCTTACTCCCCCTATATTGGGCACTACTTAATCAAGTTTCTTCCTTTTCGGTACTATCACACCGCATCATCTGGTCCGGTGTTTGGATGTTTTTCCTTGTGATCATCACCGGTCGTCAACAACTACGCATCGATATCCACTATTTACGCACCAACCTTACTCAATTAGGACTATTATTACTTGCTGCTATGCTGATTAGTATCAATTGGTTCACCTATATTTGGGCTGTTACCAACCAACATGTTCTCGATACTAGCCTTGGATACTATATCAATCCACTACTCAATGTATTGCTAGGTATCGTCATCTATAAAGAAACCTTGCTATGGTCACAAAAATTAAGTATCGCCATCGCTGTGCTAGGTGTATCTATCATGACCTATGAGCTAGGCTCACTACCGATTATTTCCATTGTACTAGCCGTAACTTTTAGTCTCTATGGGGCTATCAAAAAACGCCTCACCATTCATCCATTTTCGAGTATTGCCATGGAGGCGTGGCTTATTACACCTATAGCTCTATGGTATGTGCTAACAGTAGATACTACATCATGGCCTTTTATTGAAAACATGACCCCCACCGGTCTACTACTCGTTTGTTCAGGCCTTACTACATCCGTGCCCCTTATCCTTTTTTCCTATGGGGCTCGTTTATTGCCACTTAACGTGCTAGGATTCTTGCAATACCTATCTCCAACTATGGGCTTTTTCTTGGCTATCTTTTACTTTGGTGAAAGCTTTGGCACACCACAGATGATCGCCTTCGGTTGTATATGGATAGCCTTAGTATTATTCTCGTTATCAAGGCAAATTACAACGCGCATTAGCCTAAAAAAGTAAAGTATAACCTATATCAACTAAAATAAGGAGGAAATATGAAATTTATATACCCTGCCATAATCCATGATGACGCTGATGGTTTCTGGGCTGAGTTTCCAGACTTAGAATATACAAGTAGTACGGGCTCAACACTAACAGAGCTTGTAACTAATGCACAAGAGGCAATGGAACTGTATATTTTAGGAGCCTTAGAAGATGGAGAAAGCTTACCAACCCCTACATCTATTCGAAACTTACCTTGTACGGATACCAGCTATCCTACGCTAGTACAAACAGATATTGATTTAGCTAAAAATAGTAAGTCCGTAAAGAAAACCTTAACTATTCCTGCATGGCTAAATGATAGAGCACTAGCGAAAGGAATTAATTTTTCTCAGCTTTTACAAGAAGCATTGGTGGAGAAAACAATGTAAATTTACATCATCAATTGCTTAGCAAAATTAAGACTACTGTCCACGCAATAACTGCTAAGGTGAGTAATATGATACAAAGCATCCACAGAATAATTACGAAATAGAGCAATAATTTTAGTACATATAATACATCAAACCATATACTATGACGATCTTCTAATCGCGCCATATATTCGGAGAGATGGCGCACCATAAATGGGGCTTTCGCATTAGGATTCAGCTTCTTCCAGTACAGCATAATATACGGCGTTACAAAACAACCTACAAACACTAAATATGTAAGAAATAGAGGTGTTTCTATATTATGTTGGGACATAAACCCTGACCAGTCTACGACCATTAGACCACCAAGGTATAGAAAAACAAACCAATATATAAATCCTACCACCTTTATAATAAGGCGAATCATCTGTTTGCCACCCATATCTATAATCCTACTAATGTTTTAAATCGCTTATTATTGTGAAAGCGCTCGAAATGGTCTTGTTCAGCGGCCACAACTTTCACAGATGGATCAATGTTAATCGCCTTTTCAAGCCAATCAAGGGCCTTAGTATCATCCCCTTGGTCTGCATAAATGGTAGCAATACCATAGACGGACCAAGTATTACTAGGGTCCTTTTCTAATACCTTTTCAAACCACTGTTTCGAATTGTTTAACTGGCCTTGTAACTTGTACACCATGGCCATATTATAGTAATTCGCTACATTATTAGGATCTAAATCATGGGCCTTTTTAGTATCTGCTAAGCCTTTAGCTGTATCGCCATGTAAAGCTGTAGCAAATCCACGCACAGAATAGGCTTCGGAACTATTGGGGTTATCTTTAATAGAGGCTGTAGCCTCTTCGATGGTTTTAACATAATCACCAGCAGATAAAGCCTGCTTAGCTGCGATCACGTGAGCATCTTGACCTTGAACTGTTTTAGCCTGTTCGCTAGCTGTTGTTGTAGGTTTAGTATCTTGCTGGGTCTTAGTATCTGTACCACAACCTAATAGGCTAAACAAACAAATGCATAATAAAATATATTTCATACGATACCTCTATATTAGTGATTTAATACAATTACATAATCTATCTTTTATAACTATATTATGTAATATATTTTCATTATTTAATATTAGTACATTATATACTACTAGCACATGATAGATTAACTACTATCACAATTATATCAAAACTATATACAAAAAAGGACGAGCTGCCACTCGTCCTTTTTCGTTATATTATTGGTAATCTCATACACTCTACCTATGCTTAGTTTAGCATAATAAAGTATCTCTAGTAAATGCTAGCAATTATAGAGTTCACAGATTATTTCTTAGCCTTAGAACAACGGTCTAGTAGGAATGCAACGCCTACAAATGGGATACCACCGCTTTCACCAAGACCAATTTCACATGTAGAGCTGGAGCTTACGCCTAGTGTTGCACCGTATTCAGCGATTTCACTAGCGAGGTCTTTTGTAGCAGATTTATTAAGTTCTGGTGTAAAGAAACCTTTTTGACCAGCAAAGCCGTCGCACGCGAAGGATTTGATATTGAATACATGGTCTGTGCATAGACGAGCCAAGTCTTCAATGTATTGAGATTTATTCAAAGATTTAATCTTACATTGTTTGTGTACGATAACTCGTTCATCGCATTTTTCAATGTCGAGATGCGGTACAACATATTTGCACAAGAATTCAGAAATATCATTAATTTCTAAGTCTGGCATATGTTTGAAAGCATGGTTGAAGCATGCACTATGGTCGATTACGATTGGATATTTACCATTTTGAGATGCTTTCATCAATGCATCGTGCAAATCTTTTACAGCACGTTCATGAACGTCGTCGTAGTTTTCAAAGCTCAAGCCGCAGCAGAGGTTTTCGATATGTTGTGGATAAATAATATCGATATGAGCCTTGTTGCAAAGGCTTTCCACTACTTGTTGTAAGCTGCGATCATCGTCATAACCTTGGTTAGGTTTGAAAGCACGGTTCGCACAAGTACTGAAGTATACAACCTTTTCAAAGTTAGTTGGTTTGATGCGATTTCTTAATCTATAATGGTTAGCCTTAGGTGTTGTCTTAGGTAAGTACGGTGTAATACCTGTGACGCCATGTAAACCGTCGGTAATCTTAGAAATTGCTTTTTGCGTAATGATAGAACCAGCAATGCCTTCCAGGCTTACGCCGGCACGAGCCATTTGAAGAGTTGTGGAGAAGTTGTCGTAAATCTTCTTAGCCAATTCTGGTGCAGGTGGATCGATGCGGCGCATGGACAATGCGATTTGAGCAGTATCGATGCTAAGTGGGCAAAGATCTTTACACATAGAACAAGCTGCACAAGTTTCCACACCGTAGTATTCGTAGCCTTTTCTGAGCTCCGATGCCAATGTGAAGTTACCTTCGTTTTCAAGACGTTTCGTTTCACGCAATAACGCAATACGTTGACGTGGAGTCAATGTTAAATTACGGCTTGGGCAATGTTTTTCGCAGAAACCACATTCCATACAGATTGTGAAAGCATCGTCGATAGCGCATTGTGCCTTAAGGTTTTTCTTGTACACATCTGGATCATCTGTGATGATTACATCAGGGTTCAAGATGCGAGTAGGGTCAAAGATGGCTTTGATGCGACGATTGATTTCATACGCTTTTTTGCCCCATTCCATTTCAACGAATGGCGCTACCATGCGGCCTGTACCGTGTTCAGCTTTCAAAGAACCGCCGAAACCAGATACGCGTTCGGACATTTCTTTAACCAAATCCCCGAAGTTCTTAGTATCTTTAGGATCATTAAAGTCAGGTGTAATGTTGAAGTGAACGTTACCAGACAAAGCATGACCGAAGATGACACCACCGTCTACGAAATCGTATTTGTGGAATAATTCAGTAAGCATTTCGATGCCCTTAGTGAAGTCTTCGATTTGGAAGCAAACGTCTTCTGTGATAACCGTTGTACCTTTTCTACGTTGCCCACCAACGATTGGCAAGATACCTTTACGGATAGCCCACCAAGAATCGTACTCTTTAGGATCTTGAGAGTAAAGACTTGGAATAGCTGTAGGGATATCTTTTAATTGTTCTTTAATGAAAGCCAAGTTTTGATCTACTATTTCTTTCGTATAGCTTTCAGTTTGGAACAAGATAGCGCTTGTGCCTTCAGGCACTTCACGAACGAAGTCAGGTACATTTTCAAGAGTTTGAACTGCTTTTAAGGATTGATAGTCCATCATTTCAGCAGCGATAACCTTTTCACGGCCCATATTAGCCAATGCTACAACCGCAAGGGATGCATCGTTCAATGTTTTGAAGAACATCAAGCCGCAGCCTTTATGAGGCACGTCTTCAACTGTGTTGTACACGATTTCAGATACGAAGCCCAATGTACCTTCAGAACCGATGAACAAGTGGTTGATGATGTCGATAATATCTTCAAAATCAACGAGAGAGTTCAAGCCGTAGCCTGTAGTATTTTTAATTTTGTATTTGTGATGAATCAAATGTGTTAATTCTTCATCAGCCAAGATGTCTTTGCGCAATTGCAAGATATCTTCCACCATTTGAGGTTTTTCTTTGAGGAATTGATCGATACTCTTTTGGTCAGATGTATCAAGAATAGAGCCGTCTAATAAAACAACGCGAATAGAGCGAATTGTTTTATAAGAGTTTTGCGCCGTACCACAGCACATACCAGAGGAGTTATTATTCAAAATACCGCCCACTAATGCTGTTGCAAGCGTTGCAGGATCTGGACCGATTTTGCGGTTATACGGTTTCAATAAATCGTTCGCATCGGAACCGATAACACCACATTCACATTTTAAAGCCTTCCCATCGTCGATAACTTCCATTTTTTTGAAGCCATCATTACATACGATGAGCACGTCTTCACTGGAGCACTGACCAGACAAAGAAGAACCAGCCGCACGGAATGTAAACGGTGTGCCGCATTGTTGGCATAGACGAATAAGACGTCTTACTTCCCGTTCGTCCTCAGCTTTTACAACAACCTTTGGTAAATAGCTATAGCAGGACGCATCAACGCCATATGCATAACGACGTAAATGATCGGTATATACGCGACCTTTACAAATCTCTTTTGCCTCCTTGGCAAAACGTTCATAATCTCTAATAAGCGTACTCACTTGTATTTCCTCCTATCCTCTCATAAGGAACATGTGTTACTTTTAGTATACGCCGTTCTCATTCTCACTACTATAATTATGCATAAATTATATGTCTTCTAATAAAAATCGATATGCCTTGCCCTTTTATTTCTTTAGTTGAAAGTACATCTCAATAGCATTATCATGTACTCATCTCTTCACATATCCAATCAAGAACCCTTATTTATTAAGGATTAATCGATATATTTTATAGATATATACGAAAACCTCGATAAACTATGATTGATACTGCATATAATTCTATAGGAAATAGATTGTATAACTCATGCATAAAACCATTATGATTTACTAATTTTAATTTTTTCGTTCTCAATTATAAAGTTCTATGACTTTTAGTTATACCCTTTTAAAAAACCCTGGAAATTCAAAAAGCCCTCTAGTGATATAACTCTTACGAGCTACCACCAGAGGGCTTTTATTAAACTATGCTTATAAAAGAATTGATACCATGTACCTTATCCTAGAATCCCCGATTTAAGGATGAGTCGTACAGCCAAGGCAAATACGGCTACGCTCATAAGGGCAAGGATGGCTTTTGCCTTGAGGCGTTTTGCAATACGCGCACCTGCTTGAGCACCAAAGATGGCTCCAATACTAGTAGGAATAGCAATGCTAAAGACGATATGATTCTCTATTAAATGTGTAATAACACCAACCGTAGTAGATACGGCGAGGATAGATTGGCTAGTGGCCGTCGCCATATGGGTAGGGAAGCCCATTAAATAAATCAAGGCTGGTACGTGAATCAGCCCGCCGCCAATACCAAAGATACTGGAAATAAAGCCTACAACGATGCTAATGCTGATACCAACGGGCTTGCTATAGGTTAGCTGATCCAAGGTAAGGGATTCTTCCTTGCGCTCTCCTTTACGGAAGTTCTTGAACCCAATCAAGAAGGACGCACAGAGCATAAAGCAACCAAAGGCAAACATAAAGCCTTTACCAGAGAACCACCCCGACATTTGAGCCCCTAAGATAGCCCCTGGGAAGGTAGCCACACTAAAGACGAGAGCCGCACTGATATATACCTTTTTCTGTTTAAGATACGCTATAGATCCGGAGATAGCATTACACATAACAGAAAAGAGCGACGTCCCTACAATCATGGACGGAGACCATTCCGGGAACCAGTACATAAAAAGAGGTACAAATACAAGTCCTCCACCTGCACCAATGATAGTGCCTAGCATAGCCGCTAAAAAGCCGACTATGATAAAGAATATATAGAATAATACTATGTTATCTAACATGGTAAGGCCTCCCTTTAATTAGACTGGAAGAATGCTTTTGCATCTTTCAATCGACCTCGTTCACAAGAAACTTGTAGTTCATCACCTGGTTCAAGTTTCACATCACCAAGAGGCACAATGTAAGTACCGTTTCGGCGAATACTTACAATCAACGTACCATCTGGCAAAGCCAAGTCTTGTAATTGTACATCTGTATAGTTTGCCACTACAGGCACCTTCGTTTGGAAGAAGGTTTGCACCGATTCTAAATTGCTTTGCCCGCTCATGGCTTGCAATAAGGAATCGTAAATTGGCGGTTCTTTTAAAAGATCTGCCACAAGGTACGCCACGATGGTAACGGTACCGATGGCATAAATGTTGGAGAAACTATTCGTCATTTCAAGAACGAGTAAAATCGCCAAGATCGGCGTCCGCATAGCCGCTGCTAGCATACCACCCATGGCACAGATGACGAATTGCGGTACAAAGTCAGGAGAAATGAGGCCTAACGTTGAAAGTACGCTTTCACAAAAGGCACCTGCTGACGCACCGATAACAAGCATGGGCAAAAAGATGCCCCCTTGAGCACCACTGCCATAACAGAAGGTAGTGAGCAAAATCTTGCCTACCACAATGCCCGCCAAGAGCAACACACCATGAGATTGAAAGGCGAGCTGACCTACAAGATCATTGCCGCCACCCAAAAGAAGTTGCGAGTCATAACCGATAACAGCAACAGTTACAAAGGTAAGGGCTAGTTTCAAAAATCTCGAGCATTTTAGCCACTCAAAGAATTTCTTAAATCCAAAAATCATGCGGCAGAAGAACACCCCACAAAGCCCCATAATAATACCTACCAAGAGGAGTATAGGGAAGTATTCAAGAGGAACCCCAGAGGTTACTGTAAACCCCAGTGCAGGGTCAAGGCCGAAAATACTGACCGTAATATAATTTGAAATCAATGTGGCCACAAAGGTAGGCACAACGAGGTACGGATAAAAGCTTTTATGAACCTCTTCAAAGACGAACATCGCCCCCGATACGGGCGCACTAAAGGCAGCCGTCAAGCCTGCTGCTGCACCAGCAGAGGTCAAAATACGCTGCTCCCGTAAATCAGAATTCATCCAGTACGATACGATTTTCCCTGCAGAACCGCCAATCTGTACGGCTGGTCCTTCACGACCTACAGAAAAGCCGGCAAATCCAGTCAGTACGCCACCGATCATCTTAGATACAAGCGTCCGATACGGTTTCATATCAAAGAGTCCCAACATTTCCCCTTCGATTTGAGGAATACCAGAGCCACCAGACAATGGAGCCCACGCGAGCAATCGATCTACGATAAAGGCAAAAACGACCATTGCTACGAGCCAACCTAAAGCCCATTCCAGAGTAATGCCCTCCATCAACTGCCAACGCACATGCTCCGACTCTAAGATTAAATAGCGATACGTAGCTCCGCAAAAACCTGCCACGACGCCAACGACAGCGCCCTTTGCGATGAGCTCCGTTAAGAGCACACGATTCATGGACATATCTGCTAAGGTAGAACTACGCTTATTAAATTTCCATAATTTCACAAGATTTCCTCCTTAGCATATATAACGAACATGTATCTATTCATATCCTTAGTATACTTATGTACATTATGATTTTCAAGAAATGATTCAACGGAAAACTATATACACCACAAAACAAAATAAAACAAAACTAGACATCTCTACAGCAAAAGAGATGTCTAGTCTTGTTTAGCAAGTGTTTATAGATGTCGTCTTTACATAAGCGGAGGCATGCGAGCTGTGTAAAGACTCTAAAGATGCTACTCTCCCTGTGCTTTTACAAACACGTTGAGCATAACATCATTTAGACTACTGAGGCATATGAATCATATACATTACAATTTCATATGCAGTACAAAAGTATAGAATCATCCACATAAATGAATCGTATTTGGTTGTTAGTATATAGATTCATAAATGCCAATGATGTCTTCTAAGGATACATCACGTGGGTTGCCAGGTGTACATGCATCGTTGAAAGCAGATTCGGCGAGGAATGGAATGTCTTCCCGTTTTACGCCTGCTTCGCTAAGAGATTTAGGAATACCTACGTCATCAGCTAATTTTTGAATTACGTCGATAGCCGCTTGACGATAGGTTGCTTCATCCATAACGTCTACATTAGGAACGCCCATAACGCGAGCGATTTCACGATATTTTTCGCCTGTTGCAGGAGCATTGAATTTCAATACTGCTGTTAAAAGCATGGCACAAGCCTTGCCATGAGGGATATCGTACACAGCACTCAATGGATGCGCCATAGAGTGAACGATGCCGAGGCCAACGTTAGAGAAGCCCATGCCTGCAATGTATTGACCTAAGGACATAGCTTCGCGACCAGCGTAATCGCCAGCCACAGCGCTGCGCAAGGAACGGCCGATGATTTCAATAGCTTTCAAATGAAGCATATCAGTCAGTTCCCACGCACCTTTCGTAATATAACCTTCTACAGCATGCACGAGGGCATCCATGCCTGTTGCCGCACAAAGGCCTGTTGGCATAGACGCGGACATATCAGGATCTACGATAGCTACGATTGGGATATCATGCGGGTCAACGCAAACGAATTTACGGTTCTTTTCAACGTCTGTAATAACGTAGTTGATAGTAACCTCTGCAGCCGTACCAGATGTAGTAGTAACAGCGATGATTGGCAAGCAAGGGTTCTTAGTAGGCGCTAAACCCTCAAGGCTGCGCACATCACTAAACTCAGGGTTCGTAATAATAGTAGCAATCGCCTTACTTGTATCGATTGGGCTACCGCCACCAACAGCAACGATAACATCGGCGCCAGCAGCTTTACAAGCATCAACGCCAGCCGTTACGTTTTCGATAGTAGGATTTGGTTTAATGCCGTCATAGATTTCATAATCGATGCCTGCTGCATCAAGTAAATCGGTTACCTTAGTAGCCACTTTAAATTCAAATAAATCTGGCGTAGATGTAACTAGGGCTTTTTTGAAATGGCGATTCTTAATTTCGTTCACAATCTCCTGAATCGCCCCTTGTCCAAAATAGGACGTGCCGTTCAACATAATTCTGCGAGCCATATACTTCACTCCTAACAAAACAAACTATACAAAAAAATAAACCAATAGAGAATCACTTTACTTATTAATTCTCTATCGGTTTATTAAAATCCTTGATAGCTCGGTATGTATACACTATATATTTTTATACAGAATGTAGAGTATAAATCTATCACACCTTAGAGAGTCCACTTAGCACAGTGTAGAGTGTAAACTTATCTCATTGTAAAGTGTAACCCTACTCAGTGTAGACTATACATGCAACTCTCTCTTACAAACCTCTACTCATTTTCATAAGCAAGATTCGTTTCACCGACTCGTCGAGTCGTTTTTTAGAGATACGACCGTCTTTCACGGCTTTCATAAGGCCATTGTAAGCCTCTTGCATGTGTTCGTATTCGTGGCATATGAGCAAGATATCGCTACCGGCGAGGATGGATTGCACCGCCATATCGCCGAAGGTATAATGCTTCGCGAGGGCGCCCATGTCCATATCGTCCGTTACAACTACGCCGTTATAGCCCATATCCTTGCGCAACCAGTCCGTAATGATCGCTTTAGACAAGCTAGATGGATGGTCCGGATCGATTTGTGGGTACATCGCGTGAGACACCATGATTGTATATGTATTCGGTTTGGACTGTTTAATGAGGTCTACGAACACCTTTGTATCCTCTGAAAGCAGCGTTTCTTTAGATACAGGAACGACGCTTGTGTCCGCGTGCAAGTCTACGTCAGTCTTACCGATGCCTGGGAAATGTTTATAGGAATACCACAGGCCCGCTTCGTCGTAAGCTTTACCGACAGCGCCTGCATAACGCACCACTTCATCAGGGTTCGTACTATAGGAGCGGCCATAGGTTAGTCCTAAGTCCGCTACAGGAGCAAAGTTAATGTTAAAACCTAACTCTTTTAACTCAGTGCCTACCTCTTTCGCCAAAGATGCAGCTTGCTCTACAGGCTCCTTACCTACCTCTTCCGCAGGAGGAACCTTGATGAGCTTATCATCCATGCGCGCTACGGCACCGCCCTCTTGGTCTATACCGAGGAACAATGGTGTTAAGCCCGCGCTTTTACCGGTCTTGTTAATATCTGCAATGAGCGTCTTAACTTGATCCTTGGACTCCATATTACGGTCGAACAAGATAATACCGCCCACACGATACTCGTTGAGCATGAATTTAGCATCATCGTTCAAGGACTTGCCGTGAATGCCAATCATCATCAATTGACCAACCTTGTCCGCATCGGACATATTAGCCACTAATTTATCTACCTTTTGCTCTGGTGAAAGCTCGCTCTGCGCTACGGAGTCATAGGTCACAGGCTCAGCCTTTGAAGTAAAGTGATTATGTAAACCGCAACCCGTGGTGAGCGCTAAGGCGCCAATCATCGTGGCTGCTACAAAACGTCGAAACATATATACCTCCAAAATCTCTAAAAAGTATTATGTATAGTATATCAAA
>ERZ791920.1210-NODE-1210-length-14131-cov-3.166027_pt1 | contig 14131 bp, 10 predicted proteins | sample MGYA00510136_ERZ791920 | MGnify/ENA primary metagenome ERZ791920 (study PRJEB30046, sample SAMN00792066) | human gut metagenome | study: EMG produced TPA metagenomics assembly of the A metagenome-wide association study of gut microbiota in type 2...
TAATATTTGCCCGCTTGTTGTTTTAGATCCTTACAAACTTACATGGTTCTCAAACTACACTCCGTGTAATATTTGCCCGCTTGTTGTTTTAGATCCTTACAAACTTACATGGTTCTCAAACCTCAAATTTAAAAATTTTACGGTTCTCACCGAACTTTTACATACTGACATATGCTGTAAGCCTATATTTCTAATACCACGTTGTCTATTTTACCACTTAAAACTCAATCAGGCAATCCTGCTCATCCAATATATGATAATCTTCACAGTTCAACCGTTCTTTTTGTGAAGATTCTACTAACAAAACATTTATTTTATAATAAAATACTGTTTTATACAGTTCCTTCACCTGGGTACTGCTCAAATAATCTTTTAGATTAACCAATACAACCAGTCTAATATTCCTCAAAAGCGCCAATATTTTCAAATACTCTGTCAATTTTTCCAACAATGAACTGAACTTATCTTCCAATTTAACATCATATATTTTAAATAATTCCACCTCGTTCAAATCTGTTACAAATTGAATTGCATACGGCAACTTTTGACTAATATCATTCAAATAACGCACTGTTTCCGTATTCAGCATACTCTTTGAAAGAAAGTATTCTTCCTGTGAAATCATATGCATTTCCTGATAAAGTTTATTTAAATTTTTCCGATTATTTATCTCAAATGAAAATGGATTTACTACAATTTCTGTACACTTATCTAAATTCATTCCCTTTTGATCTGCTAGTAGAAACTGCCCTTCTTCCCCAGAAATCTGAGCAAACAATTCCCCCACCAGCTCCGCAAATGTTTCTGCACGCTCCAGAACCAATACCTGTACTTTATTTTCATGAAAATCAATTTTCAACTGATACGGCGCATGAACTAACTTCATAAAATTATCAGCCTTTCATCACCATCTAATACTTCTGATTTCGATTCACCTACGATATACTCCATTTTGGAATATTGCTTTTCTGTCACTTTCAACATTTGAACCAATCCAGCTTGTGGTTTGTTTTTCTTTATATTTTCTACAATTCCATCTGCAACCACTGAATTCTGTGCAATTTTACAGTATACAGATTCCTGAAGCATGAGGAATCCATTTAAAATCAAAAATTTCCGAAATTTCCGATATTCTCTTCGATCTGTATCTGTAATAACCGGAAGATCAAACATCACTAAAATTCTCATATACCTATAACTCATTTGTATAAAACCGAATCAAAGAAACATCTTGTTCCTCTAATGCATCAAATATACTGCGGCAATATATTTTAACCGCTTGGCTAACTAATTCTCTTTTTTTATTAATAACAACTTCCTGATTACAGATATTCACTAATTCCATCTTCTGTTCATGTTCAAATACGTCTAATTTCATTCGATATACTTTCCGGTCAATCAAAATTCGAAACGGCTCCATTAAGTCAGAAGCCAGATTAAACGGATTAAACATATTATCATGAAATAAACCTAATTGTGTCAAATACCCATTTGACACAATTTCCCGATTAAACAGGGATAGAATAATACTATATCCATAATTCAATGCTGCATTGATATTGTTTTCTGCCGTTCTGGTAAAATTTTTTCCGAAAACAGCATTAAAATATACTTTTGCAGCATGACCCTCTCTATTTGTTGTATCACCAAATGTTATCTCATTCAGATAACTATAAAGCAGCTCACTTTCTTTCCGCCTTAACTCCTGTAAAAATTCTGCCTGCTTATGTATCTTTTCATATACAATTTCAGTCCATATAGTGGTTTTCCTTGCGTCCGTCCAACTCATCTGCTTCTTTATCTTTGCACTAGAATTATGTGCCCCATAATAAGGAATTAACTCTGAAATTGGATTCCGTTTTTCATCACAAAATATCACTTTAATTTTATGCTTTACCAATTCGGATAATAACGCTGCTGTAATCGATACAGATGTTGACTCAACCATCAGCATTCCAATTTCTCCCAAATGAATTTTTGTTGTAACATCCTTTCGTACTACCATGTAGCCAAGCTGGTAATCCAGCTTGGCATTGGATGATATTACAACAGTACGCCAACTCATATTTTTAGTAAATCAATCTCTTGTTGGAATAAACCTGTTGGAGATTGACTTATTAGCACTAATTCACTTGCTCCCATAATTTTCTTGTTCATAGCCACTTTTCCTGCCTGTGAACTACCTCCTAATTCTCTCAAATCAATAATATCTCCTGTCCTAAAATATTCTACTAGTGCCTTCAATATTCTACACTGCTTTTCCAATGATAATGTTAAAAATTCATTTCTTTTTCCAATAATAGAATTTTTCATTGCACCACTTTGATTCTGATAAATTGAATTCTGATATTTTATAATAAATTTATCATACATTGCATTGTTTCTAGTTTTTGTCAAAATCACATTTTTATTTTTGTCCACTTCTTCATAATATGTTTTTTCTATAGCTTTTTCTATCTTTTTTATATAACATGTTTCTTCTTCTGAATATGCCATCTGTGTCGCATTTTTCAATACAATCTGTTCCACTGATTTTCCTCCGAGATAATAGTAATACCCATTATATCGCACTAACGACTCTCTCGGAATAAACTTCTTACAAATGCGAAGTTCTGTTATTTCTTTTCCCTTATTTTCCTCTATCAGCACCTTTTCAAAATATTTCAAAATCGCCTCATTTGTCAATTCAGACACTCGTCCCAAGTAAATTGGAATCGCCTCAAGACTTCTTATTTTTTTACCTTTTACATCATATTCCAGCAAAGTGTACCCCGAAGCTGATACAGATGTCAAACCGCCATATTTTGTAACATCCAAAAGTCTTGCATCATTCATCTTAACCGGAATATATCCGCTGCCAGCAGCTTTGTTTTTATTCCAGATAGTTGCTTTCCTGGTTATTCCTCCATGTGCCTCCGCACATCTCTTAGTAACTAATGGTGTATTTTTTGCCAATATAGCCTTTACAATTTTAATACTACCTGCTTCTTTATCGGAACTTGCTATCCATGCCGTTTCATTTCCTCTTTTTACTGTCCAATCGAACATCCGGTTCATATTGTATTTATTTTCTGCATTCTGCGGATTCTTTTCTGCTTCCCGAATAAAATTCAACGGATTTTTCGTAAATTTCACATGATACGTATTTCCAACCACTATATTTAAGTATGCGTCATGTGCATGATGAAAATCATTTATACTGCGAACCTTATACAATCCATATATATGTCTGAACTCCGACACATTCGACGCTTTTGAAAATATGATATCCACATCTGGAAAAGCTTGTCCCAATATCTCTGTAATACTCTTTGTTCCCTGTCTTGTTTCCACCAATTGCCGATTGATAAAACCTGCTTTTTCCTCTTCCGAAAAGCCATACCTCCTCGTTAAACGCATATACTTTTCTTCTGATATAAAACCTCTTTCTTTCAGTTCTTTCCAGAACGGACTCATCTTTTTCTGAATATCCGCCTCAATCGGAAATACATCACTTTTATGTGCATTTTTTTCCTTCTTTACCAGCACCAGATTCTGCTCTAAACTATCATCCTTCACAAAATGTCTCGGATAAATATGATCGATATCATATAAATTATCATTCATCAAATCTTCAAATCGAATAGACTCGCCCGTATACATACAGCGCCCCTTCTGCAGGTAATACAAATATAATTTTTTACTGCGGAATGCCTGCTCTGTTTTTTCATCAATCTCTTTTTTCCAGTCTATCTCCTCTTTTTTAATTGCTTTATAAAGATTCTGCAATTTCTGCTTTCGTGATTCTGTTCTCCTTCCTTTCTCCGCATCTTCGCGTGCCATCTCCACAAAAATACGTCGTGGAGCACATCCCAGCACCTTTTCAAGCTCTTTTACAATTAACAAAGTCTGCCATACCATGCGCTTAACCGGTGCTGACAGATACATTCCTTCCAAATCTTCAATCGTCCATTCAGAAAGGCTCTTCTCACACTCAAGCGTTTTTTCTCGTACTTCTTCGCTATATGTATATCGTTCACTTAAAAGCCCCATCAAATTTTCATTTGTCTCCCATAATGAACGAATCAATGTCCGAATCTCCCCTTCTTCTCTAGAAGCCCCCTCCAGTAACAGGAATTCTTTAGAAAGTCGTCCCCATCCTTCAAATTTCATACCAGTAATACGACGAATCTGCTCTTTTGACAATCTATCTCCATAAACTTCACTTAACCGTTCGCGAAGGAATTTTTTATCCTGTCCATATACTGTCCCCCAAAATATAATTTTTTCCATCATATTCTGGTTTTTACCATAATGGGCTTCTTCTCCCAAAATTCCTATAAATTTTCCTAAAGAGGACAAATAACTATGGAAACCACCATCTATTCCTGTAACTGCGTCCTTTTCGTCTTTTTCAAGTAGGCCGTTCAACTTCAGATAGTTTTCCAACTGCTTCATCGATACTTTTTTCCCAGTATGTTCAAAGACATCCTGATATATCTGCTGTTTTAATTCTACCGATATTTTTTCTCCTCGAATTTTTAAATTGTTTAATTCATTCAATACCTGAAATTTTTCATACAACAATGATTGTTTTGGCAATGCCTGCTCATCAGATAAATACGTGCAATGTTTTACCATTCTTTCTATAAAATGTTCTGCACTTGCCTTTAAATCAACCTTTTGTTCAAAATTCCATGGATACACAGTACCTTTTTCTTTTCGCTCTACCCAGCCATGTGCACATTCCTTTCCTAAATGTTGCTGCCCAAGAGGACCAACATAGTACGGGATCGTAAATGTAAACAGAGCTATTATTTTTTCTGATACACTTAATCCTGTTTCATCTCTTTCACTTAAAAATGGAAGGTATTTTTCTGCATTTTTCAAAATGACCTTCATTTCTTTTGCATGTACCTGATTTGGAATCACTCCATTAGAAGCTGTCAGTTGTTTTTGGAGAAGTGTATCCGAATCTATCTTACCCAAAAATTCCTGTACTGTAGCATCATCCTCTGGAAACCCTGTTAAAATTTTCTTTATATTTTTTAACAATTCTTCTCTGGAAGTTTTTACTGTCCTTCTCTCTATTTTACCGAAACTATTTACACTTCCAACATAGGCACTATAAGTACCATTCTTCATGATTCGAAACATTTCATCATATGCCTTATGGTCATATTGTTTAAAGACGGCTTTCAGTTTAGCCAAATCCTTTCGATGCTCTTCATAGACAGCCACCCGCGCTTCTGACAAATATGAATATCCTTTCATAATCTCCGCCAGCAAGCCAAAATCATGCATTTCTTTTGCTGTCAATATAAGTTCAAATGCATCATCCCCTATCGTATTACGGACTTCCTCTGCCATTTCTTCATAATTGGACGTTCGAAATGAAAGAGAGATTTTTTTGTGTTCTTCATCAATCTTCTGCCCAAAAAGGTCTATCATTTTAGTATCAAGTCCACATATCATCTGCATGAGGCTATAAACTGGTTTATTCTTTTTATTAATCCCCATTATTTCGGATATATGTTCCAATGTTGCCTTTCTAGAGCATCCACGTGCTCCAAGTATCTGTTCTAATTTCTTTAAATCCACCGTTTCTGGAAGTTTGATTCCCTCTCCATCCGCACATACAGCTAATCTTTGATACATATCAAAAAACGATTCTAATGATTCCGAGGTTCCCAACGTTTTATTTAAAAAATGGCCTCTATGTTTAAACATATTTAACAGCGCCAGATAAATAAGACGAACATCATGAGGCTGATCTGACAGGATCAGTTCTTTTCTCAGATGAAAAATTGTCGGATATTGGCTAAAATACTCTTTGTCCGTGTAATCTTTATCAGCAAATATCGCATACTTCTGTTTATTATTTTCCTGTCTATCATCAAGATAATATTTACTGTCGTCCAGGCGTGCAAAAAAATTAGCATCAACTTTTGCAATTTCATCGGCAAATAATTCTTTTAAAATTCCAATTCTAGCTACTTCCCGCTGACGTCTTCTTCGGTTAATCCTATATGCCCGCCGTTCTTCAGCTGTATTAGCACGTTCGAACAAACGAACTCCCCACAAATCTTTTCCCTTCGCCCGCATCAAACGATATTCTTTATCTGTTACAGCCCATCCGACTGAATTGGTTCCCATGTCAAGACCTAAATAGTATTCCATTTTCTCTTTCATGTACTTTATTTCCTTCTCTATACCCTTGATCTTTTTTATCCTTTATGTTACCATAAGTTTACAAACTTACATGGTGAGTGCAAATAAGGATTATCCGAAATTGTATGCCCGCATTGTGCGGCAATAAAAAGGCTCGAAAGAGTCTTTTTATTTTTGTAAAACCATCAAAGCAACAATCTTCCGTCAATATTTTCATATTTTATATATTCAATGTTACCATATGCTATATCAATATTTCAAGCTGCATTTGTAAAAAATGTCAATTCAATTAATTTCTAATGTATTTTATTTGTTGCTTTTCACTCTTTCGGCACCGCACAACTCCTCACTTCCTCATACCACTCCGAAAACTCTTCCACCAGAATATCGCAAAAATCCGCTTCTATACATATGCATGAATTTTTTCTCCACACATAGTACAAAAACGGATTCATTTTCACTCTTTTTCATTTATATCTTGTATCATTCGACGTTTACAGCAAAAGTTTCGCCACCAGCCACACTCCAGCAATTCCCAACAGCACCACTGAAAATACCGCCGACAATCCAAACACCAGCGTTCCTACTGCCAATGAAAGGATAAATCCTGCCAGGCTCAGAACAGCACCAAGTAGTCTTCCACACATGCCCAAGAGCAAGCCAACGCCCTTAAAAACAACTGCTAAAAATATAATTGCAAACAAAATCGGCATACAAACACCTCCTATCTATTTTCTTTTTTCCATACGTTATGCTTCATGATAAATGCGTCCACCCGATATCTTCTCTACGACTCCCGCCCCAGATACTCCCACACAAACCGCGATACTTCCGCCTTTTTATGGTACCTCTCCCGCACCGCATATACATGCAGCCGGGTCTTTGCACGCGTCATTGCCACATAGAACAGACGTCGTTCTTCCTCCATATCCTCGTCCAGCATCGCGCGGCTGTGCGGCGTGATGCCTTCATTGGCATCGAGAATATAGACAATGGGAAATTCCAGCCCCTTGGCGCTGTGCATCGTCGCGAGCGTGATCGCGTCCGTCTCCGTCCGCCGCTGCGCCGCCTGCCGGAGCAGTTCCTCCTTGTACGCCTCGATGTGTGCAAACCACTCGTCAAAGGTCTTGAAACCCGCCGCACTTTCTTTTAACTCGTCGGCAGTCTCTAAAAGTTCCTCCGGCCGCATCCGCCGGAATGCCGCATACTCGATCAGATATTCGTCGTATCCCATGCCCTGGCGGATATAATTGACGGCTGCCAGAGGTGACATCCGGGCGATGGCCCGCAGATCCCCTTCCAGACTCTCGATCCGCTCGGCAATCCAGTCTTTCTCCGCATAGAATGCCTTCATCTTCTCGAACGAAACCGTCTCATCCGGCATCGCATCCCGGCTGATATACCGCTTCGGACGGTTGATGACCTGCAAAATATCTTCCCGCGCCCGGCTTCCCATGGCGATCCGGATATAGGTCAGGATATTTCGCGAAATCCAGTGTTCATAGAGGTTCGGCACCGTATCCCTTGTCCGGAAGGGAAGGTTGTATTCCATCAGCTTTTCCATCAGAAAACGAGGACCAGCATTGGTCCGGTATAAAACTGCGATATCCCCCGGCCGCACTCCCGACTGCAGATACAGCTGTATCTCCCTGGCAATGGCCAGATTTTCTTCCCCCGGATCCTGCCAGAGCTTCGTGATCACGTTCTTCCCATGACGTCCCGTTGTATGGATGGCCTTTGAAAAACGTTTCTGGTTTTCTCCGATCAGCCGCAATGCCGGTGCCACGATCTCCTCGGTACTGCGGTAATTCACATCCAGAAGAATCCGTCCGGCACCCGGATAATCCCGCTCAAATCCCAGCATAATCTCCGGTTTGGCTCCCCGGAACCGGTAAATCGACTGGTCATCATCGCCCACGATAAAAAGATTATCTTCCGGTTTGGCTAACATCCGGACGATCTCATATTGAAGCCGGTTGATGTCCTGAAACTCATCAATCAGGATGTACCGATACCTCCTCTGCCAGGCAGACAGGATATCTTTTCTTTCCGTAAAAAGTTCCAGACACAGCACCATCATGTCATCGAAATCGATGAGTCCGGCCCGTCGCATTTTCTCTTCATAGCCTGCATAGAGCTGACGGAAAACTGCATCCGGACAGTTTTTGGAATAGTAATGTTCCAGTGCAATCCTCTCTCCCTTGACAGAGCTTATCTCACTTAAAATGGAGGCTGCAAACTCATTTTCATCCTCCGGCTCCAGACCTCCGGCCTGAGCCAGCTCCCGGACAAACTGCATCTGCTGCTCTTCCCGGACAATATTGTCAGCGGTATATCGGTATGCCAGCTTTAAGATCCTAAAAAAGATCGAATGAAAGGTGCCGAAGGTGACTCTGGAGCCGCCGCCGGTCAATGCTTCATACCGCTCCCGCATCTCCTCGGCTGCTGCCCGGGTAAAGGTAATCACAAGAATATCCCCCGGATCGATTCCGTACTCCTTCGTCAGATACTGGACCCGATGGGTGATCACCGTTGTTTTCCCTGATCCCGGTCCCGCCAGAACCATCATGGGACCATCTTTATGCATGATTGCCTGTGTCTGTGCTTTACTGAATGCCATTTCCTGTTTCCTTACTCCACAATTCAAGAATATCTCGGCATATTTGCTTCGAAATTCGCATTTTGATGTGCAAGACATCCTTCTGCCGCGCATCTGAAGCAAATCTGTCAAGTACAAATGTAAGAAAAGTGCGCCTTGGAATATATTTCTCACAAAGCGCACCTTTTCACTGCTTTTCATGCATCTACGATACATGAAAAAGCAGTTGTTTATTTACTACCTACTGATTTAATCTGCGAAGCCAAACTTGCTTCAAGTCGAACATCGACGGTTACGACAGCCTACTGCTGTGCCTCCAGAAGTTCAATCCCCTTCTTGATACGGCTGATCGACTCCTCCTTGCCAAGCACTTCCATGATCTCGGTCGCGCCTGCCGGCGTCATCTGCTTGCCGGATACAGCGGTACGGATCGGCCACATTACAAAGCCGGTCTTAACGCCCTCTTTGGATACATACCCGGACAGCGCCGCGTACAGGGCGTCGTTGGAGTAATCTTCCTGTGCTTCCAGAATCGGCAGAACATCTTTTAATACCTTTAAGGATGTCTCCAGATTGGTCTTCATCTTCTTGTGAACATACATCTGCGGATCATACTCCGGCAGTGTCTCAAAGAAATCGATGTGTCCCTCGATATCCGGGAAAATCTCGATTCTCGTCTTAACCATCGCCGCGATCTTCTTCAGATCCAGATCCTTGGTGATTACTTTCTTGATGTACGGCTCTGCCATCTCATAGAACTTATCAAAATCCATCGCCTTGATGTACTCGCCGTTCATCCATTTCAGTTTTACCATATCGAAAACAGCCGGAGATTTGCTGATATTCTTGTAGTTGAATTCTTTTACCAGCTCGTCTAAGGAGAAAATCTCCTGATTATTTTCCGGTGACCAGCCAAGCAGGGCAACGAAGTTGACAACTGCCTCGGAAACGAAGCCCTGATCGATCAGATCCTGATAGGAAGAATGACCGCTTCGCTTGCTCAGCTTCTTGTGCTCCTCGTTCGTGATGGTCGGGCAGTGCACATAAACCGGAACCTTCCATCCGAATGCGTCGTACAGACGGTTGTACTTCGGTGAAGAAGACAGGTACTCGTTACCGCGGACTACATGGGTGATCTGCTGTAAATGATCGTCCACCACATTTGCGAAGTTGTAGGTCGGGAATCCATCCGATTTGATTAAAACCATATCATCCAGCTCGGAGTTATCTACGGAAATATCCCCGTAAATCTCATCGTGGAAGGTAGTCTTTCCCTCGGTCGGGTTGTTCTGACGGATGACAAACGGCTTTCCTGCCTTTAAGTTTGCCTCTACCTCTTCCTTGGAAAGGTGCAGGCAGTGCTTATCATAGGTCATGATCTCTTCGCCGTTTACTTCTCTCTTTAAGCTGTTTAAGCGTTCCTGATCGCAGAAACAGTAATAAGCTTCGCCTTTATCGATCAGCTTCTTAGCATATTCCATGTAGATGCCCTGTTTCTGACGGTCGCTCTGTACATACGGGCCAACCGGACCGCCGATGTCCGGACCTTCGTCATGTTTCAGTCCGGTATCGCGCATCGTATTGTAAATGATCTCGGTCGCGCCTTCAACGAAACGCTCCTGATCGGTATCCTCGATTCGCAGGATAAAATCGCCGCCCTCATGTTTTGCAATCAGGTATGCGTATAATGCAGTTCTTAAGTTTCCTACATGCATTTTGCCTGTCGGGCTCGGTGCGTATCTGGTTCTGATCTTTGTCATACTTTTCACACGGCTGTCTGGAAGCTTATGTTCCAAACAGTTTTTCCTTTCCTAGAAATAATTAAAATATTGGAATTATTTATAAAAATAAAGTAACTGTTCAGTAGGTCTGCACATTTACTGCGCTGACCGTACGAAAACATGGGTTAGCTGGCAAAAATCCCATTGCCGCAGGCAATTTTTAATGAATTTTTGCGCGTGACTGTGAAGGTACTGAACAGTTACAAAATAATATTATATAGCTAACTGGTAATTTATATCACGCCTTCATATTCAGCAGATGGCACGCCAGCTGGAAATAAATCATCAGGCTGCACGCATCCACGATCGTCGTGATCATCGGCGACGCCATGATCGCCGGGTCGAGATGGATCGTCTTCGCCGCAATCGGAAGCACACATCCGATCGTCTTCGCGATGATAACCGTGCAGAACAGGCTGATAACTACCGTCAGGCAGATGAGTACCTGCCCCGGATACTGGATCATCAGGCGCACGAAATTGACAAGCGCCAGAGAAAGTCCACAGAGCATTCCCACGCGGATTTCTTTCCACATAACTTTCAGAATATCCGCCGGTTCTACCTCGCCGACCGCCATACCACGGATGATCATCGTGCTCGCCTGGCTGCCGGAGTTTCCGCCCGTATCCATCAGCATCGGAATAAACGTAACCAAAAGCGGAATTACCGAAAAGGCATTCTCATATTTTAACAAAATACCGCCGGTCACCATACTGCTCAACATCAGGATCATCAGCCACGGAATACGGTTTCTCGCGAGCTGGAACACGCCCGTCTTCAGGTACGGCTTCTCACTCGGCAGCATCGCCGCCATCTTCTCGAAGTCCTCCGTCGCCTCCTGCTCCATGACATCCATGACATCATCGACCGTGATGATGCCGACCAGACGGTCTTCGCCGTCCACAACCGGTAAACTCAAGAGGTTGTACTCATTGAACGTCTCCACGACCTTTTCCTGGTCTTCCGTCGTATACGCCTTGATCACATGCGGATCCATGATATCGCCCATGAGCGCCGCATAATCATTCATCAGAAGATCCTTGACCGTCACAACGCCCTCTAAGCGGCGTTTTTCATCCATGACGTAGCAGGTGTAAATCGTCTCCTTGTCCACGCCATATTTCCGGATATAATCAAATGCCTGCTCCACCGTCATATTTTTCTTGAGTCCCACGTACTCCGCCGTCATGACGCTTCCGGCGCTGTTTTCCGGGTAATTGAGGAACTGGTTGATCAGTTTTCTCGTATCCGGGCTGGAGTTCTGAAGTACGCGCCGCACGATCGTCGCCGGCAGCTCCTCCAGCATATCGACCGCATCATCGACATACAAATCGTCAATAATGGCACGCAGCTCATTATCCGTAATACTGGTAATGATGTGCTGCTGCTGTTCGACTTCCAGACAGGCAAATACCTCCGATGCCAGCTCTTTCGGCAGCATACGGAATACAACGACCGTCTTTTCTGAATCCAATTCTTCGATAAATGAGGCAATATCCACCTCATTCATCTCGACCAGCTGGCTTTTCAGCTCCCGGTACTTCTTCCCGGTCAGCAGAGCCAACAACTCTTCTTTCTTCTCTTCTTCTAACATTCCCGTCTCCTTCCAAAATATTGTCATTTTGGAAATCGGACAGGCTGCTCCCTTCCTGCTCCTGCACACAGGCAGAATGCCGGAAACTTATCCACAGATGCGGCAGTGTACACAAGGAATCCGCTGTTTGCAGCTGTCATTCCTGCAAATGCATGTGTACGCTGCCTTCGGTTCTGGGTAGCTGCCGTCTGATTCCGCCTTATGACTCCGGCTTTCCATTGTGTTCACTCCTCTCCTGATTTTCTCGCATGAAAACATCCGGCAGATTGATGCTCGATACCGGATGTCTTTTTTTATTATAATAATTGAATGAAAAAATAGCAATCTTTTTATCGAAGTTATCCAAAAAAACGTTGTTAAAAAGTAATTATTCACGGGTAGGCACTTTTGGAACCGAAAATGCCGCTCAGATACCACCACGGCGGCAGCAGCTTTCGCACACCCGCGGCTCCCGGCAAAAAGAGCGAAGCGTCAAAAAAGATCGGACAGAGCAGGAGGCTCGCAAGGATAAACACCGGAATCAGCGCCGCCAGAAATCCCGGTTTCCGGCAGACTGCCAGGCATCCAAAGGCATACATGGTCACGAAGAAGAGATAAAAAAGCAGCTTTCCCGCCTCTAAAAGCGGCTCTGCCCCATTTCCCGATACCAGAAGCGCCGCATACGCCGAAATGGTTGCTAAAAAGACAAACGCCGCGATCTCCGCCGTCTGCAGCAGCCACCGCTCCCGGCTCCGGACCGCCGCATAAAGCCCGCGCTCTGCATCCTCGCCCGCCATGACAGCTGCCGCCAGCCCCATGATAAAAAGGAATACCGCAGTCAGCCCGCGCACCGGAAAGACCACCTTCATCGCCCCTGTCTGCAGTGCCGTTCCTCCCTGTAAGGTCTGATAATCAAAGGTAAAGGTGCTTCCGTTGCTGCGATATTTTTCATAGAGTTCCATCAGCACGCCGCACGCCTTTTCCCGCGCCTCCGTCGTCTGGCAGCGCGCCATCACCGTCTGGAATGCCGCTCCATTTTTCCCATAGTCCGCCAGCAGTTCCCGCCCATACACCTCGAACAGTTCGGAAAATATCTTTTCTGATATAATTTTCTCTGCCACTGTGGACGGCGACACCAGCACGCGGATCCCACGGGTATAATGCCCCTCGTCCAGCCGTTCTTTTAATCCCTCTGGAAACAGGTAGGCGCACTCCGCCCGTCCGGTCATAACCGCCTCCTTTGCCTCTTTCTCCGTCCCGCACGGATAAAAGAAAAATGAACTGCTCTCTTCCGATTCCAGTCTTTCTGCAAGCGCCTGATTCCACGCATCCGTTCCCGGGCAGAGCGCCACCGCGATCCGCCCGGAATCCCGTTTTTCCACCTGATGGAGCGCGCCCATTCCCAATGGAAAGATCAGAAGAAACAGGAGGAACACCGGGCGGTAAAGAGCCCGCCGCAGCGTCGTTCCAAACATACAGAACCACCACGCCAGCTTCCGCATCCGTCAATCCCTCCTTTTTCCGGCGGCAAGCGCCAGTGCAAAGCATGCCAATGCCGCCGCAGCCAGTTTCCACAGCACCGGAAACGCCCCTGTCTCCCCGCCCGAAGCGATAAAGCGGATTCCATCCATCCAGAGCGCCGTTACCGTCACATTTCCGATTGTCCGGACCAGTTCCGGCAGAAAGACGGACGGGATGATGCCGCCTGCCAGAAAGAGAAATACCACATTGACCGCAAACAACGTCAAAATCGCCGCTGCCGAACTTCTGCACACCTCATAAAACAGCAGAATCCACGCCGAAACTGCCGCGCAGGTCAGCCCCCACGCCGCCAGTTCTTCCCGCCCCGCCAGCGCATATCCCTTCTGCACCGCCCAGCCATAACCGCCCGCTGTGACTGCCATCAGAAGGAGCGTCATGCACAAGCATTTACAGAAAAGTGGATACCACCGCCGGATCCCGATACGCCGAAGTCCCTGTTCCAGCGCCTCCGTCTGGGGAGCCAGAAACGGCGCTGCCGGGATTCCG
>ERZ791920.1214-NODE-1214-length-14064-cov-6.813263_pt1 | contig 14064 bp, 16 predicted proteins | sample MGYA00510136_ERZ791920 | MGnify/ENA primary metagenome ERZ791920 (study PRJEB30046, sample SAMN00792066) | human gut metagenome | study: EMG produced TPA metagenomics assembly of the A metagenome-wide association study of gut microbiota in type 2...
GCATTGGTCAACGCACTATGCATAAAGGCACCAATACCGAGGATTGGACCTGTTACAAAGAGCATATTTGGATTTGCCGTGCTTGCAAACAAGATTAAAGCTGGCGCAAATAAGAACATAACGAGCGCCGCTAAATAGTTCTTCTTAATTGGCAAGATATCAGATAAAATACCAATTGTTGGTTTCGCAATGAGCGCAGCCGTACCGAATACGCTCATGACTTGGCCTGCATAGATAGCAGTTACACCTAATTGTTTAACCATGTATAAGTTCGCCCATTGCGTTACGCCCCAAGTCGTACCTGTTGCAAAGAAGCCCGCAATGGCCAAACAACGAATGTTGCGGTTGGAAATGATGTGCTTCAAGTTTTCTACTAAGGACGTTTGGCCTACGCCAAGCTTAGCAGCCGCTGCAGAAGCCTCGGCTTCTCGTTGTGCTAGGATCTCTGCACTTGGCTTACGCACTGTGAAATAACATAGTACGAGCACCGCCAACGGCAAGATGGCTGTAGCAAGGAATGCAGTTTGCCAGCCGTAATGTGTAGCCACATACGGCGCGTAAAGGTTTACCGTAGTAATACCAAAGGAAGTACAACTCATGAAGATACCTACGGCCGCACCGCGTTGGTTAGGACCGAAGTGATCGCCGATAGCACTCAAGCAAGAAGCTTGTACAGGACCAGACATAACCCCTAACAAGAAGCGCAAGCCCCAAGCCATGTTATAGTCTGTAATAGTACTCATCAAAGCTGTTACAGCGGCCATACCGATCAAACTAAACAAGATGGTGCGTCTGTAACCGATTTTATCGGCTAAAATACCGCCTGGCAGTACCGTTAATGCATATCCAAAGTAAAAGGCCGAAATGTGTTGAGCCCCCATCTTGGCTGTGAAATGCAACGCCTCATTGAGGATAGGCATAACAGATGCCCAAGACAAGCGCATAACAAAGCTCAACAAGAATGTGAGCCACACGCTAAGGAGAATTAAAATCTGAGTTCGTGAGAAACTAAGTCGATTCATACGAGCTCCTTTCTACAGAATAAATATAGAGAGAGTAATCATATTATATATTATAAATATTTTACTAATAAAAGCTATTCACATGAAAATATATGAATAGCTTCTTTATTATACATAATAAATTAAAATTAGCATTAAATGATACTCTATTTAAAGTCAATTTATATGCTTCATTTCATCATAATGAACTTTATCAATATCTTTTATTAATCCCATTAAAAATCTACTATGTTTTATTATTTCACTAGATTTAATTGATCTATGAGACAATACATTTATAAATGTTAATAAAGCCCCTAATTTATGTTTTCTATTATTACCAAGTTCTCCCCCTGTAGCATTTCTATAAATTTCTTCGATAACAGATTGATTACTCCTTTGAGGTAATAAATTTGCTTTTTTAAAGTTTAAAAACTCCTCAAAAACCTTTCTCATACTATTAGCAGCATGATAAATATCACATTCACTTAAGTCTTCAATCGATTTATTTGATAATTCATATATTTCACTAAATAATTTTTTATAAGGAGATATATTACACTTACACTTTCTAACTGAACTCTTATAATTGTTTACTTCATCTTTATAAACCTCAAATAATTCTATGTATTCATCATCACGTTTAATTCCATAGCTCAATTGGCAAAAATCATCCCATGAATGAGTAAGTACAAATACCTGTATATTCGTCTCTGTTAAAATCTTCTTTACAATTTCCAACACATAAAATTTATTCGAATCATCTAGACTTGATATGGGATCATCAATAACTATTAACTTAATTACCTCTTTCAAATTCTTTTGTTGATTATCATTATATAATTCAAAGTAAAAATATAATAATGCCAAAAGGTTCTTTTCACCTTCACTTATATCATTAATAGTTAAATCAGTATTTTCAAACGCATGCCTCAAATAATAATTATCCTCAACTAAACTTAGTTTAATTTGAATCCCTAAGCTTTCTAAAACTTCATTTAAGAAATCCATGAAATCACTATATTCTGATTGTGAAGCTTCTAAAGTATCTATCGTCTCTTGAATTTTTTGATTTTCAACTTGGATTTTATTAACTTCTTCTTCTTCTTTATGAATTACTTTTAGTTTCTCACCAACATCTGACTCCTTTAATGCAATTGCAATGCACCCCTTTGCAAGTTTATCTATATTATTTATAGATGACTCTATCTCTGTAATCTTTCGAGTATAAGCCGCTCGAATATGATTATTCTTAGTATTAACCTCTTGTTCAAAATCAGAAACAACATCTTTTTGAGAATAAGTTTTACTCATATCATCTATTTTATTTTTAAGGCGCTCAATCACACAAGATAACTCTTGTACCGCAGTACACTCACATAATTCATCAATTATATTACTATCTAAATCAATAAAATTTAGATTACATTTAGTTATCTTAGCCGCCTCTATTAACGCTAAGTTTCTACTTAGCTTATCCATAATAGAACTCAAGCTGCTAATATGATTTTGTATATCATTATTTTTGTATTCTTTTATTCTATCCTTTACATCTTGAAGATTAAGGGGGCCTTGACAAAACTTACATATTTTTTCTGATTTATCATGAAAAGATATCCCCTTTTCTAACCATTTTATAACCTCATTATTTGGAATATCTTCAGTTTGTTTATATTTTGTATTTAATGTTCTAACTAAAAAATCTTTTTCATCATTTGAAAGTATATCTATCTCTAATTCAGGTAAAGAAAGTGATCTAAGCTTATCTTTATCGTCTTCTAAACGTTTACTATCAGCAGAAAAATGCTTTATATAATCTTTTGAAGAGCTTACCTTTAAAGCTTCGACTAAGTCACTTTCATAATCCTCTAATACTTGCTCAATAGTACGTCTTGATTGTTTATGATTTATTTTAGCATTACCTTTTTTTTCATCATGAATCTTATCAATACTCCTACGTAAAGCATGTCTATCATTATGAATCTTATTCTTCAATCCTTCTACATCTCGTATTTTTAATTTTAGCTCATCAATCTTTTGAGCAATATCAGCATCATTTTCACTAAAGGAAACTTTTACGCCGTTAATAACTGTATCATCATCATTCAATAAAAGTCTTTCTCTTACATAGTTTCTATTAAAGTAACGATATGAAAGATTATTTGTCTCCTGCGTAGAATAAGTCCTTATAATACCTTCTGCCAAAGAGCTTTTTCCCCGACCATTGTATCCAAATATAATATTCTTAGTTTTAAAAAAGTTTTGTGGTGTAGAATAACTTTTAAATGATTTCAATGTAAAATTTTTAATTTCGGTAATCACAATATTCTCCTTTTCTCACCCAATTTATTAATAAAAACTCATTTATTAATATCTTCTCCTTTTTATTACTAATATTTTGATATTTATCGCCCACAAAAATTCACTTTAAATTCATAATATCATATAGATTATAAAAATCAAATCAATCACTTATTTTTTGAATAATAAAAAACTAGAGGCGCATATATGTAGAAAACATATATGCGCCTCTAGTTTTAAATTTAAATGGCGGAGATAGTAGGTATTGAGCAATTACTACAGATAAATACTGGCTTTGTTTATCTGAATACCTGTTAGGGGGCAAAAAATGGGGCAAACACTAAACCATTAAACCATAAGACAAATGTCTCCTAAATGTCCCATACCGCATCAACAAGCACAATACATATAAATATATATTTGCACGCATGTCCCATTAGGGAAAATTGTATAAAATGTGGTGAGCAGTACGGTCTTTCAACTTTTTCTAAATAAATAATCGATACCTAGGGGGTGGCTATATTATATACACATTCCCCCTCTATGCTTGCCTATGGTTTAGCTTGTTAATCACATCATCATGCATTGATTTAGTAACATGAGTGTAAATACTAAGCGTTGTATTAGGGTCATTATGTCCTACACACGTTGCATAATTGTTTTAAGTGGTACGCCTAACTCCGCTAACATACTTATATGTGTATGTCTAAAGATATGAGTAGTTAAGTGTTTACCCTCAATGTGTACGCCTTTTAATCTCCTATTTAAGAATTGAATGTCATAAGGGTTACCACGGCTAGAAGTAAAGATATATCCATGATCTATATATCCCTCGAACCATAGCGACCACCGTTTATTCTCTAACATAATACTATCAAGAATACTAACTGTCCTATCTGATAAGGATACATCACGAACTGAATATATATTTTTAGGTGTTCCCCTCTTAATCTCGCTACTATTCTTATAATCGTACTGAATTGTACCATTGATATTTATAGTAGCGTTTTCTTTGTCATAGTCGCTATATCGTAACGCCAGCAACTCGCCAATGCGTAAACCTGTTAAGCTAACGAACTCAAACAATAAACTAATACGGCTATCAATCTTTGATAATTGCATTAGTGTTTCTTTCAACTCAAGCACATCAAGGAATTTATTTTGCTTTTTAGCTATATCTGAATGGCTAAAATGCTTTTTCTTTATCTCTATATCTTCAAAATCAATAAGACTAGGTATTAATTTCTTCCGTTTAGCGTGCTTATATATGGCTTTCATCGTTGTAAATGTAGCCCTTGTATAAGAGTATGAAAGGTTTTCTACATAATAAACCTTATGTAATACATCTTCTAGTGTAACCGCCGTTAAGTTGGCTATAGGTAAACTCTTATCAATGTATGTAAAAATCTTATTTACATATATTGTATGGTTTATATGTGTAGATCGTTTTACAGTCGGTTCAGTATGTTCTAGCCATGACATAGCCACATCATAATAAGTTACTACCTTATTTATATCAATCTCTTTTACCGCCTGTTCGTACTTGCGTTGTAATTCTATTGTAGCCTGCTTGCGTGCATGACTACTATTAGTATTAAAAACTACAGATACTTTTCGTATCTCGCCATTCGGTAGTTCAAAACGTTCACAATACTTATATCGTGTACCCTTTTTACTTTATCTTTCTTCTATCCACATAGTACCTCTACTATGTACAAAGAATTTATTCCTCTTTCAATTTATATTTTTCTTGTTTCCATAATTCAAAGGTTTTTACTTCATGCTTTAACCATTCATAAACTTCACCAGTTATCACACTATTAACAGGGTTATTATTGCGTAATTCCAATAGCTTATCTTGAAGTTCCTTTAATACAGGGTTTGACTCATAACTATATGTATCAGAATAAGACAAAAGACTTTTTTCTTCAAAAGCCATTGTTTCTTCAGTAAATTCTACCTTTTCAATATGTAAATTCAATTCTTTAGGTAATTGATTATTTATCAATTCTATTAGAGCATCTTCGCCTTTTTTATCTTCAAATTCATAATCAATAAAATATCTAAATTGATGCGGTATTTCTCTTGGTGTTTCTTCAATAACAATAGAACAATATCCAATATTGCTATCATAAATATAGCAACTTGCCTTTAATGAATATTTTCCGCTAATGATTAAAAATGATAATTCAGCATCAAATTTATATACTTTACATGATGTGTAATCATTAAAATAACTTGCTGGCATCATTAGTTCTGTATATTTTGAACTTAATTCAACATTCAAATCAACTACATCAAGATCAGATAGATACAAGAATTCTACAGGTACTTTCCCTAATTCCGCAATTTTTCTTAATCTTTCAGCGTTTGGTATTACTTTGGCTGACTCCCATTGAGAAACGCTATTCTTAGATGTATCTAATTTTTCACCAAACTCTGACATAGAAAGTCCTAATTGTTTTCTTATTTCCTTTATCCGCCTAGATAAATAAACTCTTTGTACAATATCTTTATTAATATCTTCCATATAATCACCTCTGTAAAGATTATATCATAGAGTTAAATAAAGTTAAATGTCATACTTGCGTTAAATAAAGTTAAATGGTAATATGTATTCAAAGGTTAAATAAAGTTAAATGTATTAAGTTAAGAGGTGAATAATTTGAAACAATACCAAACACTAATTGGTTATAGAAAAATGGCAGGCCTTAACCAACGAGATATGAAAGACATCTTAGGAATATCATTAACAATCTATAACGCAAAAGAAAATGGCAAAGTACGTTTTAATCAAGATGATATAAAAACAATTAAGAATGTACTATCTGAAAAACTAAATAAGAAATTAACTATTGATGAGTTATTCTTTTAATTTGTAGAAAGGGTATAATCTATGGAATTAATTACAACACAACACTACGGCGGAAATATTTTCTCATTCTACAGTACAAAGCGAAAAGATATTTTCATGACAATCAATGAATTAGCTACTGGCTTTGGTTATGCAAGCAAAAGCGGTATAGAGAAACTAATACAACGTAACCCACACTTATTAGATAAAGAATATTCATCTATAACAAGTGTACCTATCTCTATTTCTTCCACGGACGATTTTTGGGGGGCAAGAAAGCCAAAAACACAACTAAGAGAAGTTAGGGTGTTTTCAAAGTTAGGAATATTTGAAATTGGGTGTCTATCTCGTACCAAAGTTGCAAAAACTTTTAGAAAATGGCTTTATAACTACATTGAAAAGCTAGAAAATGCTTTAATTCACGATATAGTAGCCCATACTAAAAGTAAAGATCTACAAAAGATGCTACATGATGCGGTATATGAAAGCCCTGCATATATCAATAAAGAGGATAATAGCAAGGCAAAAGTTATTATGAATATCAATAAACTACTCATTAAGACCGCATCACAAAGTAGGGTTAAACATAAAGAGGATATGACGGCGGAAGAAATTCAGAAGTTAGAACATTTAGAACATAAAACTATAACTTTATTAAATGAGGGGAAATGCTATCAAGAAATTAAATTAGCATTATCAACTGACTAACAATGATATATGTTACTAAGGCATTTTATTTTCAATTATATAATTACCTCACCTGCTTTAGTAATATATTCTAACATTGATACTCACAGATATTCAGTAATAACCACATAAAAAAGTACTACAAATACAGGTATTTACTGCATATATCACACTTCAATAATTTTGATTTACATAGCCTAATCCACTCTAAATCACCTTTTAAATCTTGTTAGGTATAAATCTATCAAGACATACACGAAAACGAGCATACAGGCTAAATAAATGAATTTTATTTTTCAAGAAAGGTAAAAATTATATGAATACTGACATTTCCATTTTACGAACAGGAACTTTTGAGCCTATCATGGTACAACCTAAAAACATTGTTTCCATGTTTAGCATTAGTCGAAGTACAGTAACACGGCTTATCAGTAAAATACTACTTGATGATAACTATAAGAGTTGTATTACTCGTCTAAATAGAAACCTCGTATTAATTGATGTACAAATGTTTACTAACTATCTTAAAGATCAAGACTTGAAAGGGCTAAAAGAATAATGAAAAGAGATATTACAATCAAACAAAACACAGAAAACAAAATTGTTATCGGTCTTAATGACTTTAACCTTGATGCGGTTATCACCTTTAATAGTAAATTCAATTACAAAACAGAAGAAAATATCACCGATATTAAATGTTCTTTAGAACCAGCTAACGAGGAGTAATACCATGAACGAACAAATGCAAGCAGTATTAGATAGCACTATGACTAAATATGAACTATATGAAATGGGTAGAGAATATATTGATAAATACAATAACAATCTACTAGATATATATGAATTAGTTGCCCTTGTAACCTTAAAATCTTTTGAAAGAGGTGTATTTGAAATGGCAACTATAAAGGAACACTAATTATGACTATACAAATAAAAAAAGCCCATGATACGGCTAATATCATAGGCAACTGGAAAGGCTATATCTACGCTAATAGTACTACCTTTCCTCTATCTTAACATACATTTTATTTCTAGTGAATACACATAGAGGTGATTATATGGCATTAAGTAAAAACGATTTTTTATATAACGAAGCACTAAAGGAATACAATCAAAAAACACAAGCAGGAGAAAATTGTAATTTTACTGTAATACACAATCAAAAGCGAAAAGAGAAAGGGTTACCCCCCATATACGACGATAATGTCGCAGACGATATGCAAGAAAGCCCTACTGAAAAGGAACTCACCAAAGATGGTAAACAAGCGTACTTTTGGTGGAAGTTTAAGCATGATTTCTTTGGTGATATTGGCATTAAGCAACTATCAAAGCTACCCAATGGTGATACATTGATATTACTATACATCAAACTTATTACCCTATCTTTGAAATGTAACGGTTATATATGCTATGAGGGTACTGGAATAGATTTAACCGAAGAATTAGCCCTGCATTTAGATAGAGATATCGAAGAATGTGCGAAATTAATCGAAACATTAAAAATGTATAATCTAATTACACTAACAGATGATAAAGAAACTATCTGTATAAAAAACTTTGATACATTCACAGGTGCAGATCCCATAAAAACAAGAATGAAAAATTACAGGGCTAGAAACAAGCAACAAAAAAGCGTTTTAACCTAGTAACTATCAATATCTCCACTACCTCTACTCATTCCATACGTTACGATGTGTAACTAAAAAGTTACGAAAGCGTTATAGAATACGAATAGAGTAGAGTTAGATTTAGATATAGAATAAAAAAAGAAAAAGAAAAAATTAAAAATTAGAATTAGAAAAGAGAAGAATAAAAAAAAGAGAGAGATATAGCGGGAGATTATTAAGAGGGAGTACACTAAATAAGGCGAGTTATAATACTCGCCTATTTTTTATATCTAATACTACTCAATGATCTATCATTAAAACGATAATTAACACTTGCAAATGTATAATAAAGGACAAACAATAGTATTACTCATGTTGATTAACAGTATAATAGATACTGCTGGTATACCATATGGCAACCAACTGGCAACCATACGGCAACCAAAGATAAACTACTATACCACCTATCAAGATTTTAATAACAAAGCTATGTATACAATATGGATACACTATGTATACAACACTATTAAATAACAAGGCCGATACTAATGAACGAAAGCGACTATAGAGCATACAGAGAAGAACAAGCACTAAAAAGAGAAATAGAGCGACAAGAAACGCCCAAAACTCCCTCTTATACTTTCCGTTTTACGGACAATAATCACAATCAATCATAATACGCCTAAAGCAAGTGAAAATTACCGCATCAGAGCCGTATTATCAAGCTATAAGAAACTTAATAACCAGTACCTAGAGTTACAAGAGATTATCAAGCATTATAACCCTACTGCCAAAATATCAACCTACGGAAGAACTTCAACACATACCAATAAGAAACATGATCTATCAGATGAACATGTTAAAATCGAAGATACTGGCATCAAATTCGCTAATATTGTATTGATGCGGTCATATATCAAGGGACGTTTACAGGATATAACCGCCCTGCCCTATTCTGATATTAGATACATCATTGATACCTATATAGACGAAATAACAAGCATTAGCACAACAAAAACAAGCCGTATAATCAAGGAAATAGTAGAGAAGTCTATTGAACTGCCTACAGTAGAGCAAGCGAAACTATATATAAAAAACTAAGCTTTCTATCTCCTACTTCATAGATCAATAACTTAATTTCCTAATATTTCAGATGCCCTAAAAAAAAGTTAATAAAAGTTAAGGTTATCTATTATAAGATAGATACTGGTAACATAGTTACATAACTGTTACATCAATGTTACATGACTGTTACAATGAAACATACTGCATCAAGGTGTTAACAAAAGTTAAGGTCATCTATTAATAAAGCATGCAAAAAAGCAGTACTACTAGTCGCCCAACTCAGAGTGGCAATAGCCAAGCGGCCGGTCAAATGACTAGTAATACTGCTTTTGATACTATAAGTATAAAAGACATAGTAAACATCGTCAATAATAGAACCTATAGCTAATTTCATACAAAGCTATTAAACAGATATTGACATATGTTAACATACTCTAATATATGATAAGAACCCTCTACCGATTAGATAAAGGGTTCTATATCAATAAATCAAAAGAAAAGGGCAACAGGCAACAAATGGCCCAACCAATCTCTAAAGATTTATATTATACAAATAGTATAGCACGAATACGAGATTAAAGCTAAATATAAAACCCCCTAGGCGTTAACCTAAGGGGCTTTAGAAGTGATTATATGATTTCAAAAACATTATAGTTACTGCTTTCACCTCTATTTTACCACAAAATTTTAGGAGGCAAAAAAGGGGGCAAATTATATTAAACTATAGACTACTCATGAATATCTAAGAACCTCAAGATATAGGTATTATCTAACTTTATATACTCTTTCATATTCTTTGATAGTCATTAAAACTCATAAAAATGAATGGCGGAGAGGGTGGGATTCGAACCCACGGCCCCTTGCGGAGTCACTGGTTTTCAAGACCAGCTCCTTAAACCACTCGGACACCTCTCCATAACGGTACTATTATATCAGATTGGTCTAATAATAAGCAATAACGTAATACATAAGCAAGCAAAAAAGCTGACTTACAGCCAGCTTTTTCATTTGTATTTAACATTTGGTATTGCCCTAATCTATTAGTTATTTGTCATATATTTTAGAATAGATCTTTTTTCCACATGCCTATGATAGCAATGATGGAACACACCACGGAAATACCTACTACTTCGTAGAATCCATTCGGATCATCCTGAAACGGCAATGCCACATTCGTTCCCCACAGACTGAATATGATTGTCGGCACCGCCAAAGTAATCGTAAGGGCCGCCAACATTTTCATCACCATATTAAGGTTATTTGAGATAATCGATGTAAAGGCGTTCATCATATTCATCAAGATATTAGAGTACATTTCAACCATCTCGATGGCCTGTTTATTCTCGATGATAACGTCCTCTAGTAAGTCCTCATCCTCTTCGTACATCTTGAGCAAATGTCTATAAGTACTGTGTCCACGCAAGCGCAATAGACGTTCCATAACGGTACCATTCGTACGCAACGCAGAGGTAAAGTACGTCATGGATTTCTGTAATTCCAACAATTGGAAGAAGTCTTTGTTCTTTGTTGTATGACGCAATTGGACTTCAATATCGTCGGTACGGCGATTAATTTGTTGCAAGTAGCGCAAGAACAACGTTGCTGTGCGGTACAAGATTTGGAACAGGAATCGCGTCTTTTTATACGTATAGAACGTAGACAGTTGGTTTGAAATAAACGGATATAACACCTCAGATTCTTCAAGACATACGGTAATAAAGAAATCAGGCGTCAAAAAGATACCGAGTGGCACCGTATCGTACATATCATTGCCACGAATCGCAGGAATGTTGATAACCACGAAAATATAGTTGTCCTCTAACTCCACGTGAGAACGTTCTTCCATATCGAGGGCGGTCTTTAAAACGTCCGTTGGAATTTCCGTCAAAATGTTGATAAGGGACAACTCATCGGGGTCTGGGTTCACCAAATTTACCCAAGAACCTTTTGTGGCATCTGATACAGTGCAGTCTGAAACCAACTCTTCTTCTATGTGTTTGTACACCGTGATCATGCTATCCCTCCTTCCAACGAACATATAGTAATCATCTAATAAATTATATACTATTTTATAGCTATTATTCAATTCAATTGTGAAAGTTTTGTTTATGTAGTATATACATAAACCACTTTATGTCTATTAACAATGCACAATTGTATATGTTAAAAGCATCTCAAAACATTTTTATATCAAATCTACCAAAAAATCTAGCGAACAGATAGATTAATAAGACTACTAAACTAAAAAATCCACCAAAAGATTAAACCACTAAAACTTACAGTGGGTAAGTATGCAAACAAATAATCAGCAATATATCATTAGGTTAAATCTTATAAAAATAACCTCTATACTAGCTTGTCGCTAATATAGAGGTTATTTGTTTTATCCTACTCTGTCAGACCAGAATAATATCATTTGTTATATTCCTGTATGGTTCTATAAGATTACTTTCACCAAATTAACGGCGCAAGATACGAATAGAGTTCAAGATACAAAGGATGGATACGCCAGTATCACCAAATACCGCCCACCACATGGATGCATAGCCCATAAGGCCTAGTGCCATGATAAGAATTTTAACGGCAATAGCGAATACTACGTTTTGCCATGCTACGCGCAACGTCGCTTTGGACAAGTCAAGGATATGTGCAATAGCAGTCAAGGATGGACGCATGAACACAACATCTGCCGCCTCGATAGCCGCATCAGCACCACTACCCATCGCGCCACCTACATCAGCACCTGCAAGTACTGGAGCATCGTTGATGCCATCCCCTACGAACATAGTTGGACCATATTCAGAGCGAATATCTTGTACAACAGACAATTTATCTTGAGGCAACAACTGAGCACGTACAGCACTTACGCCAGTTTCTTTAGCAATGTAATTTGCACTTGCTTCAGCATCACCTGTAAGCATAACAGTTTTAATATCTTGACCATTAAGATTAGCAATCGCTTCAGCAGAGTCTGGGCGAGCTTCATCGGCGATGATGATACGACCTAAGTATGTATTACCTTCTGCGACAAGAACTTCTGTGCCATATTCAGTAGCTTCTGTTGGGTAGCCTTGAACAGCATAGCGTTCCATGAGACGACGGTTACCAACGAGGACTTGTTGACCATCAACGGTGCCCACCATACCTTCACCGGCTAATTCTTGAACAAAGTCAGACGCTTCTACTACAATACCTTGTGCCTTTGCTTCGGAAACGATGCTTGTTGCGATTGGATGCGTAGATACTGCTTCAATAGCTGAAGCCATGGATAGCAATTGAGCATTGCTCACATGGGAGCCTACAGTTTCTACGTTTTGTACTTTAAATTCACCAGATGTGATGGTACCAGTTTTGTCGAGAGCTACTGCTTTCACATTAGCCAAAGCCTCGATAACGCGACCACCTTTAAGCAAGATACCGTGTTTAGACGCATTGCCGATACCAGAGAAGAATGCGAGTGGCACGCTAAGCACCAATGCACATGGGCAAGAAATAACGAGGAATGTTAAGGCTGTGTAAATCCATTTATGCCATTCACCTGTAATAAGGGACGGAATGATAGCTACAGCCAATGCAAAAGCTACAACGATTGGTGTGTATACGCGAGCGAAACGCGTGATAAAACGGTCGATTTTAGGTTTAGAAGATGCTGCATTTTCCACGGCATCAAGAATTTTAGTAACCATGGATTCTTCAAGAACCTTGTCCACACGCATCGTAATGCGGCCAGATTCGTTGATGCAACCAGACATAAGTTGAGTGCCAGGTACAGCGCGAACCGGTACAGGCTCACCTGTTACAGGAGCTGTGTTAACGCGAGTTTCACCTTCAAGAACTGTACCGTCTAGAGGGATTAAATCACCAGGACGAACTTCGATAGTCCAGCCTACTTCAACCTTTTCAGGAGCCATAACTACGATTTCACCGCCACAGCCTGTGTCTACAACGCGCACCTCTTGAGGACGCATATCGACAGCGTTCATGATTTCTGTACGACTACGATCAGTTGCTTTTTCTTCGAAGAACTCACCAATACGGTAAAACAAGATAACGCCTACTGCTTCAGGCAATGCGTCGATTGCAATGGCGCCCAATGTAGCGATAGACATCAAGAAGTTCTCATCAAATACTTGACCTTTTAAGATATTACGACCTGCGATACGCAATACTGGGAACGCAAGTAAGATATAGGCAATATAGTAAATTGGAGTTTCAATACTCTCTGGCAAGCCGATGGATGGGACAAAGGATGACAAAACTTCATAAATCATGAATAACAAACCTGCTACGATGACTACAATTGTTACAGCATCACTACCACGATCCTGGTCAGGACCATGATCATCCATAGCCGCTTTAGATTTACGCTCGTAATCCGCTACGGTTACGCCCTCTTCGATGGCATCACAAATATCTTGAATGTCACGTTTAAGCGCTTCACGGTCTTCCCAAGAGCCGGTTAATTTTAATTGATGTGTAGCAAGTGTAAAATTGGCAGTCTCTACAACATCCATTTTACGGATACGATCTTCAATTTTTGCTGCGCAGT
>ERZ791920.1219-NODE-1219-length-14008-cov-2.452878_pt1 | contig 14008 bp, 9 predicted proteins | sample MGYA00510136_ERZ791920 | MGnify/ENA primary metagenome ERZ791920 (study PRJEB30046, sample SAMN00792066) | human gut metagenome | study: EMG produced TPA metagenomics assembly of the A metagenome-wide association study of gut microbiota in type 2...
CCTCGTTGGTGGTGGCGCGCGCACGGAAGATTTCCAAAATCAGCATCGTGCGGTCCAGCACTTCCACCTGCAAAGCCGCGCTCAGGTTGCGGATCTGGCTGCCGGTCAGCTCACCGTCAAAGATGGCGGCCTCGGCATCGGTGTTCAGGCATACCAGGCGCGCTTCCTCCACTTTGCCCTCCCCCAGAAGGGTGGCGGCTTCGGGGGTGCTGCGCTTCTGGCACACGGTAGCAACGGCCTGCATGCCGTTGGCTTCCGCCAGGGCGGCAAGCTCATCCAGGCTGCGCTGGGAGTCAAACTTGCCCTGATCCAGCGCCAGCAGCACAACGCGCACCGGCGGGCGCTCGCTGTCCAGAGCCTTCTGCCCAACAGGGGCGTCCTCTGCCGGGGCCTGGGTAGCGGTAAAGTCCAGGGTGATGGGGTCCTTCATTTCGTCCATAGGGGTCCTTTCTGGCCGTATTCGGCCAGGTCAGCAAAAGTATGGGGCAGGGGAGTGAATGTCAGACGGTTGTCTCGGCATTCTCCGCTGGTTCCGTTGGTTCTGCCTGTACAGCGGGGGCAGCGGCTGCCGGTTCATCGGATTTCTGGCTGCCGGGGTTCAGCAGGTACCAGGCCAGGCAGGGCACCTCGGTGCCGTCAAAGCGGTGCAGAACGGTATCGTGGTCATAATGGAAGCCGGTCTTGGCCAACACGCGGCTGCTTGCCACATTCTGGCTGGCGTGGAACCCGGCCAGCCAGGGCGCACCTACCATGCCAAACCAGTAATCGCGCACGGCAGCGGCGGCTTCGGTGGCATAGCCCTGGTTCCACCACTTTTTGCCCAAGGTGTAACCGATCTCATACATGCCGCCCAGCAGCTCGGTTTTCACGTTTTTCCAGGCATAGGGCTTTTCACGCTCACAGGATTCGGCGGGGGCAATGCTGATGTTGCCCATCAGCACACCGGTCACTTTATCGCAGATGCCCCAATCATAAAAATCCGGGCGGTCATATTGTTTGACGATCTCGTTCAGATATGCCATCGTTACCACCCAGTCACGGTGGGGCTCCCAGCGCAGGTAGCGGGTCACTTCCGGGTCATTGGCCCAGTTGCCAAACATCATTTCGCAGTCGTCGGTTGTCATACGACGCAGGACCAGCCGCTCGGTGGTCAACTCTTGTGTGCCGCAATGCTTCATCTTGATATACAACCTTTCCTTTGCAGTAGTTATGCTTGGCTGTGCAGCAGATACCGCCGCACAAAGCCCATAAAGATCTGCCACAGCTTGTACAGCTGGGCACGGTAAATGTTACAGTAAATAAACAGGATTGCTGCAGTTAAAACAAACTTGATGATAAAATTGTGGGCGAACACCACGCCGATCACGGCCACACCCACCGCCAGTAAAAAGCCGCAGATCGTCCGGCTGAAGCTGGGGATGGTGCGGTAGTAATACTGCCCGGTCACAGTGCGGTACAAAAACATCGTTGCATTGGCCGCTACCAGGCCGACCGCGGCACCCATTACGCCAAAACGCGGCACCAGCACGGCGCACACGGCAATGTTGGCCGCAACGCCCACGGCGGTTCCAATCGTATCCTGGAACGGCTTGCGGGCAATGGTGTTGCCGTACACCGTGCCTTCGCACAGGATGGAGAACACCACGGCCAGCATCATCAGCGGAAAGTAGGGCAGGCAGGCCGATTTGGCCGGGAAGATGATGAAGATGATATCCTCAAACATGACCAGCAGACAGAAAAAGCCGAAGATCAGCAAGTTCAGCAGATCATGGATGCGGCCAATGCGCTCCTGCTCGGTGCGGTAATGCGCGTAGACATAGGGGCCCCAGTAGGTGGAAAAACCGGCCTGAATGGTGGTGACAAGCTGGGCCAGGGTGTAGGCGAAATCAAACGAACCCTGCTCCGCCGCGGGGGCGTAATTGCCTAAAAAAGAAAGGCAGATGGCGCGGTACAGCGGGATCAGGATGGCCGCAGGTGCCAACACAATGCCGTAAGGCAGTGCCGCCCGGTAAATGTGGGCATAGGGGCGCAGGCCGCGCACAGGGGCCTCTTTCGTTTGACCTTTAGAAGCCCGCCGCCAATAGAACACTGCGACCCCCGCAAAGCTGCACACCGCACCCAGCACAAAAGCGCGGGCGTCCTGGGTAACAAAGCCGGGCAGCAGGTAGATCAGGTTCAGGCAGGCCTGCATCCACAGCGTTTCGGTGGTGTAGGCGCGCACATTGTTTTCCAGCCGGAGCAGCACGTTAAGGTAACGCACCAGCATGTACAGAGCAGCGTTCAGGAACAAAAACGGCACCAGCCCGGCACCGTTGGCCCCAAGGCCAAAGGCCGCCGCCAGCGGCTTGGCGAAAAAGATGCTGCCGATGCCGCCCACCAGCAGCATGACCAGCACCGAAAGCCGGGTACACGCGGCAAACATGCTGCGCCCGGTGGAACCGGCAGGCGGTTCGTGGTAAAAGCGCAGCAGGCTTTGGTCCAGCCCAAGCATGCCCACGTTCATCAGCGACATGGTGTATGCCATGAAGGAAGCAGGAACGGCGTAGCTTTCGGCGGGCAGGACGCCCTTGATGATAAGCGCTGCGCCGGAAATGCCAAAGCCAAGGTAGGTGGCAATGGAGTATTTCATCACATTTCCGGCAAAGCTTTCAGTTTTTTTCGGTTCAGACATGGCAGGCTCCCATTTGCAACGGGCGCACCGCAGCGCGCCGGAAAAACAACTTTATTTTACATATGGCCGGATGCGCGCTTCCATGCGCTGGATCTCCTCCGGCGGGATATAGGCTTTGTCCACATAACCGTAAATGCGCTGGGCAAAGTTGGCCAGCGGCGGGCAGAAGGCAAACACCCGTTTGGGTTCCCACTTGTGGCGGTACAGCATGTGTACCCCCGCCAGTGCGCAGAACTTGAGCAGGTTGAAGTGCGGCGTAAAGCCGGGCCCCATCGGTTCATCCCGCGGAGGATTTTTGTACACTTCCTCCAGCAGGTCGGCCATCCGCTTGTAGGCCGGGGCAGGGGAGGGGTCAAAATAGCCCTCAATCACATCCCGTGCAATGGGGAACGGCGGGTTCGGCTGCGCCATGGCAGCGGCAAACTCCGGGTAGCTAGTCACATAGTGAGCATCCTTGTAGATGACGGGGTCATACTCGTGCTCGATGGGCACCGGGCGCAGGATATGGCAGCTTTTGCCCGCCATGTATACTTCGGCCACAGCGGTGCTCATCCAGATGGAGATGGAATCCGCCGCCACAATCCACTGCTTGACGGAATCCGCAAAAATCACATGGAAGTTGGGGCGTTTGGCGGCCAGCTCATCCAGGGCTTTGCATTTCCATTCGCTGGGGTGGCGGCGGTATACCAGTTCCACCTCCGGGTGGTCACCCAGGTAGCGGTCAAACCAGGCCAGCGTTTTTTCCATCGAAACGCGGTTGGTGCGGGCAAAGCCGGAAAAATCCGTTCCCGCCATTTTGGAAAGCTCGGCCACTTCCTGGTCGGTCATGCTGGCATAGCCAAAGCTGGAAATGTACAGGTGCAGCTGTTTGGCGGGGTCAAGGCCGAATTCCTTGCACAGGGTTTCCTTATCCTTAAAGTAGCCCTTGAACTCCGGCCGCAGAAAGTCCATCATCACAGCGCCGGTCACGGGGGTGTTCTTGGCATCCATGCCATGGGCCTGTAACCGCTGGGCAGTGCGATGGCCCCAGCAAGTCTGCACGCAGCGCTTGGCGTTGCCGTTCATGTTGAACCAATCGCCCTCCTCCTGCGTGTCGGAGAGCATCTGCTCCCAGTGCAGGTTGACGATCTTGTTGCATTTGCCAATGTTGTTGTACACATGGCTGTTGATGGCTTCGTTGTCATACATGCAGCTGGCAACCAGAACTTCCGGCTTGTCTTTGCCAAACAGGCGCAGATCTTTGGCATCCAGCAGCTGGCGGATGCGCACGGTGTAGCCGCGGCGCTCCAGCTCCAATTTGAGCAAAAGATCGCTCTCATATTCCCGAACGGTGTGTTCGTACAAAATCAAAAAGTCCAGTGCCACAGGGGACCTCCTTTTTGGGGTGGGGCAGCATCAGCGCTGCATATCATCAAACAGTTCGGCTGTCCAGTCCGGCAGGCCGTATTTTTCGTCCAGGTGGAACCCGTCAAAAAACTGGGTGTCATCATCGGTAATGCAGCTGGTGCCCCATTCGTAATTCAGCACGGTAAAATTCTGCTTTTCCAACAGCGGCAGAACTTCGTCCTGCATCACGGCGGTAATGCCAAAGGCATCGCATACCTCGGTGCGCACATTGGCGGCCATGGGGGGCAGCACAATGGTCAGCTCCACGCCGCGGTCTGCGCAGCGCTGGGCCATAGCCAAAAACTCCGCCAGCTCGGTTTCGTTCAGTGTCCAGTTCTGGCAGCGGGTGGTGATCAGCGCCGGGTACTCATACAGCTTTTTGTGCAGCGGAATCGTGTTCCCGGCATCATCCAGGTAATCCGCCGCGGTCCAGTCGCCGGATTCAATGGTGTCCGGCGTGCCCTTTACGGTGTCCATAAACACGGTCAGGGCGTTCACGTTGTATTCCAGGTTCAGACAGTAGGCCAGCGGGTTGCGCAGGGTAGCTTCCAGCGCCGAAAAACGGTCGGTGTTATAGCTGCTGTTTAAGGTGTAGAACGAAAGCTCAAACAGAATGCGGTCCACCTGGTTGCCGGAATCCAGCACATAGTTGGCAAGGTCCACACATTCCTTCAGGGAAGCACCGCCAAAGGCCAGGTTCTGCCAGCTTTGCCCGGTCAGGGAATCCACAAGGTCCATATCAAAGTGGGCCAGGCGGCTGTCCCCGATGATCAGGTTGGTGCCGGGGCTCTGCTCATAGGCGCGCACACGGGCCACCGGCTGGCTGGAAGAGGCAGTTTTTTTGATGCCAAAATAATTGTTTGGCTCAAACGCCACAAAAAAGGCAAACCACAGATAGACCGGCACGAACAGCAGCGCCAATTTTTTGATGATATGCTTCACGCCGGAAATCTCCTTTTCTCCGTAAGATTAAAACCCTGCATAGGGGCCGAACGCGTTGGCGTTAAAGCCGCCGCTTTGCATGATGTACCCCACCAGGATAAAAACGATCAAAACAACATACAGCGCATTGCGGTGCTTGGCGCTTGCCAGGGCAACCTCAGCCGGTTTGTTTTTGCAGGCAAAATTGCGCCGGTGATCCAGCCAGATGCCAAGCACCAGCGCCAACGCAGCGAACGCCCAATAAGCCGCTACCATAATGGTATTGGCGTAAAAGCCGGTATACGCTGTGCTGTACAGCTCCCCGGCAAAGCGAGCGGGGGACCAGCTGTTCATCAGGCAACGGCCCAGGTAGACGAAAGCATCGCCAACGCCCAGGTTTTCGGCCATGCCGGAAAGGTTGCCGGACCCCACGCGGAAGAACACCATGCTGATGGTCCACAAAACAAACACCACAACCCGCTTGCCCCACAGCACACGGGCCGGGGTGCCGCGCTTTTTGGGTTTGCCAAAGCGGCGGTGCAGCAGCTCTTCGCCCACGCGGTAAACCGCCTGCAGCAGACCCCAGATGATGAATGGCGCGGTGCTGCCGTGCCAGAAGCCGGAAGCAAAGAACACGCAGAACACGCACAGCTCGGTGGGCAGGCGGCCAAAGCGGCCAAGATCTGCCCAGGCCAGCGGCATAAAGAGATAATCCTGCAGCCAGGAAGAAAACGAGATGTGCCAGCGGCTCCAGAAGCCGGAAAAGTTGGTGGCGTAAAACGGGGTCTTAAAGTTTTCCGGCAGGTCCAGCCCCAGCACAAGGCCGGTGGCACGGGAAATCTCGGAATAGCCGGAAAAGCTGAAATACAGATAAAAAGTGTACATCACCGCGGTCAAAATCAGCATGGGGGCGCTGTAATCCGCATAGTGGGGGAAAACCGTATCCACCACCATGTTCAGCACATCCGCCACGGCAATGTATTTGAACAGCCCCAGCGCATATAGCCGCAAAGCGCGCACCGTGCGGGCGGCATCAAAGCGGTGCCCGGCGCTCAACTGCGGCAGCAGCGCACCGGCGCGGCAGATGGGCCCCTGGGTGACGGTGGCAAAAAAGTTGAGGAACAGCGCCAGCCGGATAAAGCTGATTTCCACCTCGCAGTCGCCGCGGGTGGCGTCGATCAGGTAGGCGATTGCGGCAAAACTGGTAAAGCTGATGCCCAGCGGCATGGCCACCGCGCGCCAGCCGTGCAGCACCCCGCCCAACAGGCCGTTATACTTAAAAAAGGCCAGAATGCCCAGCATACCGATCACGCCAAGGCGCAAAAAGGCGGTTTTGTGTGCGCCGCCCCGCCAGGCAAGGCCGCGGCCGCACAGGTAGGTGAACACCGCCAGTGCAATGGTGACCGGCAGCATGGCCGGCATGGCCAGAGCATAAAACACCCACGAAGCCCCCAGCAGAAACACCGGCTGCATGCGCACCGGCAAATGCAGGTAAACGGCAGCCACAACCACCAAAAATGCACAGTATTGCAGGCTTTGCAGCCCCATGAGCGCAACCTCCAGACCTAATAGGAGCGGTACCGCACAACGCACGGCGTGCCGCAAAAAATCCACAGGCAGCAAGGATAAAATAAGACCGCCTGCACCCGCAATATGGCAAAATGGCGCAATATCACAGATTAACTAAACTATTATACCTGTTTTGCCTACTAATGTAAAGTGGGCCGCCTGGCAGGGACAAAATACGCACGAAAAAACGTAAAGAATATTGTTTGCACAGCGGCAACAAAAGCGGCGTTAAAATGTGATAACAAAGAGCAAAACGCGGAATAAAAAGCAGGCCTACTAGGTGTGATAAGTTTCCTGGAACGGTTGCACTGAATACGTGAAAATGATATACTATCATAGTAATAAAAAATAGGCTGGGTGTGTACCAAACTGTCCGGTGGTTGAAATGCTGGTGGGACGGACAGTTTTTGCGGAACTGCAAGCAGGGTTCCGCTGCAGGCTTACGGGAGTGAAAAATATGAAAGTTGTAATTCTTGCCGGCGGCTATGGCACGCGCATTTCGGAAGAAAGCAAGTTCAAGCCGAAACCGATGATCGAAATCGGCGGTATGCCTATTTTGTGGCATATCATGAAAGAGTATTCTTACTATGGCTTTAATGATTTTGTGATCTGCGCCGGGTACAAGCAGCATATGATCAAGGAGTGGTTTGCGGATTATTTCCTGCATACCAGCGATGTGACCTTTGACTTCACCCAGGGCAACGAGATGATCGTGCATGACCAGCACGCCGAGCCGTGGCGCGTGACGGTGGTGGATACCGGCCTGAACACGATGACGGGCGGCCGCATCAAGCGGGTGCAGAAATATATCGGCAACGAAACCTTTATGATGACCTATGGTGATGGCGTCTGCGATGTGAACATTGCCGAACTGGTCAAGTTCCATAAGCAGCATGGCAAGCTGGCAACTCTGACCGCCGTGGTGCAGGAACAGCAGAAAGGCGTGCTGGATATCGGCCAGGACAATTCGGTTCAGGCGTTCCGTGAAAAAAGCGTCAACGATGGGGCTATCATCAACGCGGGCTATATGGTGCTGGAACCGGAAGTGTTTGATACCATCAGCGGCGATGATACCATTTTTGAGCAGGCCCCGCTGCGCGAGCTGGCAGCCAAAGGCCAGCTGATGAGCTATGTGCACCGCGGATTCTGGCAGTGCATGGATACCGAGCGCGAAAAAAGTATGCTGGAAAAAATGTGGGCGTCCGGCTGTGCGCCCTGGGAAGTGTGGAACCAACAATGAACTTGGAATTTTACCGCGGCAAACGCGTGTTTGTAACCGGGCATACCGGTTTTAAGGGCAGCTGGCTCTGCCGCATGCTGGTGGGGGTCGGTGCGGTGGTAACGGGTTACAGCCTGGAACCGCCCACAACCCCCAACCTCTTCTCTCTGGCAGGGCTGGAAGGCAAAATGACCAGCGTGATCGGCGACATCCGCGATTTTGCCAGCCTGAAAGCGGCCTTTGATGCCGCCCAGCCGGAAATTGTGCTGCACCTGGCGGCCCAGCCCATTGTGCGGGACAGCTACAAGGACCCGCGCTATACCTATGAAACCAATGTGATGGGCACCGTGAACCTGTTGGAATGCGTGCGCACCGCCCAAACTCCGCCGCGCTCTGTGCTGAACGTAACAACAGATAAGGTGTACCAGAATAATGAATGGTGCTGGGGCTACCGCGAAAACGAACCGTTGGACGGCTTCGACCCCTACTCCAACAGCAAAAGCTGCTCGGAGCTGGTGACCCACAGCTATAAAAACAGCTTTTTTGCGGATGGCAGCGTGGCCATCTCCACTGCCCGCGCAGGTAATGTGATTGGCGGCGGCGATTTTGCCAATGACCGCATCATCCCAGACTGTGTGCGTGCCATGGCAAAAGGGGAGAGCATCGGTGTGCGCAACCCGTATTCCACCCGTCCATACCAGCATGTGCTGGAACCGCTGGCGGCGTACCTGCTGATCGCCCAGCGCCAGTATGAGGATAACCGGTACGCCGGCTATTATAACGTCGGCCCGGATGACTGCGACTGTGTGACGACCGGCACCCTGGTAGACCTGTTCTGCCAGGCGTGGGGCGATGGTGCTGCATGGGAAAACCGCGCTGAGGTAAACGCCCCGCATGAAGCAAACTTTTTGAAGCTGGATTGCAGCAAATTGAAATCCACCTTCGGCTGGAAACCGCGCTGGCATATGGCGGAATGTATGCAAAAGACCGTTGCGTTCAGCAAGGTATGGCTTTCCGGCGGGGATATCCCGGCGGAGATGGACAAAGAGATCAAGGAATTTTTGAGTGAGTAAGGGAGCAGACGATGGCAAATTGGAGCAATGAGGCCGAAGCCCGCGAGCAGATCAAGGCGCTGGTGGCATAATATTACCATGACTTTAAGGAGAAAAAGGCGGATTTCAAGCCCGGCGACCGCGTTACTTATGCATCCCGCGTGTTTGATGAAAAAGAAATGTGCGCCCTGACCGATGCAACGCTGGATTTCTGGCTGACCACCGGCCGCTTTGCGGATGAATTTGAAAAAGAGTTTGCCAAGTGGATCGGCGTAAAGTTCGCCAACCTGGTCAACTCCGGCTCCTCCGCCAACCTGATTGCCTTTATGGCGCTCACCGCCCCGGAACTGGGCGACCGCCAGATCAAAAAGGGCGATGAGGTCATCACTGTGGCATGCGGGTTCCCCACCACTGTCACCCCGGCGCTGCAGTATGGCGCTGTGCCGGTGTTTGTGGATGTGACCGTGCCGCAGTACAACATTGATGTGACCAAGCTGGAAGCCGCTCTTTCCCCCAAGACCAAGGCAGTCATGATCGCCCATACCCTGGGCAACCCGTTTGACCTGTCCGCCGTCAAAGCCTTCTGCGATGCCCATAACCTCTGGCTGGTGGAGGATAACTGCGATGCCCTGGGCACCCAGTACACCATCAACGGCGAAACCCGCTTTACCGGAACCTGGGGCGATATCGGCACCTCCAGCTTCTACCCGCCGCACCACATGACGATGGGCGAGGGCGGCTGCGTGTATACAAACAGCCCGCTGCTGAACCGCCTGATCAAGAGCTACCGCGACTGGGGCCGCGACTGCATCTGCCCGTCCGGCCATGATAACTTCTGCGGCCACCGCTTTGACGGTCAGTATGGCGAACTGCCCGCAGGCTATGACCACAAGTACGTTTACAGCCACTTTGGCTATAACCTGAAAGTGACCGATATGCAGGCCGCCATCGGCTGCGAGCAGCTGAAAAAGTTCCCCAGCTTTATCGAACGCCGCCGCCATAACTGGGACCGCCTGCGCGCAGCCCTGGAACCGGCCGCCGATAAGCTGATCCTGCCGGAACCGGCCGCCAACAGCCGCCCGTCCTGGTTCGGCTTCCTGATTTCGGTCAAGCCGGAATCCGGCCTGGACCGCAACGCTGTGACCCGCTATATTGAGGACCACAATGTCCAGACCCGCCTGTTGTTCAGCGGCAACCTGATCAAGCACCCTTGCTTTGACCAGATCCGCGGCACCGACGCCTACCGCGTGGCAGGGGAGCTGACCAACACTGACTTTATCATGAACAACACCTTCTGGGTCGGCGTGTATCCCGGCATGACCGATGAGATGATCGACTATATGGCGAAGATCATTATTGAAGCGGTGAACCAATAAAATGCGCTGATAAGATGAATCAATAAGAAAAAGCAAAGCCGTGCTGATAAGAAAAAATGGCTGCTGCACTGCGGTAAATTATCAATACAGGCTTTGCTTTTTTGATTGCTTATAAAGAATAATAAAGGAACGGGATCCATGCAGAAATTGTTGGCACTGTTGGGAGCAAAAAGCAAAAAGGAATTTGTTGCGCTGCTTGCACAGTTTATCAAGTTTGGCCTTGTTGGCGTAAGCAACACGGCGGTATCGATGGCGGTGTATTATATCTTTTTGTGGATCAGCCCAGACCTGTATATGGTAGGCAGCGTTCTGGGAACAATTCTGAGCATTGCCAATGCCTTTTTTTGGAACGATAAGTTTGTGTTTACCGGGAATGCAAACGATTGGCGCAGTAAACTGAAACGTCTTGGAAAAACATATGTCAGCTACGGCGGCACGTCGATCCTTTCTAATGTTTTGCTTTGGATAGAGGTTACGTTCTTCAGCGTAAGCAAAACGATTGCGCCGATTGTAAATTTGCTGGTCACGATTCCGCTGAATTTTATCATCAACAAGTTGTGGACATTTAAGGAAAGATAAACGACAAAATGTTTCCCGTCAACGATGTGGAGCTTATCCGGCACGGAAAAGTGCGGTATCGGGATCCCTAACCATCATCCGACTCAACGAGGTTGGTTGGCGGTGCTTTATTGTTGAAAATAAGACTGCAAAATATATCGGTAAAAAATATGGGAAACCAGGGAATATCTGATACATAACCGGGAACGGAAATAGGGCAAGGCTGTGTATGGACAACATGACAACAAATAACGAGAATAAATCTGGTACCAGCATTGGATTAGATCAGCTGTTGCCGGAAGAGAACAAATCGGTGCAGATGGGACTGAATTATGGCCAGAATGAATGCAACAGCCAGCGCGTGCTGAAAGAGAATAACACGAAACGGGGAAAAGGCCTTTTTGGTAAAAAAGGAAGAGGGAGCAATCCGTTCTGGAAAAAAACGGCCAAGCTGTACTGTGTACTCAGCGCAGTGTGTGCCATTGTGGTTATGGTAACGCTGTATGTTACCCATGGTGATTTTCTTTCGTACTTTTTATACCATGATACACTGGATGCCGGCATGGATTTTTTCCATAGCATTGAATATGTTCGTGGACGCCAGCCGTATGCGGTGTTTGACACACTGTATCCGCCCTTGGCAAATTTGTTCTTTTATGCCCTGTTTTTACTGGTGCCTGCTTCGGTATCTGATAACTGGACCTATGACTTTGAGGCGTCAGTTGCCATGCGCGGCACAGAAACTGATTTACGCACAACACAGTCGTGCTTTTTGCTATACGTCTTTTTTGTGGTGCTGGCGGTTCTTTTGCTGGCGGTTTTGCTCCGTGACGTGATGCAAAATGCCCAGTGGGCCAGGGCCAGTACGTTTTTTGCCTTGTTCAGCTTTGGTGTGCTTAATGCGGTAGACCGCGGCAATATTATTTTGCTGGCGGCGGGGCTTTCGCTTTTTTTCGTCATGTATCACCGTTCAGAGCGCGCATGGGTGCGGGAACTGGCATTGGTTGCACTGGCAGTAGCAGCCGGACTTAAAATTTATCCCGCATTCTTAGGTGTTATGCTTTTAAGAAACCGGGATTTCAAAGCAGCAATCCGCACGGTGTTTTATGGCATTGCAGCGTTGGTGCTCCCGGTGTTTGCCTTCCAGGAGGGCGTGTACGGCTTGCAGCTTTGGCTGAAGATTTTGTTCTCTTTTGGAAGTAAAAGTAAAACACCTTGGGCAGGCAATGGCATCAACAGCATGTTCGCACATGGGGCGCATCTGGTGGATCTGATTGCCGGAACCAGCAATGCAACGGTATCTTTTTTTGTAGCAGCCTTTGCTGTGGCGGCGGTACTGGTTGTGTGTGCTCTGCTCTGCCGCCAGGAATGGCAGGCGTTGCTGCTGATTACCGTGGCTATGATGTACCAAAGCCAGGGCAACTATATTTACTGCATGGCGCTGATTCCGCTGGCGTATTTTCTTGCACAGGAAAAGGTGATGACACGTCAAAATATATTGCCTTTTGCGGTTTTGATGGTATTTAATCTGCCGCTTCCAATCTTTGAAGAGCGTAACTCTTATATTCGCAACACCATTGTACAGTTGGCAATACTGACAGCTATCATCTGGGGCGTTGTACAGGCAGTAAATTGTGTGTTGGCAGCGCTGAAAACCAAAAAGCCTGAACAATCAAAACTAGATAAAAAAGCTGCACGCAGCACGCTGGTTACTTTCGGCGCTTCACTGGGGGCATTGGCAGTTTCCCTTGCCGTTTTCTATGGCGTGTGGGTGCTGTATAATGCGCCGTCTATTACCATGCAGCTGGGGGATGGCATTTATAACACAGAATATTATACTCCTGAAAACTCCAACAAAGAGCTGCCGTTTTACTGGTGCAAGAAAAGTGCGGAGATCAAACTGGTAAACCCGCAGCTGAATACGGAAAGGTACACCTTTACCTTTACAGTGGGGGATTATTTCTTTGATATTTCTGACCGCCCCAGCATTACCATTACCTTCGGTGACAGTAGCCAGACCTTTGTGGTCAGCCAGGAAAACATGAAAATCCGCTATACCGTGGATATTCCTTTTGGTGAAAGTACAATCGATATTAGCTACAGCGGCAAGCGGGTCGATGCCCCGCAGGATTCCAGAACTTTGTATTTTGTAATGGTTGAGCCGCAGCTTGAACGGATTAAATAAAAGGAGGACACTCTCAATGAAACAGCGTCTGGCCGATTATGTGGCCGATTTTCTTGCGGCGCACGGCGTTACGGATGTGTTCAGCGTGGTGGGCGGCGGCGCCATGCATCTGAATGATGCACTGGGCCACCACCCGGCGCTGCATGTTACCTATAACCATCACGAGCAGGCAAGTGCCATTGCGGCGGAAGCATATGCCCGTATTGATAACAAAATTGCCGCCCTGTGCGTTACCACCGGCCCCGGCGGCACCAACGCCCTGACCGGTGTGGTGGGCGGCTGGCTGGATTCTATCCCTATGTTTGTGATCTCCGGCCAGGTTCGGTACGATACCACGGCCCGCTATGCCGCGCAGTTTACCGATGGCCTGCCCCTGCGCGCGGTGGGCGACCAGGAATACGATATCACCAAATCTGTTGCCCACATGACCAAATACGCCACCATGCTGGAAGACCCGAACCAGATCCGCTATGTGCTGGAAAGAGCCTGGCACCTGGCAACCACCGGCCGCCCCGGCCCGGTGTGGATCGATATCCCGGTCAACTATCAGGGCGGCTACATTGAAACCGACAGCCTGCCCGGCTATGACCCGGCGCAGGACGATGCCCGGCTGCCGCCCCCGGTGGACGATGCCACCGTGCAGATGGTGCTGGAAAAGATCCGCAACGCCAAGCGCCCGGTGTTCCACGCCGGGTACGGCATCCGGCTTTCCGGCGGGTACGCAGCGTTCCGCGCCGTGGCGGAAAAGCTGAACATCCCCATTGTGACCTACTGGAACGCCGTGGACCTGATCGAGGACGAAAACCCGCTTTACTGCGGTCGTGCCGGCAATATGGGCGACCGCCCCGGCAACTGGGCCATCCAGAACGCAGACCTGATTCTGGCTGTGGGCACCCGCATTTCCATCCGCCAGGTGGGCTATAACTGGAAAACCTGGGCCCGCGCGGCGGAAGTCATCATGGTGGATATTGACCGCGCCGAGATGAAAAAGCACACCCTGCATGTGGAGCACCCCGTGTGGGCAGATGCCAAGGACTTTCTGCAAAAGCTGGATGCCGCCGCAGCGCCGCT
>ERZ791920.1223-NODE-1223-length-13952-cov-4.003886_pt1 | contig 13952 bp, 9 predicted proteins | sample MGYA00510136_ERZ791920 | MGnify/ENA primary metagenome ERZ791920 (study PRJEB30046, sample SAMN00792066) | human gut metagenome | study: EMG produced TPA metagenomics assembly of the A metagenome-wide association study of gut microbiota in type 2...
AATGCCTGTATAATATCCATGCAAAAACTCTCCTTCAATATCAATACGCTGTTTAATCATACCATTCCAGCGCATATTTCGCAAGTCAATGCCTAACTGGACAAGCGGCTTTATTCATGATACACTTTTATCGGATTCAATCTGCCGGATTGGCATAGATTTTATTTTGCCCTATTCAGCGGCTGTCTCTAATTTTCAGAAAAGGATGTAGCTGTTTTCTTTTTTCACAGTTATGAAAGGATTAGATATACGATGAGTTATTACGATGAAACACCTTCTCCGAAGGAACATTCAGATACAAATGAAACCCGGCGCAATCGTTCGCGCCGCTATGCCACGATGTCAATGATGTGCGGCATCTTCGCATTTTTCTCCCTGTTTTTGAGTTTTTCCGCCGCGATTCTGCTCGGAATGTCGGCGAATGTACTGTTTGTCCTATCCAAGGAGGAAGGACAGCCGCGGCGCGGCAGCGCAGTGGTCGGGCTGATACTGGGAGTTATGTCTACCATCTTTGGAGTAGTTGAGTTTTTCTGCCTGATTCAGGTGTACCATATGATTACGGATCCGCAATATGCACCATTTTTTGATCAGGCGATGGAGTTGTATGAGAGTTTGATTGGTCCGTTACAATAAAATGATTGGCAAGGGGACCTTTTTCTGTGTATTTCTTGCATTAAAAAGCACACCGCGTCATGAATGACTTTGGCGTGCTTTTTACTTTATATCCTATTTTGTATAGCGAATCGTCTGGCGGATATCTTCCTCGAATGCCGCTGCCAGTTTCCGGAAGCGTGCTTCGGTCATTTCTCCGGTTACGACCGCAAATTCGTCCATCTCCGGGAGTTCGATGGTTTCTGCCTCACCGAAGGCTGCACGCACATCGGCAAGTTTGTCGGCTGATTTGCCTGCCAGTCGGAGGAAGTAGCTGAAGGTTACTTCGCCCATCGGTGCAACTGGCTGTTTTTCGTCGGTCCAGCCGGTCGGGATGTTGTCTTCCATGTGTCCGGCGATCTCTACGATGTCGCTGACGACTGCGCTGGCGGTCGGGAGTTTTCCGGCGCCGCTGCCGTAGAACATGACGGTTCCAAGTGTATTGCCGCAAACCATGACTGCATTGTATACGTCATTGACTGCAAAGAGCGGATGATCCGGTCCGATCATCATCGGGCATACATAGACGCTGGCTTTATTGCCTTCCATGCGGCTGGTTCCAAACAGTTTAATCGAGGTTCCCAGCTTTGCCGCATATTTGAAATCGGTATCGGTAATTTTTGTGATGCCCTCGGTCGGCACATCTTCGTAATTTACTTCTTTTCCAGTTGCCAGTGAGGTAAGAATCGTGATCTTGCGGCAGGTATCGTAGCCTTCTACGTCTGCCTCCGGGTTGCGCTCTGCATATCCGAGTTCCTGCGCTTTCTTCAAGGCTTCCTCAAAGGTCTGACCTTCTCTTGCCATCTTGGTAAGGATGTAATTGGTTGTACCGTTTAAGATACCGCTGATTTCCTCGATCTTCTCGCCTGCAAGAGACTGGGTCAGCGGACGCAGAAGCGGGATGCCGCCGCCTACGCTGGCTTCAAAGAGGAAGTTTAAGTTCTTCTCGCGTGCAATCGCCAGAAGCTCGGTGCCGTGTGCCGCTACAAGTGCCTTGTTGGAGGTCACAACGTGCTTACCGGCTAACAGGCACGCTTTTGCAAACTTGTATGCCGGATTGACGCCGCCCATCGCCTCTACAACGATCTCTACTTCTTCGTCTTTTTCAATGATCTCAAAATCATGAACAATCTGCGCTTCGTGCGGATCACCCGGAAATTCACGCAGATCCAGAATATATTTTACTGCAATCTCTTTGCCGGTTTTTTCTGTGATTTTGTCTTTGTTGGTTTCTAATACTTCTACGACTCCAGAACCAATTGTTCCATAGCCCATCACTGCTACCTGAATCATAATCTTTACTCCCTGGCTATAATTTTTACGTTGTGTACTCCCGAATTTTCTTCCATCTCTTCGACCATATGCGATATATTTCCGGTATCCGGGCGGACTTCCACGCTGAGTGTCAGCGTCGCCACATTGTTGACCGGAATACTCTGATGAATCGTCAGAATATTCGCCTTGTAAATCGCTACGATATGAAGAAGATCCGATAAAAGTCCCTGTTCATCATCCATCTGCAGCACCATGGTAATCGTTTTGCCCTTGGCGTTGTCATAAAATGGAAAAATATCGTCCTTATACTTGTAAAAGGAACTCCGGCTGATCCCAAGCTGGTCGGTCGCCTCCTGAATCGTCATCGCCTTTTCCGACGCAATGAGCTTCTTCGCTTCCGCCACCTTCAAAAGGACTTCCGGCACTGCTTTCTGCTTTAACAGATAATACTTTGTTTTTTCTTCCATTCCATCTCCGCTTGTGTACGCACCAGAAATACATTTGTGTTTGCCAGAAAGATATTATCACATTTATTGACACTCTGCAATCTATTTCTTTCATTATAGTCGAATTGTATCTGTAAAAAAACAGCCCAAACTGACGGCACTCGACAGAGCGCTTTCTTCTCCGTCAAACTTTTGTGCCGCCAATCCAGGCTGTTTTATCTTCTTTTATGCTTCTTCTGTCTTCTGGTTTTTCAGGCTGATCCACTTTAAATACGCACTGATAAACAGATCAATATCACCGTCCATCACCGCGTTCACATTGCCGTTTTCCGCGTTTGTCCGGTGATCCTTGACGAGCGTGTACGGCTGCATAACGTAGGAACGAATCTGATTTCCGAAGTTGATGTCCTTGACATCGCCGCGGATGTCGGACAACTTCTCGGCATTTTCCTGTTGTTTGAGCAGGTACAGCTTTGCCTTTAACATCTGCATCGCCTTGTCCTTGTTCTGGAACTGGGAACGCTCATTCTGGCACTGTACGACGATACCGGTCGGCAGATGCGTGATACGGATCGCGGAGGACGTCTTGTTGATATGCTGTCCACCGGCACCACTCGAGCGATAAGTATCGATCCGCAGATCGTCCGGATTAATCTCCACATCCAGATCTTCTTCAATATCCGGCATGACATCACAGGAAACGAATGAGGTCTGACGCTTGCCAGCCGCGTTGAACGGGGAAATACGGACCAGACGATGGACGCCTTTCTCCGATTTCAGGTAGCCGTAGGCATTTTCGCCGTTGACCTGCAGTGTGATGGACTTAAGTCCCGCCTCGTCGCCATCCAGGAAATCAAGCACCTCGGTCGTAAAGCCCTTTTTGTCCGCCCAACGCTGGTACATACGATACAGCATACTGCACCAGTCCATCGCTTCGGTACCGCCCGCGCCCGCGTTCAGCTTAAGGATCGCGTTGCAGCCGTCGTACTCGCCGGACAGGAGTGTCTTTGTGCGGAGTTCTTCCAGCTCTTTGACGAACTCATCTAACATCTCCTGAATCTCCGGAATCATCGCCGGGTCATTTTCCTCATAGCCCATCTCGATCATGACCTGGATATCCTCATACTGCTGTTCAAGGTGCTTGTAGCCATCCACGGTATCTTTGAGATTTTTCGCCTCACGGACCGTCTTGGTCGAGCGCTCCGGATCATCCCAGAAGCCCGGTTCTTCCATTGATTTGTCAAGCTCCGTGATGCGGCGCTCCTTATTTTCCAGATCCAGGGAATCCTTGACCTCTTTCAGCGTCTCATCGTAGGTTGATAATGTATACTTAAACTGATCTAATTCAACCATGCTCTCACCTTCTCCATTCTCATCTATCTGCTGCCATTTTCCTCAACGGTTCAGCATTCTTTCAGTTATATTTTGTTACGGATCACACACATATAGACCGTAACTCTTTTTTATATTTGGAAAAATTCCCGGAACCAGGTATTTCGCCATAGTTTCGGGAATTTTCTGCACAGACTGCTGTAAAATCACGGCAACCTGCCTTCTTTCATCTATTAATTCTTCGCGTACAGCTTCCGTCCACAACACTGTTTGTACTTCTTGCCGGAACCGCATGGGCACGGATCGTTCGGGTAAATCTTCTTCTCCTCACGCTTCTTCGGTGCCTGCACGGTGCTGTCGTCACGGTTGGTTCCCGTTACCTTGGCAGCCGGTTCACGCTCGACCTTCTGCTCTGCACGGATGTGGAACAGAATACGGACGGTATCCTCACGGATCGCTGCCGTCATGCTGTCGAACATCTCATAGCCGCTCATCTTATACTCAACCAGCGGGTCTCTCTGACCATATGCCTGCAGACCGATGCCTTCGCGCAGCTGATCCATATCGTCGATATGAGCCATCCACTTTGCATCAACCACTTTCAAAAGGATCACGCGCTCCATCTCGCGTACCTGTTCCGCGCTTGTAAACTCTGCCTCGCGTGTCTCATAAAGCTTCGTTGCCGCCTCTTTGAGCATATGTTTCAGCTCATTTTTCTTCATATGCTGCTGGTCTTCCGTCAGCTGAATCGGCTCTAACGGGATAACCGGAAGCAGCAGGGAATTTAACTCGGACAGATCCCACTCAGCCGGTTCCTGCTCATCAGAGATGGACATATCTACGGCGTTTTCTACGATATCCGTGATCATCTTCATGATAACGGAACGCATATTCTCGCCATCCAGTACACGGCGGCGCTCTGCGTAGATTGCCTCACGCTGCTCGTTCATAACCTCGTCGTATTTTAACAGGTTCTCGCGGATACCGTAGTTGTTGGTCTCGATCTTCATCTGTGCTTTCTCAATCGCCTTGGAAAGCATCTTGTGCTCGATCTGCTCATTCTCCGGTACGCCCATCGCGTTGAACATATTCATCAGACGCTCTGAACCAAAGAGACGCATCAGGTCATCCTCCAGGGACAGGTAGAAACGTGATTCACCCGGATCGCCCTGACGTCCGGCACGACCGCGCAGCTGGTTATCAATACGTCTGGACTCATGACGCTCTGTACCGATAATCTTTAAGCCGCCCAGTTCTCTGGAAATCTCATCCAGCTTGATATCCGTACCACGGCCTGCCATATTAGTCGCGATCGTAACGGCACCGTGGATACCTGCATCTGCTACGATCTCAGCCTCCAGCTCATGGAACTTCGCATTTAATACCTTATGCGGAATGCCGCGTCTTGTCAGCATCTTGCTCAGAAGCTCGGAAGTCTCGATCGTAATGGTACCAACCAGAACCGGCTGTCCCTTTTCATGGGCTGCTGCCACTTCCTCGACAACCGCATGGAATTTCTCTTTTTTCGTCTTATAAACCGCATCCTCGTAATCAATACGCTGTACCGGGCGGTTCGTCGGGATGGAGATAACGTCCATCTGGTAAATGTTACGGAACTCCTTCTCCTCGGTCTGTGCCGTACCGGTCATACCAGCCTTCTTGTTGAACTTGTTGAAGAAGTTCTGGAAGGTAATGGTTGCCAGCGTGCGGCTCTCACGGCGCACATGTACGTGCTCCTTCGCCTCAATCGCCTGATGGAGACCATCGGAATAACGGCGTCCCGGCATGATACGTCCGGTAAACTCATCGACAATCAGAACCTCGTCATCTTTTACCACGTAGTCTTTATCGCGGAACATCAGGTAGTTGGCACGCAGTGCCAGAATGATGTTGTGCTGGATCTCCAGGTTCTCCGGATCCGCCAGGTTTTCGATGTGGAAGAAATCTTCGACCTTCTTCACACCAGCCTCGGTCAGGTTGACTACTTTATCTTTCTCATTGACTACAAAATCGCCTGTCTCCTCGATCTCCTCGCCCATGATGGCTGCCATCTTGGAAAATTCCGCTGATTCCTCGCCCTTTTCCAGCTGACGTGCCAGAATATCGCACACCTCATAGAGCTTCGTGGACTTGCCGCTCTGTCCGGAAATGATAAGCGGAGTTCTCGCCTCATCGATCAGGACGGAATCGACCTCATCGATAATCGCATAGTCCAGATTCCGCATAACCATCTGCTCTTTGTAGATCGCCATGTTGTCACGCAGATAATCGAAACCAAGCTCATTGTTGGTAACGTAGGTAATATCACAGTTGTAAGCTTCCCGGCGCTCGTCGGAATTCATCGAGTTTAAAACCACGCCGACCGTCAGACCGAGGAATCTGTGAACCTCGCCCATCCACTCTGCATCTCGTTTTGCCAGATAGTCGTTGACGGTAACGATGAATACACCCTTTCCAGCCAGCGCATTTAAGTACGCCGGTGCGGTGGAAACCAAGGTTTTACCCTCACCAGTACGCATCTCTGCGATACGTCCCTGATGCAGGACGATACCACCGATCAGCTGAACCGGGTAATGCTCCATATTTAATACTCGTCTCGCCGCCTCACGCACGGTTGCAAATGCCTCCGGCAGAAGGTCGTCCAGCGTCTCGCCGTTCGCAAGGCGCTCTTTGAACTTGCGCGTATTGTCACGCAGTTCATCATCCGATAAGGCAGTCATCTGCTCGCGCATACCTAGAATCTTATCCACGATCGGGCGGATCAGCTTCAGCTCGCGTTCGCTGTGGGTACCAAACACTTTCTCTATCAGATTCATGCTTTTCTCTCCTATTTCTTACATTCTAAATCTAGTTATTTTATTTCATTCCATCATAAATGATATGTTTTAATACATAAAGATCATATAGGCATAGTTATACAATCTTATTTATTCTAACACTAACGGGGATTTTATTCAATGATTTCATTATTTTTTTACATTTACGCTGCGCTCGCGCCCGGCTGAAATAAGCCGAACCTGCCGTACCCGGAAAATCCCAGCCATAAAACAAGACCCTCCATACATGAACAAAGGGACCTGCTTACCTCGCTTTCAGCATGGTAAACAAATCCCTGTTTCTATGAAATATATCCCTGAAAATACCTATTTATTATTTTGCTTTTTTCAGCTCCTCAATTCCCCCGCCTGCTTCCAGAATCCGGGAAAATTCTTCTTCTTTTGCCGCGGACTTCTCCGCTTTTTCAAGCACTTCCTCGACAAGCTCATTCGGAACGATGCAGACACCGGAGCCGTCTGCCACGATCAGATCGCCCGGCATGACAAGGCAGCCGCAGAGGCTGACCGGTCCGTTCACTTCTGCACACTCCATGCGGTATTTTCCGGTCATCGGCGTCACGCCGCAGGAGAATACCGGGAAATCCATCCGGCTGATCTCCTCCGTATCGCGGCAGCTTCCATAAGCGATGCAGCCTGCAAATCCACGTACTTTCGCCAGATGGCAGCTCTGGCCACCGATATTGGAATACTCCAGATTGCCTCCGAAATCCGACACCAGCACATCGCCCGCCTCACCCAGATAGAAAATATCCTTAGTGGACATCCGAATCTTGTCCTTGTCGCACTGTCCCTGTGTCGCCGTCTTGCGGAACGGGATGCTGCGGACCGTCACTGCCGTTCCGACCAGACGGGAGCCAGCTTTAATCGGCTTTAAATATGTATTCGGTACTGCACCATGGATACCGTAAGTATCCAGAATATCCGAAACCGCTGTACTCATATCTTCCAGGGCATAATAACGGTCAATCACCTCCTTGCTGGTACGTGGGATCCGGATCCGCGCGATCTTCTCGCGCGGCACTATTCCCCAGATGCGTCCTTCTGCCTTATATGTTTCATAATCAGCGTCTCTCTGCGCCTGCATTTCTTCTATATTCATAGACTCTCTTTCCCTTTCTTTTAAACTATTTCTCACGTTTTGGCTGTTTCAATCTTTCACGACTGATTATACGCCCGCAGTCCCCGCCCCATCGGGCATCCGGGATTCCGGGCGTACAGACAGGATTCAGCGTCTACTCACAATACTCACAAGCAACCGCCCGCTTCCCATTTTTATTTTGTGTTTTTATAAAAGTTAATCAAGCTTCCCGCCAGCAGAACTTCCTTCTCCGCCTCGGTCACATCCTTGAAATCCAGCATAAGCTTCCGGCTGCTGCCGTCTGTTCCGATAACAGTTGCTTCAAATTCCTTTGCACCCTTTTCAACTGCTTCACGGATACCCGGCAGATATACATACTCGCCAGCTTCCAGATTAATTTCCGCCTCATCGCAGGTAAATGGCAGGATACCCCAGTTGACGCAGTTGCTGCGGTAACGCTTGGTTGCGTACTCGATACAGATGTCAGCCAGACCGCCAAGCACCTTCTGACAGCTTGCTGCATACTCACGGGCAGAACCATCACCCGGACGTTTTGCATACAGTACGGAACCAATACCGGTTGTCTGCATCAGCTCCTCAAGCGATGTTGTAACGCCAGCTGCCTGCAGTACCTGATAAAATTCACCAGCCTTAGCGCTGTCACCAGCCAGACGAGCTTTCTCATACTCCTGTGCCGCTTTCGCACGGCCAACATACTTCGGATCCTTACGAATCAGGGTAAATTCTGAAATCTTGTACGGATTAGAACGATAGGAGGCTGTCTCGCCGGACGGGATCAGTTCGTCTGTGGTTGTCACTTCGTCACGGATTACGCTGGCCACCTGTAATAACAGGTTTTCTTTTAACGGCTCCATCTCCGGCCAGTCCTTGATGGACGGTCCATAAACGATCTCTGTCTCCGGTTTTGCTTTTCCAAATCCATTGTATACAATGTTCTCGTAAATGTGCTCATTGAATTCATAGGATGGTGTTTCAAATACAACCGGGCAGTTCTCTGCCGAGGTTAAATAGCCGCCATTAAATGCAGTTGCCGCAATTGACTTGGAATCCATCAGTGCAACCGATGCGATCTGACCGGTTGCCGGGTTGCTTCCCTCACGGTTCGGGAAGTTACGAGTGCTATGACGGATACAGAAATCATTGTTTCCAGGTGCATCCGATGCGCCGAAGCACGGTCCGCAGAATGCTGTCTTCACACGCACACCATATCCCATCAGGTCATTTAAGACACCGATTTTATTTAACTCATACATAATCGGCTGAGATGCCGGATAAATATTGAATGGGAAGGTTCCCAGTCCTTTGTCCATCTTCTTCGCGATCTGGTCAACCGCATAGATATTTTCGAAGGAACCGGCTGCACAGCCTGCGATCGCCGCCTGATCAACCTTGATCTTGCCGTCATGAATCTTGGAGCAGAGATCCAGATGAATATCCTTGTTATTCTCGAAAACACGCTCTGCCTCTTTTTCTACCATCTTTAAATATTTCTCCGGTTCAGCGATGACATCTGCCAGCGGATATGCATTGCTTGGATGGAACGGAAGCGCAATCATCGGAATGATCGTATCCAGATTTACCTCTACTACGCCGTCATAGAGTGCTACATTGCCCGGAACCATCTCCTTGAAGCCCTGCGGACGTTTGTGGATCTCAAAATACTCTTTTACCTTATCATCCGTCGCCCACACAGAAGACAGACAGGCAGACTCGGTTGTCATCGTATCGATACCGTTTCTGAAATCCATCGACAGGCTGTGTACACCCGGTCCAATGAACTCAAGGACTTTATTCTTCACAAAATTATTCTTAAATACCTTGCCGATGATGCTCAAAGCCACATCCATCGGACCAACCCACGGCTTCGGAGTACCGGTTAAAAGAACGGCAATCACACCCGGATAGTCAATCTCATAGTATTTTCCCAGCATTGCCTTTGCAAGCTCCGGACCGCCTTCGCCGATGGAGACAGAACCCTGTGTACCATAACGGGTGTGGGAATCGGATACAATCGACATATCGCCGGAGTTAACGATCATCTCACGCATATACTGATGGATGACTGCCTCATGAGGCGGAACGAAGATACCACCGGATTTACGGCAGGCAGATTCTGCATATTTGTGGACATCGGTGTTAATAGTACCGCCGACTGCGCACAGGCAGTTATGGCAGTTGGTAAATACACACGGCATCGGGAACTCCTTAAGACCGCTTGCGTAAGCAGTCTGGAGAATTCCGACATAGGTATTATCATAAACTCCCATGGAATCAAACTGAATCTCCAGATGTTCCATATTATCTGAGTGATTATGTTTAGAAAGCACCTGCCAGGTCAGTGTTTCTTTCTTTGCTGCTTCTTCAGAAAGCTTTGCAGCTTCCTCTGCACTTGCAATGTGATCGTTATTTATAATGAATTGTTTTCCCTCATGTAAGGTTACCATATATGTACTCCTTTCGTTACGATTCGTGCCAATCGAATCATTCTCATTTTTCTGCTAAAAATCGGCTTTTCAATTCAAAAATATCTCGGCTTTTTTTCTCTACCGGGTCTTAAATACTATGCAGACGGGGCTCTCCGTTTCTACTACCACCGGATTTTCCTGTAAACTTCCATTCTCATTTCTCTTGAAGCATACAATGGTGTCTGTTACCTCATTGGCTGCAGCAACCCACTCTCCATCCGGACTGACAGTCAGAAATCTTGGCTGTTCACCGCCGGTCTTAATGTTCTGCATCCAGCTCATCCGGCCTGTCTCAGCGTCAAGATGGTACACGCTCACGCTGTCATGCTTGCGGTTCGATACGTACAGGGTCTTTCCCTCTGCATCCATATCGATAGCGCTAGCCCAGCCGTCTCCGGCATAGTCCTCCGGCAGACTCGTCAAAATCTGCACCGGCTCCAGCGTTCCCTCGTTCTCATCAAACCGGTACGCCGCTACCGTGCTGTCTTTCTCATTCACGCAATAGCAGAAACGGTTGCTCGGTGCAAATACGCAGTGTCTCGGCTCTGCCCCTGTGCGACCCTTGATGGCAAAATGCTCTCTCAGTGTTCCTTCTGTTCCGTTTGTTTCAAATAATGTAATTTTTCCGACACCCTGAAGCCGTCCCTGGGATGGAACTGCCAGCCAGCGTCCGCTCCGATCAAGCATCGTCTGATGCGGATGGGAAATATAACCCGGACCGCCGTTACCGGAAATGAAATACAATTCCTTGATTTTTCCAAGACTACCATCCTTCAGCACCGGAATCAGTGAAACTGCACCGGTCTGTAAATTTGCCACATACAGCCATTTTCCGCTTCTGTCAAGCACCAGGTGCACCGGATTCGTTCCATGTGTGCCCACTGTATTGCAGTAGACAAGTTTTCCATCCGGCTGGATTCGATAAGCGCTGACTTCGCTGTAATCACCATGAATGGTATACAGCATGTCCTGTGCTTCATTCAGACAAAAATAGGACGGATTCACCGGACCTTCTAAAAGTCCAACCGGTTTCCAGGTTCCATTTTCTATTTCGAAAATACGGATGCCTTTGCCGCGGGCGTTGCGCTCCTTGGTGGTGCGGCATCCTACATATGCGAACTGTTTCATGGTAGATTCTCCCTTTCCTTAAACTTTCACTTAACGTTTGTTCAGAAACCTGCCTGTTCCATTTTCAACACCAAATCCATTCAAAATGGCATTCAAGTTTCTGAACTTCGGCTTTCTCCTCTTGACTCTGTCAATTATCCAACAAAACTTGTCACTCCAACGAAGGTCAGTACACACACAATCACAACGACCGTCGCAGACAGCGCAAACAGAGTACCGAACATCTTCTGCTGCTCCTTATCGCTGCAGTCCGTCTCCTGTGCATAGCTTGCCAGAATCAGGCTGCCGCCGGTTGAAAGCGGGCTGATACCTGCAACGGTTGCGCTGCACACGATTGCAGTGATAATCTGCATGACGGATGCACCGCCCACCTGGGATGCGATATCCGGAACCGTCGGAATCAGAGTCGGGAATACAACGCCGTTTGCACTGGAGAACCAGGACATTAAGCCTGCCGTAAAGCCCATGATCGGACCAGCCGTCCGCTTCGTCATAAAGGATGCCAGGATGGAGGAAAGCAGGTCGATGCCGCCCATTGTCTGGGTAATATTCATCAGAACATTGACACCTGCAATCAGAATCAGAACACTCCACGGAATCGCCTTAATCGCTTTTTTCTCATCTGCTGTTCCAAGTAAAATCAGAATCATTGCCAGTGTGAAGCAGAGAAGTCCTACATCATAGGAGAAGCCGACAACCAGCACAACCATGATTACCAGAGCAATCAGGCTGAGCCACTGATCCCGCGTAAATTTCTCTACCTTTTTCTCGCCGCTCTCTGCATTTCCGCGCAGCTTGTAGCCGCCTAAAAGGATATACATCGCAACTGCACAGACAAAGTTGCTGACGCTGACACCGATGAAAATATTGTTGATGGAACCTTCAATTCCCATCTCTGTCATCATATCACCTACGATAATACCTGTCAGGGCAATCGGGGAAGCCGTTCCGCCGACCGCACCGAGAATCGCCATGACGCCCATCAAAATCGGACTTACCTTCATCTGTACTGCCAATGCAACTGCAAAAAGGACGGTAACCGACTGCACGCTGATCGCGCCCGGTCCGGCTGCAGATAAACCAAAACTAACTACATAAATAATAATCGGTACTAAAAATAAATGTTTCCCGCAAAGTCCTATCAGACGATCCGATATTTTTTCCAGAGTTCCATTCTGCTGTAAGAGGCTGAAAAACAGCATCGTTCCGAGCAAGGTTGCAAACAGCTTAAATGGAAATCCCTTATAGATATCTGACGCACCCATGCCGCCAATTTTTCCCAGTATCAAAGCCAGACCGAAGCAGACCAGACCTACATTTGTTTTCTTCACAAATCCAAGTACAATCGCCCCAATCAGGCATCCAAGTGCTATTACCTGAAGTCCCATAATCATTCTCCCTCTTCTATCTTGTGTTTGTTGCCAGGTTACCTTTATTCTTTTACGACGTCCATTGCAATGTGGAAAAGCTTGCTTTTTTACTTTTCCAGCTATCTTCCACTTTCATTTCCTGCATTAGTCTCTCACATACACCCAGCCGTCCATGATACGTCTCGCCGTCCGTGTCACGCCGCCCTTGATGACTTTTTCGCCGTCCATCTTAACATCCACTTCGGTCACGCCGCTCGCATGCCCCAGACGGATAATATCCTGATCCGGCGCCGGGTTGACAATCTCATTGACGATTGTGCCTGAAATCCGTGCTGCTGCGCCTGTTCCGACTGCTACAGTCATCGGGTACGCCTTGTGAAGTGCGCCGACCGAGATCGCCCGGCAACAGAGATCCATCGTATCCGCTTTTACTTCATTTCCATCCATATTAATGTAGTCTTGCGGAGCAGAGACGATGGAAACTTTCGGAGCCGACGTCGATTTCGTCCGCGCGTCCTCCCAGTTCTCCACGAAACCGCATTTCACTGCCGCCATGCCGCGGATACGCTCGATGTGTTCCATCACATCTTTATTCTGATTCAGTTCCGTAAGCTCAGATCCCTTAATTCCCAGATCCGATGCTTTGATAAATACCATCGGGTTCGAACAATCAAGTACAGTCACTTCCGCCGGACCATATCCCGGTACATCGAATACCTCTTTTTTCTGACCGGTCGGGAACAGCTTTCCGGTCTTGGAACCAGCCGGATCCTCAAAATACATATCGATGCGGGAACCTGTTCCCGGAACCCCCTGAATTACCTCGTCGCCGTGTACCATCGCATGGCCGTCCTCAACGCGGACATGTTCCTCAATGATCTTATTGGTGTTCGTATTTAACACGCGCACCACCGTGATCGGCTCAACCGCCAGAACCAGACCTTCATCAATCGCAAACGGACCAACCGCCGATGAGATGTTTCCGCAGTTTGCACTTCCGTCCACTCTCGGAATCACGATATCCACCTGACGGAATGTGTATTCCACATCCACGCCCGGCTTGTCAGACGGTGCAATGATCGCAATCTTGCTGGTCGAGGAAACCGTTCCTCCCATGCCGTCAATCTGCTTCACATCCGGGGTACCCATGACTTTCAGGAAAATATCATCCCAAAGACTCTTATCCTCCGGCAGATCCTTCTCGTGGAAAAATACCGCTTTGCTGGTACCTCCTCTCATGTAGACACATGGATATTTTTTCATGTACATAATTCTCCTCCTTCTCCTATAAATGTACTCTCGGAATCTTTCTGTGTTTGATTTTGCGAGATGATTTTTTGTCAGTTGTG
>ERZ791920.1231-NODE-1231-length-13872-cov-3.222480_pt1 | contig 13872 bp, 9 predicted proteins | sample MGYA00510136_ERZ791920 | MGnify/ENA primary metagenome ERZ791920 (study PRJEB30046, sample SAMN00792066) | human gut metagenome | study: EMG produced TPA metagenomics assembly of the A metagenome-wide association study of gut microbiota in type 2...
GTTCATTTTAAACACCTGCTCTTTCTCTTGCTTATTGCAGTTCATGCACCATCTCATTTTCACACAGCACTTTCCGTTTCAAAAGTCCCCGGCATGAACCATCGTATAATTTTCTCTATTATACTTTCTCCGTCATCTTCTTGCCGAGAATACCGGTCGGGCGGACCAGAAGCACAATAATCAGGACAGAAAATACGATCGCATCAGAAAGCTGGGAGGAAATGTACGCCTTGGCAAGGTTTTCAATGATACCAAGCAGGATACCGCCGATAAATGCGCCCGGAATCGAACCGATACCGCCAAATACTGCTGCCACGAATGCCTTGATACCCGGCATGGAACCGGTGTACGGGGACAGGGACGGGTACGCCGAGCAGAGCAGCACGCCTGCTACTGCCGCCAGGGCGGAACCAATCGCAAAGGTTACGGAGATCGTGCGGTTTACATTGATACCCATCAAGGTTGCCGCACCGCGGTCCTCAGAAACCGCCAGCATCGCCTGACCCATTTTCGTCTTATTGATAAATGTCATCAGGGCAGCCATAATCACGATACAGCTTAAAATCGTCACGATCGTGACACTGGAGATCGAAAGTTTGCCGCCAGCCAGCTTTAATGCCGGTACAGTAATAACCGATGTAAACTGTCTCGCATTGGAACCAAAAATCAGAAGCGCCACGTTCTGGAGCAGATAACTGACACCGATCGCAGTGATCAGAACTGCCAGCGGTGACGCACCACGCAACGGTCTGTATGCAACTCGCTCGATCGTAACGCCCAGCACTGTACACACAACCACCGAAGCCAGAATACCCACAACCGGAGAACCGCCCATCGTTGTGACAATCGTAAACACTGTGAAACCGCCTACCATGATGATATCGCCGTGTGCGAAGTTCAGCATGCGCGCGATGCCATAAACCATGGTGTAGCCCAGTGCAATGATCGCATAGACACTTCCCAGACTGATGCCATTGATTAAATAAGAAAGAAAACTCATATGTATACACCTACCTCTTTGTTTCTACGTTTTCGCATTTCCCTGTACACGCATTTCGCTGCACATGTTTACCTGTGACCGAATTTAGCAGAACAAGTATGACCGTCTCGCAGTCTGCAAAAAAGCAAACACCTGGTTGCCGTCGCAGGCAAGCATGTGCAGTGAACCGTTTTAAAAAGAAAGCTGTTACTAAATGCCCGGCAGCCATCTGTGCCGCCGGACATCCAGTAGCAGTCCCATCAGAGCTACATAAATATAGCCGCAACGGTTCTGCAGTTTTTAAATTTTTAATTACTGCATCATCTCGTATTTGCCATCTTTGATCTCTACAGCTTTCGGAGCTTTCTGCGGTTCGCCTTCTGCAGTCCAGTGCATCTCTGTACCGGTCAGACCATCGATCTGGATCTCAGTCATAGCTGTTTTCAGTGCGTCGCAAATATCGGAAGTGCTCATATCTGGTGTGATCTCTGCCTTCTCAGCAGCCGCCTTAATTGCATATACGCCGTCGTAAGCGTCTGCTGCGAACTGAAGCGGGTCGATGCCGTATGCATCACGGTAAGCAGTTACGAAGTCTTGGCTGGACTCCTCGTCTACGGAGAACGGAGTCAGAAGCATCAGACCTTCTGCTAAGGACTCATCAAAGCCATCAACGCTCAGGATACCGTCCATACCATCACAGCCGAAGAACTGCGGGTGGAAATCTTTATCGTTTGCCTGTTTCAGGATAACAGATGCCTCCTGATAGTAGATCGGCAGGAATACCAGATCAGCGCCAGACTCTTTTGCTTTGTCAAGCTGTACGGAGAAATCGGTATTGTTATCAGATGTAAATGCCTCGCTGGCTACTACCTCCAGACCCTGATTCGGAGCCTCTGCTACGAAGGACTCGCGGATACCATCGGAGTATTCGCTGGAGCTGTCGTAGATGATAGCGATCTTGGTTGCCAGTTTGTGCTCGCCGATGTACTGAGCGGATGCACGTCCCTGATCCGGGTCAGAATAGCATACGCGGAATGCGTTGTCGCCGGAAATACTCTCAACAGCAGATCCGGACGGAGTCAGCTGGAACAGGTTATCTGATGCTGTCTCTGCTACAACTGCGATACACGGCTTGGAAGTAACGGTACCAAGAAGCATCTGCATGTTCCAATCTTTTAAGGTATTGTATGCGTTGATCGCCTTCTCCGGATCATTCTCATCATCCTGGAAGTTGAACGCTACCTGGTAACCATTGATACCGCCAGCCTCGTTGATCTCATTGATTGCCAGCTCAGTACCATTCTTTACAGCCTCGCCGTAAGCGCCAGCCGCACCGGTGATCGGTCCGATGCCGCCGATTTTAAATACTTCGCCGTCAGCTCCCTCTGCGCCCTGTGCGTCTTCTGCTGCTGATTCAGAAGTGCTCGCATTTCCAGAGCCACCGCAAGCGGTCATAGACATCGCCATCATGGCTGCAAGTCCAAGACTAACTACTCTTTTTTTCATAATATTCTCCTCCAATTCTATGCTGCAATGGAATACAGCAACTATTTGAATGAAGCAATTATAAATTTTACCCCTCTAATTGTCAATACAAAAGCCACCTAAAAAAGAGGGAATTTAGCGGATTTTCAACTTTTTGCGCTAAATTCTCTCTTTTCCAGATCTTGTGGTTATATTAGATATTCTTACGGGTTATAGTAAACACTTTTCGCAAGCTTTGTCCGTCCGACACGGACACCTGCATTTTCCAGAAAAACATAGTAGATCTCATTGCTATTTTCCCGAATTTAATCACTCAAATTCAGAAAAACGACTGCCGCCTGAATTATCCTTCCCACGGAAGATCGCTCGATTCGATCCGCGGATCGCGCATCATCAGATCCGCCAGCGCCTCTTTCGGAGATTTACCGTCAAACAGCACCTGATTGACCTGGGAAACGATCGGCATATCGCAGCCGTATTTCTGTGCCAGCAGAAGACCGGCTTTCGCAGAATAAACGCCCTCGACAACCATCTGCACTTCCTTCATCGCCTCATCCATCGTGTATCCCTTTCCAATCAGGATACCCGCCCGGCGGTTGCGGCTGTGCATGCTCGCACAGGTTACGATCAAATCACCGATGCCGGATAATCCGTAGAAGGTCTGCTGTTTTCCGCCCATTGCAATACCCAGACGGGCAATCTCCGCAATTCCGCGGGTGATCAGCGCCGCCTTCGTGTTATCGCCGCATCCCAGCCCATCCGCTGTACCGGCTGCCAGCGCAATGACATTTTTAAGAGCCGCACCAATCTCGACGCCCAGCATGTCCGGGCTGGTGTAAACACGGAACACCGGACTCATGAACACACTCTGCATGAACTCGGCAGTCTTTTTGCGGTGCGCCGCTGCCACACAGGTAGTCGGAAGTCCCCGGCTCACCTCCTCGGCATGGCTCGGTCCGGAAAGAACGGCTACCTCCGCCAGCGGAAGTTCCTCCTCGATGACCTGTGACATCGTCATAAGACTCTGCTCCTCGATTCCCTTCGCCACATCCACGACAATCTGACCGTAACGCAGGTATTCCTTCATCTTCGCCGCCGTACTGCGGACATAGACGGACGGAACCGCCATAATCAGCATATCCTTCTCCGCCATCGCGGTGCGCAGATCAGCTGTCATCTGGATCGGATCCGGAAGTACAACCTCCGGCAGATTTTTGTGCCGTCTGGTGCGGCTCATTTCCTGGATCTCTGTATCAAATGCGGACCAGATTGTCACATCCTGCCCATTATTGTTCAGAAGCACCGCCAGGGCTGTGCCCCAGGTTCCGGCTCCGATAATTCCTACTGCTGCCATCCTGATACCTCCCGACCTGCTTTTCTCTCTTCTTCTCTCTACAGGTCAATGTTATTTGGAAATTTTTATACATTCCCATTACTTATGACGTTACGGTTCACGCATACGTGCCCAGTAACGGAATTTGCCGTGGCTTCGCATTTAAATACGGCAAATTCCTGCTGCCACCATGTTTTCTTACGGCACTTTCGGTTCCAAAAGTGCCTACCTGTGAACAATTACCTTATGGCAACTATGTAAAGTGTTGTTAAACTTCTCTCATGATTTCTTCGCGCCCAGTTTGTTTTCTGTGCCGGACAACAGACGCCCAATATTGCTCCGATGGCGCCAGATCGCCATGCACATCAGGATCGCGCCCAGTGCATAGAACTGGATGCGGTTCGGCGTGCTTACCCGGTAGGAACCCATGCTCTCAAAGATCACAAGCTCTGCAAAAAAGGTGATCGACACAAGAATCGAACCAAGCGATACATAGCGGGTCAGGAACACCGTCACGGAGAAAATCACGAAACAGGTCAGCGTAATCCGCAGATCCATCGCTGTCATGATGCCCGCCATGCAGGCAATTCCCTTGCCGCCCTTGAATTTCAGGTAAAACGGAAAATTGTGGCCGAGTGTAACTCCCAGTCCCGCATACAGTGCAAGGAGATCCACCTCCTCATTTCCCTTGAACAACAGGCGGCAGACTGCCATCGCAAGCACCGCCTTGAAAAAATCCCCTAAAAATACGATCGCGCCCGCTTTCTTTCCCATCACACGCAGGACGTTCGTAGAACCGGCATTTCCGCTGCCGTACTGGCGGATATCCATATGATTCACCCTTCCATACAGATAGCCGGACTGGATCAGACCAAAGATATAGCCGATCACAATACAGATGAGACGTTCCATTATTGATCCTTCCCCTTTCTCTCGCGGATCAGGAATTTTAAGGACGTTCCCTTGAATCCGAATGCGTCACGGATCTTGTTCTCGAGATACCGTGTATATGAAAAATGCATCAGTTCCTTATCATTGACAAACACAACGAATGTCGGCGGTTTGACCGCTACCTGTGTCATATAGTAGAGCTTTAAACGCTTGCCCTTGTCAGACGGCGGCTGCTGCAGTGCCACTGCCTCTGCCAGGATCTCATTGAGAACGCCGGTTGCAATACGCAGTGTCTGATTTTCGCGCACCATGTCGATCATCTCAAACAGCTTATTCATACGCTGTCCGGTCAGTGCGGATACGAACACGAACTCCGCATACGGAATAAAGGACAGAACGGTCTTAATCTTATTGGTGTACTCATAAATAGTCTTATCGGTCTTATCGATCGCATCCCATTTATTTACCACGATGATAATACCTTTTCCACGCTCATGTGCGATACCGGCAATCTTTGCATCCTGCTCGGTTACTCCCTCTTTCGCGTCGATGACCATCAGAACCACATCCGCTCTCTCAACCGCCGTTACGGTACGGATGATGCTGTAGCGCTCCAGCTCCTCCTTGATCTTGCTCTTGCGGCGCAGACCTGCCGTATCGATAAAGACATACTCGGTACCGTTGCGGACAATCTCTGTATCGACTGCATCGCGGGTCGTACCGGCGATATCCGATACGATGACGCGGTTCTCGCCCAGAAGCTTATTTATAATAGAAGATTTACCTACGTTTGGTTTTCCGACAATCGCCACTCTCGGACGGTCATCCTCTTCCTCGTCGCCGCTTCCCTCCGGGAAATGTGCCACGACTGCATCCAGCAGATCGCCCAGTCCCAGACGAGAGGCTGCCGAGATCGCTACCGGATCACCGATACCGAGGTTGTAGAACTCATAGACGTCATTGCCAAATTTCGCCGGATTGTCTACTTTATTGACCGCCAGAACAACCGGTTTTCTCGATTTACGCAGCATATCCGCCACCTTGGAATCCGAATCGGTCATGCCCTGACGCACATCTACGATAAACAGGATCACATCCGCCGTCGCGATCGCGATCTCCGCCTGCTCACGCATCTGGGACAGGATAATATCCTTCGTATCCGGCTCGATACCGCCAGTATCGATCAGGGTAAAAGAATGGTCTAACCAGGTACAGTCCGCGTAAATACGGTCACGCGTTACACCTGGAGTATCTTTTACAATCGAAATCATATCGCCCGCAAGGACGTTGAAAAGGGTGGATTTTCCCACGTTTGGACGTCCAACGACCGCCACCACCGGTTTCTTTTTCATATTTATGCCTCCATTTATTTTCATGCTCCGCAGCTGGTTTGTAAATCCACAGCTGCTATTTTTATTGTCCAGTTACTTGTTTCATTCATTGTGATGCATTTCACATCCAGACGCTTTCTTTCTGTGTGTCCGAAAGCACGTTTTCCACTGTATTTCCAGCCATCACGTTTCTTTCTCATCCTCCAGATCTAAGTCTTCCTCTTCAAAACAAACGCCTTCGTCCGGGGCATCCTAATCCAGGTCTTCCGGCTCATATGCGTACACCTGTACGCCATCCAGATCTTCTTCCTGCCAGTTATCATCCATCTGAGCGGCAAATTCCTCCGGATCCGGCTCATACTCGCCATGCCTGGAGCTTTCCTCCTTCACAGGAGCCAGAATTGCTTCCACAAAATCACGTCCGCTTGATTTTACAATATCCACCGGAACTTGTAAAGCATTTTGTACATCCGTGCGGGTCAGATCATCCAGAAATGTCTCCTCGCCGCTTCGGAACATGGCGCTTGGAAGCAGCAGGCGGCTGCCAAGCGGCTGTTCCTTTAACTGTGCAATCAGATCCTTTGCCGTGATCAGCCCCGCCACCGTGATCCGCTCACCAAAGAAGTCATTGCGGATCGCATATACATGTACCTTTTTCCCCGGGAACTGGCGGCACACGCGCTCTACATACTGCTCAATATACGGGGCAGCCAGCCGTCCCGTTGCAATCGAAATCTCCTCCGGACACACCTCGCCAGCCTCGCCCGGATGCAGCTGCTCCAGCGCCTCGGCTATCTCCTCCTCCATCAGGCGAATCATGCCGACCCCATTTTCCAGCTGGATATAGCCATCATAGCGATCCGCTTCCGGAAGTGGGCGCCCGGCGCCCATGTAAAACTCATCGCTGGCGTGAATGAAGTGAATACCGTGTTCCGCATAGATCTTCTTCTGCCATTTCTCTATCAAATCAATGGTATCGCCCAGCTGCTCCGGTGTAAACGGCTCAAGCGGATACAGACCATCGCGGTACTTCGAGAGACCGACCGGCACAACCGAAACACTCTGCATCGCCGGAATGTATTTCGTCAGGTCACGGATCGAACGATCTAACTCCGCCCCGTCATTGACGCCCCGGCATAAAACGATCTGACCATTCATCGGGATATCCGCCTCATACAGGCGGTCGATTTTCTGGAGTGCCTCACCGGCAAAGCGGTTATGAAGCATCTTGCAGCGCAGCTCCGGATTCGTCGTCTGCACTGAAATATTGATCGGCGCCAGCTTAAACCGGATAATCCGCTCAATATCCTTATCCTTCATATTCGTCAGCGTGATATAGTTGCCCTGCAGGAACGAAAGTCTGGAATCATCGTCCTTAAAATACAGTGTCTCACGCATGCCCGGCGGCATCTGGTCGATGAAACAGAAGATGCACTTATTCCTGCAGGAACGATAATCGCTCATCAGACCATTTTCAAAGGTAATCCCCAGATCTTGATACTCATTTACGATATCCAGTTCCCACTCCTCGCCGTTCTTCTTGCGGACCAGCAGCGTAATCTCCTCACTGTTTATCTTATATTCATAATCAAAAATATCCTCTATCTCATCTCCATCGATCGTCAGAAGGACGTCCCCCGGCTCCAGCTCCATTTCCTCCGCAATCGAGCCCGGATCGACCGATTTTATCAGATGACCTTTTTTCATTTATAAAATCCTCATTTCAAATATTTTTAAACCCTAAGAATCCAGTATTATATTAACAGTAATCAGCTTTTTTGTAAAGTTGTGCTTCTGATTCGCAGATGTGGATTTTTTCAAAAGCAAGCCAAATATTTGATTTTTTTTGTAATTTTCTCATTTGCTATTGACGTTTCTTATCGTAAAATGGTATAAAATAGTTGTATTATGTCCTGCAAATGGCAGACAAACTTGTACGCTCTGCCCGCATGCATCGAAGGACCTACACTGTTTGGAGGTATAATCATGTCGAATGACTACGTGTTTAATGACACGCTTCCGGTTGCGCCGCTTAAAATTGCCGCACTGGAGAGCTGCCGGGATCTGGCTGAGAAAGTCAACTCCCACATTATCAATTTCCGCCGCAACGATATTGAAGTCCTGAAAAAACGTCAGGAAAATTTACAGTACCGCGGCTATGATGCTGATTCCTACATGCTTGACTGCGCGTGCCCGCGTTTCGGAAGCGGTGAAGCAAAAGGCATCGTCAATGAGTCTGTCCGTGGTACCGATATTTACGCCATGGTCGATGTAACCAACTACAGCCTGACCTATAAAATGAGCGGATTTACCAATCATATGTCCCCGGACGACCATTATCAGGATTTAAAACGTATCATCGGCGCATCCATTGCTACCGCACATCGTGTCAATGTTATCATGCCGTTCTTATATGAAGGACGCCAGCACAAGCGCAGCGGTCGTGAATCCCTTGACTGCGCGATGATGCTCGAAGAACTGATTCAGATGGGCGTAAGCAACATCATTACCTTCGATGCACATGACCCGCGTGTACAGAACTCCATTCCGTTAAGCGGTTTTGATAATTTCATGCCGACCTACCAGTTTATCAAGGCATTACTGAACCATGACAAAACCTTAAAGATCGACAAGGACAACCTGATGGTTATCAGCCCGGACGAGGGCGCTATGTCCCGCGCCGTATATCTGGCAAACAACCTGGGTGTTGACATGGGTATGTTCTACAAACGCCGCGATTACTCCCGTGTTGTCAATGGACGTAACCCGATCGTTGCCCATGAGTTCTTAGGTTCTTCCGTTGAAGGAAAGACCGTTCTCATCATCGATGACATGATCTCCTCCGGCGAGAGCATGCTGGACACCTGCCGCGCCCTCAAAGAGCGCAAGGCAAAACGCGTCGTTGTATGCGCTACCTTCGGTCTGTTCACCAACGGACTTGAGAAATTCGACGAATTTTTCGCAAAAGGTTACCTCGACTGCGTCGTAACCACCAACTTAAACTACCACACACCAGAACTTCTTAAACGTGACTGGTATGTAGAAGCTGATATGAGCAAGTTTATCGCTGCAATCATCAACTCCCTGAACCATAACGTATCTCTGGAGAACGCACTGACTCCGACTGCGAAGATCCAGAAGCTGATTAAGCGGTATAATGAGGGACAGATGTAATGAGAATTGACGGCTGATAAACGGCTGTAAATTTCAAAAAACTCCTGCATAAACAGATAAATCTTCATTCTGTGTATGCAGGAGTTTTTTCTAATTAATCTACTCAAACCGCGATTTGCAATTCAATCCATCCCATCACAAATTCACCTTCTCCCATCCTCTCTCTAAATACCCATTCATCTTCCGTTTCAGCTCCTGATTCTCCTCCGCCTCCAACAGCGGATCTTTATCCATTAATTTCTTCACTTCATCCGAAACTGCCTTCAATATATCTGCATCTGCAAATATATCTGCTAAATGGAATTCGAGATCACCGCTCTGGCGGACGCCAAATAGGTCGCCGGGACCGCGCAGTTTTAAGTCTTCGGAGGCGATGTAGAAGCCGTCATTTGACTTATTGAGAATATCCAGCCGCTTTCCGGCGTCTTCCTCGCCGGAGGCGTTGACCATGATGCAGTAGGACTGATCTTTTCCTCGACCGACACGGCCGCGGAGCTGATGGAGCTGCGCCAGACCGAAACGCTCGGCATTTTCGATCATCATAACGGTAGCATTCGGGACATTGATTCCGACCTCGATGACCGTGGTGGATACCAGCACATGAATCTCATTTGCCGCAAATGCTTCCATGATCGCATTTTTTTCTTTTCCCTTCATCTTTCCGTGCAGATATTCCACCCGGATCGACGGGGACAGGGCGCGGCGCAGCTCTTCGGTATAATCGATGACGTTCTCTGCCTCCAGCATCTCGCTCGGCTCGACCATCGGGCAGATGACGTATGCCTGACGGCCGGCGCGGACTTCATTTTCGATGAAACGGTAGGCATTCGGGCGAAATTCACGGTTCACGACACAGTTCTTGATCGGCTGCCGGTTTGCCGGAAGTTCATCGATGATGGAAATATCAAGATCCCCATATAAAATAATCGCCAGCGTCCGCGGGATCGGCGTCGCACTCATGACAAGCACATGCGGCTCGCCGCCTTTTTTGCTCAGCATTTCCCGCTGCGCCACTCCAAAACGGTGCTGTTCATCCGTGATTACCAATGCCAGATTGTCGTACACCACTTTTTCCTGAATCAGCGCGTGGGTTCCAATCACGATATCTGCCTCATGATTTTCAATCGACTCTCTGGCAAGCCGTTTTTCCTTTGCTGTCATCGAACCGGTCAGAAGCACCGGACGATATGTGATTCCCAGCGACGCAAACAATTCGGTCATCGACTCGTAATGCTGGCGCGCCAGTACCTCCGTCGGCACCATCAGCGCCCCCTGATATCCATTTGCCGCCGCCTGCAGCAACGCCAGAATCGCCACAATCGTCTTACCCGAACCAACGTCGCCCTGAATCAATCGGGTCATGATATGCCCGCCGGACAAATCGGCGTACACCTCCCGGATTACCTTTTTCTGTGCCCCGGTCAGAGCATATGGGAGGCACTCTTCCACCGACGCCATTTCCCCAGAAAACGTAAATGGATATGCGCTCTTTTTATCTTCTTTTTTGTCTTTGAGCAGGCGCACTGACATTAGGAACATGAAAAATTCATCAAACACAAGACGTTTCCGGGAAAACATCAGTTCTTCCCGGTTTGCCGGAAAATGGATGTGCTCCAGCGCATAGTTGATTTCCGCCAATCCGTACTTTTCCCGCAGACCAGCCGGCAGATATTCCCGTTCCATCTGGCGCATCGTGAGGGCTTCCGTGACTGCCTTTGCGATCGTCTTATTGCCAAGTCCCTTCGTCTGTCCGTAAACCGGCTGCATAGACGACACGACTTTCGCATACTGTTCCGGGCGGTAGATCTCTGGCTGCTCCATCGTAAGTCTTCCCCGTTTTTTTACCACACGGCCACGGAAAATAAAGCGTTCCCCCGCCTTGAGCGTCCCGCGCAGATAGGGCATATTGTACCATGCCAGCGCCAGTGTGCCTCCGCTGTCCCGCAATCCAGCCGTCGTAACCTGCAGGCGCGTTCCATACCGCACCACATCCGCCGTTTTTGCCAGGATTCCGCCGACTGCCGCGATCGTATCCTCCTTCAGTTCCGAGATCGGCTGAGGTTCCTTAAACTCATCATAAGCACGCGGATAATAATGGAGCAGTTCTTCCACCGTTTCCACGCCTATTTTTTGAAATAACTTTGCCGTCTTTTCACCGATGCCCTTGACAGCGGTTATATTCTGCTGTTCCATTTATCTCCTCCTGCTTTTCAGAATATTCTCCGGAAAATCAGCCACGCGGACAGTTACCGGACAAAAAATCCGGGAATACATTGGAATGAAAGAGAGGCAGGACGCAGGGATCTCTCCCCTGACCTGCCTCATTTCATACTTATGAATTATTTTGTTTTATACGTCAAATGTTTTATCTGCGCCATCACATAGAAAATTCATTTTCTCGTTATCTGCATTTTCTCAGCCAATCGTGCAGATTCATTTAACGCATTTCAATCACTTTAAACGACCTAAATCTACTCTACCGAAATCATATAATAGTAAATCGGCTGCCCGCCATTCTGGCATTCAAATTCGCAGGATGTAAATTCTTTGCGGGCTTTCTCACAGAATGCCTCTGCGTCCTCTTCCGTGACATCCTCACCATAATAGATCGTCACAAGCTCAGACTCATCATCTACCATCTTACGAAGTGACTCCATCGCGGTCTCCTCGATATTCTTGCCAACTGCCAGCATGCCGCTGTCGCCGATCCCCATGATATCGCCCTCTGCGATCTCCATACCATCGATCGATGTATTGCGGACTGCGTAGGTAATCTGACCGGTCTTAACGTGGCTCATCTCCTCGGTCATCTGTTCCATATTTTCTTCCGCCGTCAGATCCGGAGCAAAATTAATCAGCGCCGTGATACCCTGCGGAACCGTCTTGGACGGAACTACATATACCTTGGTATCTTCTGACAGGCTCTTTGCCTGCTCTGCCGCCAGAATAATATTTTTATTGTTCGGCAGAATGTAAACTGTCTCGGCATGGACTTTTTCGATTGCTTCCAGCATATCCTCCGTACTCGGATTCATCGTTTGTCCGCCCTCGATGATATAGTCAGCGCCGATGCCCTTGAAAATCTCAAAAAGACCTTCTCCGACCGATACGGCGATAAATCCATATTTCTTGCGTGGTTCTTCCTTCTTCTCTTTGGCTTCTTCTTCTGCCTTCTGCTGTGCCGCCAGACGTTCGGAATCTTTGATCAGTTTCTCCTGATGCTCCTCGCGCATATTGTCAATCTTGATGCGGGACAGAGAACCGTAGGTCAACGCTTTCTGAATCGCCAGACCTGGATCGTTTGTATGAACGTGAATCTTGACAATATCATCATCTGCCACAACTACCAGGGAGTCGCCGATCGTACTCAGATAATCTTTCAGCTCCTGCTCTGTCGTCTCATCCGCCGGTTTTTCTGCATTGATAATAAATTCCGTACAATAACCAAAACGGATATCCGCTGCCTGCGTGCTTCCGGCGCCTGTTGCTGTTTTTGCCGCTCCATTTCCCGATACAGACGGAGTAACTGCCGCGTCGATATCCACGACTTTTCCTTTTAAGCCCTCAATACAGCCCTTGATAACCTGAATCAGACCCTGTCCGCCAGAATCCACTACACCTGCCTCTTTCAGAACCGGAAGCATCTCCGGTGTCTGGCTTAAAACATATTCGCCGTACTCCAATACTTTCTCTGAAAATTCAAGTACGTCCTCGGTCTGCGGTGCCAGTTCTGCCGCTTTATCCGCCATTCCCTTGGCAACAGTCAGAATCGTACCTTCCTTCGGCTTCATAACTGCCTTATAAGCTGTCTCCGTCGCACGGTTAAATGCGTCTGAGAGAACACTCGTCGTAATGACATCTACCGTCTTAATCTCTTTCGTAAATCCGCGGAAGAGCTGTGAAAGGATAACGCCGGAATTGCCTCGTGCGCCACGCAGGGAACCGGAGGAAATCGCCCTCGCCAGCGCCTCCATCGTCGGATTTTCAACGGCTGCCACTTCTCTGGCGGCTGACAGAATCGTCATCGTCATGTTCGTACCGGTATCTCCATCTGGAACAGGAAATACGTTCAGCTCATTGATCCATTCCTTGTTGGCCTCCAGGCCCTTTGCTCCAGCCAGAAATGCATTCTTTAACATCCCGGCATCTATATAATTCATGCCCACAGGGTTTGTTCCTCCTTAATCTATCACTCTTACGCCTTCAACATAAATGCTGATTTTCTCAACCTTCATGCCAGTAAACTCTTCTACTTTATATTTTACACTCTCGATCAGGTTGTCCGCAACGGTAGAGATGCTGACCCCGTATGCCACGATTACGTGGAAATCGATGCTGAGTGCATTGTCCTTGATGGCTACGTTGATGCCGTGTGTCAGGCTTTCTTTTTTAAGCAGTCTTACCAGACCATCTTTCATACTGACAGCCGCCATGCCAACGATACCGAAGCATTCTACTGCTGTCGTTCCGGCGTACATTGCAATTACTTCCGGATCGATCTGGATCGAACCCATTTTATTGTCGATGCGTCCTTTCATATTGACAGCCTCCGTTTCTTTACTTGTTTTTGTTTGATTCGAATTTTATGCCATGATTTTTCACGGGCTGGACATGCGGAGCCGGAGCGGCTCCTGTGTCGGCGCGTGGGATGAGTACTTCACGGGCTGGACATGCGGAGC
>ERZ791920.1266-NODE-1266-length-13479-cov-23.752831_pt1 | contig 13479 bp, 8 predicted proteins | sample MGYA00510136_ERZ791920 | MGnify/ENA primary metagenome ERZ791920 (study PRJEB30046, sample SAMN00792066) | human gut metagenome | study: EMG produced TPA metagenomics assembly of the A metagenome-wide association study of gut microbiota in type 2...
CCCCCGCCAGCACGCTTTCGACAACCAGCCCGACCCGGCCACGCTGGTCAGCCGCGAGGAGATCCGCGCTGCCCTGCTCGACCGCCACACCGCCGCCACGCAGGACAAGCTTGACGCGGCGCACGTGGCCATCTGCGGCTGCGGCGGCCTCGGCTCCACCATCGCGGTGGCGCTGACCCGCATCGGCGTCGGCCACCTGCACTTGATCGACTTCGACCGCGTGGATATGACGAACCTGAATCGCCAGCAGTATTTCCTGAAGGACCTCGGCCAGTACAAGACGGAGGCGCTGCGCAGCAATCTGCGCCAAATCAACCCGTTCACGGACATCACCATCGACACCGTCAAGGTGACCGACGAGAACGTGCCGACGCTGTTCGAAAACGAGGACATCATCTGCGAGGCGTTCGACGTGCCGGAAAACAAGACGATGCTCGTCAACGCGGTGCTGGAGAATCTGCCGGGCAAGAAGCTCGTCAGCGCGTCCGGCATGGCCGGCTTCCGCAGCTCCAACCTGGTGAGCACTCGTCGCGTTTCGAAGAACTTCTACTTCTGTGGCGATGGCGAGACGGCCCCTGTGCCGGGTGCCGGCCTGATGGCGCCGCGCGTGGGCGTGGTCGCCTGCCACGAAGCGAACATGATCACGCGACTGATCCTCGGCGAGGAAGACGCCTGACGCACTGCTACGTTACTCCACTGCCGTAATCGAAATTTTTATTGCGATTACAAACGCACGTTGCACACAACACAACAGCGACGCAACGGCAACACAACAGCAGCGCAGCAATCGCAACAACAGCAACACCAAACACCCCAACGAAAGGAACCGACGATGAGCACCGAAAACACCATCACCACCGCAGCCGCCGACGTCGCGGCCGCACCGAACGCCACGCTTGACGAGCTGGTCGGCACCACCACGAACACGGCGATTCTGCCGGAGCCGGACGCGCACGCGTACGACGAGATCGCCACAGGAGACGCCGATCCGTTGATCCTCGGCGGGCACAAGTTCACGAGCCGTTTCATCCTCGGTTCCGGCCGTTACGACCTGAACCTCATCAAGGCGACCATCGAGAACGCGGGCACGCAGATCGTCACCATGGCGCTGCGCCGCTGCCGCACCACCGAAAACAACCTGCTCGACTACATTCCGAAGGGCATCACCATGCTGCCGAACACGTCGGGCGCGCGCAACGCGGAGGAGGCGGTGCGCATCGCACGTCTCGCGCGCGAGGTGTGCCAGACGGACTTCGTGAAGGTGGAGATCGAGCACGAGTCGAAGTACCTGCTGCCTGACAACGAGGAGACCATCAAGGCCACGGAAAAGCTGGCGAAGGAAGGTTTCGTGGTCATGCCGTACATGTTCCCGGACCCGATCGCAGCGAAGCGTCTTGAGGACGCGGGCGCAGCTTGCGTGATGCCGCTTGGCGCGATGATCGGCTCGAACAAGGGCCTGCGCGCACGCGATTTCATCGAAGTGATCATCAAGAATGCCAACGTTCCGGTGATTATCGACGCGGGCATCGGCCGCCCGAGCCAGGCTGCGGAAGCCATGGAAATGGGTGCAGACGCGGTGATGGCATACACAGCGATCGCTTCCGCCGGCAACATTCCGCTGATGGCGCGCGCTTTCAAGAACGCGATTGAGGCCGGCCGTGAAGCCTATCTGTCCGGCTTGGGCAAGGTGACGGAAGACCACGCCGTCCCGTCCAGCCCGACGAACGAGGCCGACTACATCGGCTGATTCGCGCCGATTTCGTACGATTCGTGCACTAACGTTTCGCACTGTTTTATTGCGATTACACGACGAGGGTCGGTGGAAACGCACATTTTCGCAAGGTTTCCACCGGCCCTCTTTCGTCGGATGCGCGACACGTAGCGCAACACGCGCATGCCACGCATACCGCAGCGACAGGCAATACGTCTACTTCCCTAGAGCCGCTTTCAAATCGCGGTTCTGGAATCGCTCGTGCAGCAGGCAGTAGCCGCCGAACACGACGAGCCACAGCAGGCCGGCGATGGCGGAACCGCGCGTATCTGCGGACAGGAACAGCGTGACGTACACGAACACGTAGAACGCAATCGCAATCCAGTCGCACACCTGCCATGCCGGCATGACGAAGCCGTCCGGCAGGAAGTCGGCGCTTTGACGGTAGCGGCGGTGAGCAAGCATCGTCAGAATGTAAATGAAGATCACGACGGCGCTGGCGGCCGAGGCGAACAGCACGAACGCGCCGGAAACGCCCGGAATCGCGTTGATCAGCGGGGAGAACAGGATCATACAGCCAGACACGATAATCGCCTTCGCCGGCACCTTGTGATCCGACACCTCACCGAGGCGCTGCATAGCGGGCGATTCGGAGTCCTGCGCAAGCTGGTACAGGTGGCGGCCCGCCGAGTAGATCAGCGAATTGAGTGCCGACGCGGCTGCGGTGATCACCACGAAGAACACGAGCGCGGCGGCCCAGTCGAGGCCAGCGTATTTGAACACCATGATGAACGGGGAGCCGAACGAGCCGTCCGCGTTCTGGTGGAAGTTGCGCCACGGCACGATCGCCATGATGGCCACGAGCGCGCCCACGTAGAAGATGAGGATGCGCATGATCAGCTCGTTGACGGCTTTCGGCAGCACTTTGCGCGGGTTCTGGGTTTCGGACACGGTCACACCCACGAATTCGATGAGCTGGTAGGCGAAGAACACCATCTGGAAGCTCATGAAGAAGTTCATCCAGCCATTCGGCGCAAGCTGGAAGCCGTCGGTAATGTTCGTAAGGCTCACAGTGGCACCGGAGACCGTGCCGTCCACGCCTTCGATATGCGTGGCCGGGTAGCTGAAACCGAGGAACAGCATCACCACGGCGGTGACAATCAGACCCACAATCAGCGTGATTTTGATCATGGAGAACCAGAATTCCGCCTCGCCGAACACTTTCACGGCAATGAGATTGATGCCGGTGAGCGCCACGAGGAAGCACAGTTCGATAAGCCATTTCCACGCGTTGAGGTCTATGCCGAACGTACCGAAGAACGTGACGAAATACGTGCTGACGGCTGTGATTTCGGTCATGCCGGTCAGAATGAGCACGATCCAGTACGTCCAGCCGGCGAACTTGCCCCACCCGCGGCCGAGATAGCGCGTGATGAAGTTGATGAAGGTGTGCTGGCTTGGGTCGCTGTACATCATTTCGCCGATGGCTCGCATCAGCAGGAACATGATAAGGCCCACGCCGATGTATACGAAAATGATGCTCGGTCCGGTCAGCGCGATCGACTTGCCGGAGCCTAAGAACAGGCCGGTGCCGATGGTGCCGCCGATGGCGATGAACTGGACGTGGCGGTTTTTCAGGCCGCGTTCCATGTCGTTGTCTTTGTCGAGGCTTTCGATGGATTTGATATGCGCGGTTTCCGTCGCTTCGGACGTGCTTGTACCAGTTTTTCCGGTTTTCGTATTCCCAAAAGTCATAATGTTCACACCCTACCGCGCCAACCGCACAATCTCCGCCGTTGTTCGCACCGCGAAATGCGCTATATGTGGCAGATTCGCATCTTTTCCAAAAAACGCTTTGCGACGGGTGGAGTCAGCTTGCCAAGGTTTTCAGCTTGCCACGGAGCGATTCGTTTTCGCGTTCCAGCTCGTCGATGCGCCGAGCCTGTTGTTTGATGATGACAAGCGCCGTCTCGCTGTCAAGGCCGCTGCTCGCGCTGAGAGGTGCAGGCGGCACGGCGATGGCAGCCGCATCGGATGGGACGGGCACGTCAGCGGATATACACCCCCCCCCGACACGTTCGCCCTGTCCAGCGGATGCGGAGCATTTCCAATGTTCGCCTTATCGGAATTGGCGATTCCTGCGATGCCGTCGAGTTTCTCCTTGCGCGTCACCGCATGAACATACAGGTTGACGAGCTCCGTAATGATTTCGCCGTTACTCATGTCACTGCTACCACTCACGGATTTGAGGACGGCAGCCTTCCAACGCGCCACACTTCGTTCTATACGTTTATACCCAATCAGTTCCGGCGGCAATCCCGCCTCGCGGAAGATTTTGGTCGGCGATTCCCCCGCAAGATACCGTATGACACACACCTGTTTGAAGGCGTTGGAGTACGTGATGCGGTCTTTCGACACGTTAGCCACCGCCGGCAGATCCCGCAACATTTGGAGCTCGTCCATGCTGAATGATCCTCCACCGCGCATCGTTTTACCCCCTTTGCTATACCCCGTGATGAAGCAAGTGTATATCCGACTTCTCACAAGCAGCTTTTCAAATATTGCTGACCGTATATTGCTTCAACCGATCGGCCACACGTCAATGCGGGCGATTATGGAATACCCACAACCGCCCGCATTGACTTTTATTGTGAGTGAGTCAATTCACAACTCACTCACACCGAACGCATGCGCTCAGTACGTGCGGCGACGACTCTTGACCGCCACAGCCACGCCAGCGCCACCCACCAGCAGCGCCACGACGGTGAACAACACGGTTCCCGCGGCACCGGTCAGCGGCAGCTGAGTGACAGACTTGACGTTCAGCACGGTAGCGGTGGCATTCGCAGTGGTGTTATCGACCGGTTGGACCTGACGAAGGGCATCCGGCTCGAAGGTGACGAGACCTTCATCTGTGATCTCCACATTGAAAGTGACCCTGAAGTTCTGGGCGTAGCCGGTCGGAGCCTGAGTCTCCACAACCGTGTAGGTTCCCGCCGCAAGACCCGCGACCTTCACCAAACCATCATTCTCAGTAGTGAACGTCTTGGCATCATTCTGATCGGAAACAAACGACCACGCACCGTCCTCAGCCTGCTTAAGGAACTTGCCCTCCGCATTCTTGACAACGAACTTGGCGCCGGCTAGAGGCTTGGCCTCATTCCCTTCCTTGCCAATCTTCGTGAACTGGAAACCGTAGGTCTTAAGGACAGTCTTGCCTTCACCGCTGGTACCATCCTTGGTGGTGATTGTGGCCTTGTTGTCCACACTGCCGCTCAAGCCATCCAACGCATCCTTGGTGACGGTGCCCTGGTACGACACGACGATCGTCCTACCGGCCAGCGTTGTGGCATCGGCAAAATAGATGGTCGTGGTGGTGCCGGATTGAGCATTGCCTTCCTGCGTTATCGTGTACAGATCGGGATCCACAGTAGTATGATCTCCGAACTGGACCGTGAAGGCACTCTTTGCCGCAATCTGCAAACCTTTGGACGCGGTATCGGTAATGGTAAAGGGGTACGCATCCCAGCCAGCCGCAGCATGAGGAACGTCCGCGGCCACAGTGAAGTCCACGGTGTCGCCCACCTTTACGCTCTTACCGTTCACATCCACGTCATTCATCCGGGCGAACTTGAGCGGCTCGTCGGTCGGATTCGCGTTCTTCGCGTTGAACTGGCCTTCAGTCGTGATGTTGCCCTGACCGGTCGTCGTATCGGCCGCAATCCTCAGATTGGACAGTCCATTGACGGTGGTGGCCACCACAGCCGGAGTCCCCGACGTCACAGTCGTTTCGCCAGCCTTGGTGAACGTATCCTTCACCAGATACCAGCCTTCTCCGTTCACATTGACCGCCTGGCTCGTATTTGCCTGCTCCGTAGTTACGGTCAGGCCAGTACCATCAGGTCCTGCCGGCGGAGTAATTCCAGCCAAGGTCTTGGCGAAGACACGGAGCTGATCCGCAGTGAACGTCGCCACATAGGCGGCTGGATTATCCTTGTACTCTGTCGGGATGCCGTTGTGGCTTCCATCAGCCACATCAGCAGCGGTGGTCACAGCTCCCTTCCATGCGTCAACCGTTTTCACTTCGACCGAGCCATCGCCAGGATTCTCAAACATGGCAAACTTGTATGGCGTGTACGTATGGCCTTCCTGTGCGTGGTTAACTTGCAGCAATGGAGCATCATCAGCCTGTGCGGCGGCGACGCCGATGGCCATGCCGCTCAGCAACGTTGCCGCGGCGGCCAGCCCTGCGAAAAGCTTCCTCATCTTCATGAGAATCTCCTCTTCCTTGATTGTTGGTTACTGTTTTCTGCAATCGCGGGAGGCGGGAACCCAACGCGCCCCCGCGATCCGCAAATCCTGTGTTATTCAGCTGAGCCGCTTCTTACGTCTCCACTGGTCGGCCGCAGCGACGGCGAGCAATGCCAGCACGCCAACTCCGCCGGCCGCAATCTGCCACCATCGTTCCGCACCCATGCGGCCCGTCAATGGCAGTGACGATGCCGAAATGTATTGGTTGGTGAACAGCATTGGCTGGGTCTCGTCCCAATTCGAACCAGCGGCACCATAATCGGTTTTCAGCTGGGTCACGGATTCGACAACGGCCTTCCATTCACCGGACGTTCCGTCTTTCATCACGGACACGACCACCCGGTATTCCGCCTGCGAGTAATACATTGCGGAAGCATTACCAGCGTTCTCCGTCACAAGATATGTGTACTCGGCTTCACCTGCGTCATACGTGATGTCGCCGAAGTAAGCAACGTGATCGTCAGACGAATCGCGTTTCACCGTCACCGTGCACGCCGACTGGTTCTTGCAGGAAGCTGGCATCGGCGCGTCTGGATTGGAATCGTCTGCCTTCAGCTTGAAAGTGAACTCGTCGGAATCCTTTCAATCGCGGCCCTTCAGCTCCTTCTGCACGCCAATCGCATGCGTCAGCATGGTCTGCTTCAACGTGTTGGTGATGATCACCGTGGCTTCCTGCGATGCCGTGGATTCCGGCACCGTCACCACATTGCCGTCAGCGAGAGCACCATTGCCGACTTTGTGCTGGTAGGAGGCCTTCCACTGATGGTTCTCCGGTTCGGTTTCCGTCACCGTGTACGTTTTCGCGGCACCGGCCGGAATGATCACATCCGTGGACCAGTTTCCATTCGCATCCGACTTCAACGTGACTGTCTTGTAGCTATTGCCACCTTGCTTGATATCCACCGTGATGCTTTCCGGCTTGTCACCGTCTCCACTCCACTGCTTTTCGATATGCAGCGTCGAGGAAACCACCTGGATCACCGGATGCGGATACGGATTGCCGCCGCATGCATGATCCACGCCATCGGCCGAGTACGCCAGGCACGCGGAATCGTTCGCATGGAAACCCGGCTGGTTCGAGGACGTGGCGTTTCCCGGCAGATCGGTGTTCGCGTCACCCTTTACGCCGTCATATCCATCCTTACCGGCGTTCAGGTTGGCGGCATACTCGTCATACGCTTTCTGCGTGGGTTTCACGTTGTATTCCAGCGTGTATGTCACGTTGTTGACCAGAGGCTTCAGGAATGCGACCGTGAATTTCTTCGTGCTCGCGTCATACGTCAAGGTGTAATCGACATTCTTAGTCAAGGAGACCACCTTGCCGGAAGCATCCTTGGCAACGACCTTGTAGTTGCTATCCGCAAGCTCGACATAGCCGGAGAGCGTGTCCTCCATGGTCACCTTGGTGTATGCGGATGTGGTGGTCTCGCTCTTCTCAATCTCGTCGAAGATGGCATTCAGCTCCGAAGCGTTCGTCGCGCTTTTATAATAGCCGGCTTTGATATTCCCTTCACCGCGCTGGTTGTATTTCGTTGCCTTTGGGAAATTGCTGGACACCGCGTGCATGAACTGGTTCTCGTTACCTTGGATCGAGGAGGGATCAGCACCGGAAAAAACACCGATGGAATACACCGTGGCGCCACCATCTTTCAATTCCTTGGCAGCTTCGACGGCCTTATTTGCCACTTTACCCTCGAAGCCACTAGACGATGTAGGCGAACCATCCGTGAAAAAGATAACGACCTTCTTCGCATCGGTTCGAGCACTGCCCATCATCTTGGCCGCAAGATTGAATCCATTGTCGGCTCGGGTGGCGCCAGCGGCTTTGAGTTTGCTGACTTTGTTCTTCAGACCGTTCATATCCGCAGTCAGATCGCTAACGATTTGGGAGTAGTTGTAGGTGTACCCACCACTTCGGTACGTGTCATCCCCGATTTTGTCCTTTTCGTTGCCGGCGAACTTCACCAGTCCAACGTGAACCAGTTCGGAACCGGCCTCCGTATTAGTATTCGCAGCTTCATCAAGAAATGCTTTAACCGCTTCTTTCAGTGCGTCTAACCGCTTGGTCCGATCCGTCTTACTCATCGGATCGTCCATCGAACCGGACACATCCAGCACCAGCGTGAAGTCGATCGGCTGGGTGGTGGTGACCGTGGTGGTGCTGGAAGCGCCCTTCACATCCACGTTCACGGTGTAACTGCCATTATCGTTCTTCTTGATGCGCTTATGCTTCTCCGGAGCGCCCAACTGGGAACCGGTCTCGTTCTGCGCAACCGACTGCGCCCGATTTGCTCGCGCAATCGGTTGAGCGGACAACGTAACTGGCTGCTCATCAGATTGTTGTTCAGATTGTTGTTCAACCTCCTGCTCAACCCACTGCTCAGTCTCTTCTTTCGTTTCTTGTTCCGTTTCTTGTTCGACTTGCTGGTAAGCCTCTTGATCTGACGGCTGCTCTTGCTCTGACGGCTGCTCTTCTCCCACCATCAAATTTTGTTCCACCGGCTGTGAATCCTCTTGCCCAGATTCTTGCAATACCGGCTGCTCGATTTGTTGTTCCAAGGCTCCCGTGGCATCTTCCGCCGCCGCTGACGAAGCAGTGACGCACCCCACGCCGGCGAGCATTGCGACCGTCGCGACGGCCGCAATGACACGACGCGTGAACAGACCTGTGCCCCTCGCCCTGTTTCGCTCAAAGACGTGTCTCATACGTCAACCCCCTTGTACCGTTAAGCGATCGGGGAAATACCTTCCTCCTTCGACCGGTATATTTGATGCGTCTTCGCTTCACATACCGTCCGACAATCGCTTCGTTGCCTAAACCTTAAGGAGAAAAACAGAGGGATACATACCCTCCCAACGAGGTAATCAAGGGGATATACTTTCCTTGAAATCGCACATATCATCGCGATTCTAGAGTATTCTTGCCCCCGTAAATCGCGATGCAAAAACTATAAGCAAACGTTGTCATGCCTCTTTCAGAATTTTCCCCGACAAAAAAGCATCTGTCAAGTGCAACATTAACGCCATCAACCCCTAGTTGCGCTTTGGCCACCAAGCGGCATGCCTACGGACATACCACGGACAGCGGAGCAGCCAAACCAACAACAAACCGACCAGCAACGTGGCAGCTGACACCACGCCCGCAATCACACGCACATCTTTTGCCGCATCATCCTCCGCGGGAATCTCTTCGGGAATGGCGGAACGTAATGCCGAAACCAACAGACGATGCGTATTCACACCGTACGGAGTGCATGTCATCAACGTGACCCGATCCTCGCCAGAGGTAATCTTCAATTGCGATGTGTCGTTAGGTTCGATTTCGGTAATACGATCCACCATATAGCCAAGAGTATGGCCCATCACATCGATATAGAAGTAATCACCAACCCGCATCTCATCCAAACGCGTAAACATTGAGGCTTCAACCAAACCCCGATGTCCGGTAATCACCGCATGCGTATCCTTGCCACCCACCGGCAGACTACTGCCATACAAATGCCCCGCACCGGACGCAAGCGTCTGCTCCGACGTGCCATGGTAGATCGGCAAATCCACAGAAATCTTTGGAATGCGGATGGAACCCATCACGCCATCGCCAGTATCCAGCAAACGCTGGTATTCCGCGTCTTTGGAGCTAGCGGAATCCTTGTTACCATCGCCAGTGGCGCCTGCGCCCGTCGAGCTGGAACCGGAACCGTCGCTGGAGTCGGACTGATTGTTGTTGTACAACTCGGCGAGCGGATCCTCAGCCTCGCCAATCACCGGCTGCCCCGACTTGGCGAGACGCTTGTTGTACGCCCTAGCCGCGGCGAATGCCTCGTCGGCCTGCGGATACGGCCAGCCCGCGACGCTCTGCTCGGAACGGGCGGACGTGCTCGCCAGCTTTTGCGCGGACTGGTATTGCAGCACTTTCGGGAAAAGACCAATGCCGATTGCGGAGAAAATCAGCACCGCCGCAAGCACGCGCATGGCAATGGACTTGTTGCGATCCGCGCGACGCTCGCGAATCTCTTCGGACACATCGGTCGCCTCCGCGAAAGTCGGGAGGGTGTAGGTGCGGGTGTTGCGCGTGGTGTCGTGCGAACCGCGCGAGCCGTCGTTGCCATCGTGCGAATCGCCATAAAAATCGTCGGCGCGTAAGTCCTTAATTTGCTGCGGACCGTCGCTTCTCGACCCGCCGCGCGCGCTCCCATGCGGAAAAACTGCCATCAGTCTTGCCCCCTTGAACTGCCAGCCATAGGGAACATTATATTGCACTCCGCCCGCGTGCCTTCTTCCCTGACGATTCCGATAATGTCGGTCGAACTTGGACGGTCTCCGGCCACAGCTCTGAGCGAACCACGTTTTACGCAAATCATGGGTTAGGACTTACGCAAATCGTGGGTTAGGTTTTATGTAAATCATGGGTTAGACCCATCAAAACCCTTTGCAGGAGGCCGAAATTGGCATTTTTGCCAAGAGCATCTCTAACCGAGTCTATCCATGGTCAAACTGATGGGTCTATCTGGCTTATAGATGGCGGATTTGGGGCTTTGCGGAAAGGTATTTCGCTTATAGATGGCGGGTGCTAGACGAGAATAGGCGGTTCGGGGGTATGATTTATACCCCCGAACTGGCAAATGGGGCGAACCACCCGCCATCTATAAGCTAGATAGCATTTGGCGGGCGGGTGGTGCGCGCGCGGCGGACGAGAACCGGGGGTTGGCCGCCTCGCAAACGCGACCGACCCCCTTAATGTCGTGAAACGTGCTATATGTGGCAGATTCGCCCTTCACAAGAAAACGATTTGCGTTATGTGTGGCAGGTTCCTTGAACAAATCCAGACCTAGGGGGTAGGAATCATGCCCCCTAGGTCGGTTTCCCCGAAGAAACCTGCCACAGATAGCGGAAATCACATTCTTCAACCTCCGGTCACAATGGCTCACTAGGCTCGACGGTATGACGCAAGAGCTCGTTTCATTGACTATCATCATGGCGGTGGCGGCCGTCAGCCCGATTGTGGCGCAGCTGATTCCAGGAAGGTTCATTCCACAAACTGTGCTGCTGCTCGTCACCGGAGCCGCACTCGGTCCGTACGGACTGGGCGTAATCGAGGTGAACGACGCCGTGAAACTCTTGAGCGAGCTCGGCATGGCGTTCCTATTCCTGCTCGCCGGCTATGAAATCGACCCGAAACGACTCGCCGGACATCAAGGCAAAGTCGGCCTTGTCACATGGATCATCACCTTGGGACTCGCCGGACTCGTCGTGGCCCTGCTTCCATTCTTCGCAAAGCAAGGCATCAACGGCATCGCCACGGTAATAGCACTTACCACCACCGCTCTCGGCACACTCATGCCGATTCTCAAGGAACGCAACCTCGAAGGCACCCCCATCGGCGACGCCATCATCTCGTACGGAACGTGGGGCGAACTCGGCCCAATCCTTGCCATGGCCATCCTGCTATCCACCCGAACCGGCTGGCAGACCATGCTCGTGCTCGGCGCGTTCCTCGCCATCTGCCTACTGTGCGCCACACTGCCGACGAAAGCGCTGAAAACCGGCCATCGCCTGTACCGTTTCCTTACGGAAAATGCGAACACGTCATCGCAAACGCTCATGCGACTGACCACATTCCTGCTCATCTTCCTTGTCACCATTTCCGCACTGTTCGAACTTGACGCGGTGCTCGGCGCGTTCGCCGCAGGCTTCATCCTGCGTTACATCATCCCCGACGGCAGCAAGTCGCTGGAAATGAAACTGGAAGGCGTCGGCTACGGCTTCCTTATTCCTGTGTTCTTCGTGGTGTCAGGCGCCGCGATCAACGTGCGCGCCGTGGCAGGCCGACCCGCGCTGCTCGTCGCGTTCATCGTAATGCTCATGCTGATTCGCGCGGTGCCCGTATATGTTGCGCTATCGCTCGACAAACGCGAGAATCCGCTGTCATCGCATCATCGCGTCACCGTAGCGCTGTATTGCACGACAGCGCTGCCGATCATCGTCGCCGTCACGTCACTGGCGGTGAAGGTCGGCACCATGCAAGGCGACACCGCGTCAACACTGGTCGCAGCCGGCGCGATTACGGTGTTCCTAATGCCGCTGCTTGGCTCGATCACATATCAGGTGGCCGACGTACATCCGGTCACCGCGGTTCGGGAGATTGCACACACACCATCCGATTGGCGGACGATCGTGCACGAACATGCGCAGGTGCGTGCGCTGCTGCACCATCAGGACCGGCTCAAGCGTATGGCGGAAACATTGGACGCACTGGAGAAGATGGGAACGATGGGACATGGCGATGCGGCACATAGCAATGCCGGACATGGCGATGAATATCGAGCCGAACTTGTGAAACGTGCGCGCCGCGAAATCGACCGGCAGTTGAAGGAACTCGGCCTGGACCCGCAGCTCACCACGCAACTGCCACACAACTACCGTTATCCGAAGAACTGAAACGCGAATCCGAGCCTTTCCGGCACCCTAAGTGTCCGATTCTGGAGAAACGGACAACCACAGGGCACTTTCGCCGCATTACTTGTCCGATTCTGGAGAAACGGACAACCGTAACGCACTTTTACCCGTCTAGTTGTCCGATTCTGGAGAATCGGACATTCAGACATGCGCCTATTCGACGGATTTGAGCGAACTAATCGGGTCGATACGATCCAACACCGGATTCACGAACAACTGCACGAGCAGCGCGAAAGCCATGGTCGCGCCGGCCGCAATCACATAACTCAACGGCGTGCATTCCACTTCGAAATACAGTGCGGGCATATTCAACGCAGCCGTCAGCAATCCGCCGACGAAACGGCCGAGAGGCAAGCCCAGCACCACGCCCATCATGGTGAGCACCATCATTTCGCGATTTACGTAATGATGCACTTCCTTGTCGAAGAATCCGAGCACCTTGAGCGTGGCCATCTCGCGTTCACGTTCTGATACGTTGGTGTTGGCGAGCGTGAACAACACCACGAGCGCGAGCCCGCCCGCGAGCGCCACGATCAGCGCGACCACCGCACCCATCAGATCGAATTTGAAGCTTTCTGCCATGTGCGCGCAGCTCACGGCTTTCATGACCGCATCGTCGTCTTCCAGCTTTTCCGCATAGGCGGCCTGGGATTCGCCTGAACCTTTGAGCTTCGCATACATGGCGTTCCACACCAATTGTTGGCCGTTTGACGATGCGCCATTCGAGGTACCGGATTCGCCGTTTTGATTGTCCGATTCTCCAGAATCGGACGCGGAAGATGCGGAAGACGTGCCGGATGCAGCAGTATCGAACAGCTGGCGATAATAGGTTTCGCTCACATACACGTCCGATCCGATCACACTGCGGATCACCGCGCTGACATGCGCTTCGGCCTGCATATCGTCACCGTTGGTCAGCGTTACCATACCGCCCGCTTTGACGCCCATCGCGCTTGCCGCGGACTGCGATACGATCACGCCGTCATCGCCCAGACTTACCG
>ERZ791920.1278-NODE-1278-length-13254-cov-2.688689_pt1 | contig 13254 bp, 10 predicted proteins | sample MGYA00510136_ERZ791920 | MGnify/ENA primary metagenome ERZ791920 (study PRJEB30046, sample SAMN00792066) | human gut metagenome | study: EMG produced TPA metagenomics assembly of the A metagenome-wide association study of gut microbiota in type 2...
AATCAGCCCTATTTTAAAATATACACAGCCATCTTAAAAATGTGGGGGTATTACATAAATATGGAACAAAATTTTTAAAAAATAAGAAAAAAGTTGCAAAAAATGTGTAACGTGTTTATAATTATATATATCAAAAGGATATGTGCGTCAAAAACACATAGAAAAATGGAAGATAGGAGTTGTTAATTATGCCACCTGAAAAAGAGCAAGCAGTTCTCGTGCAACAAACGACTCAGAAAAAAGAATCAAACAAAAAGAAATCAAAGGATAAGAAAGATAAGTTGTTTCATGATACAAAGAAATTCTTACAAAGTTATCGAAGATTGGAATTATCCTTGAAATATTCTAAGGCGATGCAAACGAAACGTTTGGCCGCGAATGATATGAGTTTTGAATGGGAGCTGCGTGATAACGAAATAGAATTTAATGATATGGTTTTGCAAGAAGCCATTTCAGCACTGCATTGTCTAAAACAGATGCCGGAGATGGGACGTGTATGGTATCATTTGCTACAAATGAAATATTTTGACGTTAGACCCTACAAAATGTCAGACGATGCGATCATCACAGCATTGCAAGAAGCTGGGTTATTTTCTGATATTTCTAAAACGACATTTTACAGATATCAAAAGAGTGCAATTCGTATGTATGGAGAAATTCTTTGGGGATCTCTCGATAAGAATTCTTCGGTATATAAGAAATTTGTAAAAATGATACATTCTCATGATCTTGAGAAACAGATATAGGTAAATATGTAAACTATATGATTCCAGTGGAACTATTTAATCATGATATAATTAACACTGGATTTTAGGACGATGTAAAGTGATATGATTACCAGTGGTAAAAAGTTGTTGTGATAGTGTTATAGCTGGTTTTAGAACAAAGTAAAAACATATGATTCCAATGGGTCAAATTACATAGTGCGTAAAAATAAGAGAATAATCGAAATAACCTACAAAGGTAGGATCTGCAGTGTGGCAGAAAAGAACAATGAAAAAAGAAAGAGTGTGAGATACATGCTTTTTAAACGATATAAATATTTAGAATTAGAAAAAACAGATATCGGAAATGATGAGCATAATTATTATGAAACGGTCTGGTATATCCGTGCTTATAATAATAAACGTGCTTATGATAATCGAAATAACACAGAAACATCAAAGAGTCTTGACAGTAATGGTAAGAAAAAAGAAAAAAAGAAATCGCGGATTATTGTAAAGATAATTCGAGATTCTTATGGTAATGTGACAAGAGTATTTGTAGAACCTAAAGCAAAAAAGAAAAAAGAAGTTGTCGAGATGGCAGCAGCGGCATATCAGTCATTGCTTGCAATGGAATGATGGTCAGCAGAAAAGTAATGATATTTACTGTAGGATTTTAAAATTGTGTAACGAGAATGTCTTTAAATATCAAATACAAGAGATGATTCCAGTGGACTATTCATACGATGGAAATCAACGGCTCGAGTTTTGGAACAGTGTAAAATTAGATGATTCCAGTGGCCATGGATATGTGCCGGAAATTGGAATGGAGTTTTGGAACAGTGTAAAATTAGATGATTCCAGTGGGCACAAATATGAGATTGTATTACCAGAAAGGTTTTGGAACAGTGTAAAATTAGATGATTCCAGTGGAAACATCTGATTGTTTACCTGTCGTCCTTGGTTTTGGAACAATGTAAAATTAGATGATTCCAGTGGGAATCTGTATATAAAGGATGACAATTGTACGTTTTGAAACAATGTAAAATTAGATGATTCCAGTGGGTCAAATTACACAGCGAGTAAAAATAAGAAATAATCGAAACAACCTACAAAGGTAGGATCTGCCGAGTGGCAGTAGTGGAAATAATAGTTAGAGAGGAGTTGTAAAATGAGGAAAAATGTGAAGCGTACAATTGCTGTTTTAAGTGCTGTATGTATGCTTCCGTGTCCGCAGGTAGCAAATGTTGCCGTCATGGCACAAAATGTATCTGTTGGAAGTTCTATCGGAGCAAAGACATTGAAACAGTCTTTGCAAACATCAACGAATTTTGAAACTGCATCAGGGAAACGACAGGAAGTAAAAGAAAATAATATAGAAGATTCATATGATATAACATATGGTGATTCTATTACTTTTTTTGTTTCTAAGACAAAAATACCTGATCAAGATCAAACAGATAATTCTGGTAATGAAGATGATCAGAAACAGGATGATGGGCAGAAAGATTCAGAAACAGATGTGATACCTGATTATGAGGTTCCAGATACTATTAATGGTTTTTCCTTTAATAAGGAAGAAACAGATGATGGATATCAACTTACATTTACTGCAAATGAAGCAATGAGAAGTGCTGCAATCAAGATCAAAGGGCAGGATGTCGTTTTGAAAACTAAAAAGAGAAAACTGACTGCAAAAGCATCCGTCAAGAATAAAGTCTATGATGGAACGACCAATGCAGAATACGAGTCCTCTCCAAGTATTCAAAACGTGTTGGATAGTGATGAAAATCAGTTTTATTTCCGTTATAAAAATCCAACCTTTGAAAAGAAAAATGTTGGAGAACAACAGGTTTCTCCAATTTCTATCAATTTATCAAGTGACAACTATGAAATTGATGATATCAGCGGACTGAAAGCAACGATTGAACAGAAAGAGATCACGACCAGTACGATCAAGATCAAGAGTAAAGTTTATGATGGTACAACAACTGCAGAGTATGCAAACAAAGTAACTTTGCTCGGAGTAATATCCGGAGATGATGTACAATTAAATGTTCCAACACCATCATATGATACAAAAAATGTTGGAACTGACAAGAAGATCGTATTTGATGGTGATTTTTCAATTGAGGGTACAGACAGTGCCAATTACCGATTGAAAGAAATTTCAGAAGTAACAGGAACGATTGAGAAAGCGAAGCTTGTATATCGGGCGAAAGATCAAACCAGAAAATATGGCGAAGAAAATCCAAAACTTACTTATGAAGTAAAAGGTTTTGTTGCAGGTGATCAGCAAAGTGATTTTAACGATCCGACATTGACATTGGATGTTCCAAAACTTACGAGTTTAGGAAAACATGAGGGAGTCATTAAAATCTCAGGTGTGAACCTGCCAGAATATTATGATGTAACTTATGAAAGCGGAGATTTATACGTTGAAGCAAATGATATTCATGAAAATGAACATTATAAATTAACAAAGCCGGATGGAAAGAATGGTTGGTTTACGAAAAAGAAATTTGTGATTGAGCCAATTCAGGGAGAAACCAGTGGTTATGATCTGGTTTCAACATCCAAAGATGGACCATGGAAAAAAACACTTGCTTATACAGAAGATACAAAGAAAAAGAATGTTTCCTTTTATCTAAAAGATAGCAGCAATGGTGCAATTTCCAAAGTTGGAGAAGAGTCTTATAAGATTGATAAGACAGCTCCGGAAGTTGAGAATATTGCAATTGATTTTGTAAAAGGATACCAGAGTACGAAGAAATCCGGACCATTTCGATATTTCTTTGATACGATTGCAAAGATCGGGATCACATCACATGATGATACCAGTGGAGTTGCAAGGGTTAATTATCATACGGTTGATGAAGGAACACGATCTGTAGAAAAAACACAAGATGGTTCTAAAGCAAGATTTGAGATCACTCCGAACTTCAAAGGTAACATCTACGCACAGGCGGTCGATGAAGCAGGAAATATTTCGGAAGAATACAAATCAGCCGGGACGATCTTGGAAAACAATGGAAAACACAGTACAACAAGTTCGATCCATATCTTACAGGAGACGCAGGAAAAGAAATATTATAATCATGATATTTATCTGGGACTTCAAGCAGAAGATACTTATTCCGGAATTGGGAATATATCATATGAAGCCGGGGCAGTGAATTCGAAAGAATCTTCCTATGATGATATGAAGTATGAATATAAGAAGGATCATGTAAGGATTGATGCTTCTCAGAATAACAAAAACGGTGTAGAAGCTAAATTTACAATGGTGGATAACACCGGACATAAGAGTACGGTCCGAAAGAAATTCAACATTGATGTTTCCAAGCCGGAGATCACAATCTCTTATGACAATAATCAGTCTGAGGGAAAATACTTCAAAAAGAATCGAACAGCAACGATCACGATCAAAGAAAGGAACTTTGACAGTAATAAGACACTTGTTTACTTGACAAAAAATGGTGTAAAAACAAGATTGAAATCCAATTTTGTCAGTGATGGAGTATTACACAGCAGAGAAGATGGCAGTCAGTATTATATTTATCAAATGAATGTAGTATTTGATCAGGACGGTGAATATTCCTTAACAGCAGCAAGTACCGATCTTGCCGGAAACAAGAACCTTCCAGTAACTTATGTTGGTACTCATACAGACAGCTTTGTGATCGATAAAACAAAGCCTGTAGCGAAAATCTCCTTTGATAATAATTCTGTGAAGAATGAAAAATATTACAAAGCGGATCGAGTTGCAACCATTCGGGTAACAGAGAAAAATTTTAAAGAACTGAATGTCTCAACAAATGGAAAGAAAAGTGGATGGAGCAGTCATGGAAATGAACATGTGATGACTGTTACATTTAATGAAGATAAAGAATATCATCTTTCTATTGCAGGACAGGATCTTGCCGGAAATGTTTTAGAGAAACAAAGTGCAAAATCTTTTATCGTTGACAAGACAAAGCCTAAGATCGATCAGGTAACACCAAGTGATTCCAGTGCGAATACTGGAGCTGTTACTTGTGGATATACATTAACAGATAAGTACCTTGACAAAGGCAGTGATCAGCTAGTCGGAGAAATGAAAGGTCGTAAGTTTAAAGTAAATGAAAAACAGAAAGTGGAGAACGGATACAAAGTAACTTATCAGCAGATTCCAAATGCAATGGAAAATGATGATTATTATACATTCGTGATTCAGTCAGAAGATAAAGCCGGAAATATTTCAAAAAAATCCATTCACTTTACGGTTAATCGATATGGTTCTGTTTATCATTTATCATCTTATGCAAAATCTATTAACGGTACTTATGTAAAAGATGCTGATAAGATTGTCTTGGAAGAGATTAATCCAGATCAATTATCAGATTGCAATTTAAAAGTTGTAAGAGATAATGATCCGATTGCTTTGAAAAATGAAGATGCATCGATTGAGAAGAAACATGATAAGTGGTACAAAGTTACCTACACAGTCAATGCTTCGGCACTGAAAGAGGAAGGTACTTATCGTATCATTACATCTTCTAAGGATACGGCAAAGCATACATCTTCCAATGATATGTCAAAGAAAAAAGCGTCAATCAGTTTTGGGGTTGATACAACAAAACCAAACATCTTAATCTCAAACATTGAAGGTGGTAAGGTTTATGCCCAGGATGGAAGAACCGCAACAGTTCTTGTAAAAGACAACTTGCTGTTACAGAGTGCGAAAGTTTATGTCAATGATAATCTGATAAAGGAATACGATGAAAAAGTTCCTGAAAAGATTGACATTCCTCTGGATCAGAAAGATGAAGCTCAAAGCATTCATGTAATTGTGAAGGATGCCGCGGGAAATGAATCTGAAATTACGATGGATAACATTTATGTTACAACAAACCTATGGATCAGATTTATTCACAGTGTGCCGGCGATGGCAACTGCAGGTGGTGTATCACTTGCTGTGATTCTGGCAGCAGTTATTGTTTTACGAAAAAGAATAAAAGCAAAACCATCGGTTGAGGATGATGAAAAATAAAATCAGATGATTCCAAAGGTGCAGATACACCACTAACACAATGATCATAGTTTTAGAACTGTGTGAAATCAGATGATTCCAAAGGTTTTCATTGATTCAAAGAAAACTCTTGGTCGTTTTGGAACTGTGTAAAATCAGATGATTCCAAAGGTTTAATTAAGTTTTTTTGAGCGAATAATCTGTTTTAGAACTGTGTAAAATCAGATGATTCCAAAGGATATGCCAGTCGTCTTTGACGATTTGCAACGTTTTAGAACTGTGTGAAATCAGATGATTCCAAAGGAACAAATTATGGGACTAAAATGAATCCAGTGTTTTAGAACTGTGTGAAATCAGATGATTCCAAAGGAATATATCTTACTTTTTCGCTATTATATGCGTTTTAGAACTGTGTGAAATCAGATGATTCCAAAGGGCCAAATTACACAGTGAGTAAAAATAAGAATTTTATCGAATTAATTTACTAAGGTAAAAGCTGTCGGCGATAGCAATTTATAAATTAAGGACTTAACTTTGTTCTTTTATTGAACATGAAAATAAAAAATATCGAAAAGAGGGGGAATCGAAAAGAGGGTGTAAACTTGATCATTGAAGTTTTAGAAAAAGACGTGATTCCAAAAGGAAATCGAAAGCTTTTAAATAGAAGAAACTTTTACAAACAGCATTTAACTTCTTTAGGTTTTTCTCATGTAAGAGGAAAATATGTGATACAACTGGATGATGAAAATGAGATTGAAACAATGAAAACATTACTTGAATCTTATCGGACAAAATACCAGAGTTATCCAAACAGTTATCTTCGTTCAGGAGATTACCGAAAGAAGTTTTTTGATAAAAATCGTCCAATCTTCAAAGATTATTATATATGTGCATACTGCGGAAGATTCTTAAAAAAGAAAGATGTAACAGTTGATCATATCATATCAATTAGAAAAGCTCAGAAATCAAAGATTTTGCAGTTTATTCTTCGATTGGTAAAGATCAACGACATTAATGATGAAAAGAATCTGACCGCTTCATGTGAGACATGTAATAAGAAGAAAGGACAAAAATTAAGTTTATCTTATGTACTCCGAGGAATTCTCGGTAGGAAGTCGTGGTATTGGTTTATCTATTATATAGTCATAATTATTGTTTTGGTCATTGTAATTTTACAGATTGTCAATCTATGATGAAGAAGTGCATAATATCTTACTTATATTTTATACGAATCCAATAAAAGCAAGAACTGATATTTCTTGATTCCCTTGTGACTATGATACATTTATTGGGATTCGTAATTCAAAATAAAAGATATTGTAATCGCCCGTTGAATGCGGGATCTGTCAGGTGATAGAAAAGGGTATCTATTGTTTTTTATTTTGAAAGGAGGAGGTAGCTCATTACGTGCTACCAACACAAAGTATGAATCTGAAAAAAGTATTAAAAAAAGTGATGTACGCATGTATGTCCGCAGCAATGATTGCTGTTCCTACAGTGCCTGCTTACGCAGCTCAGAATGATGTTATTGATACAACAAGAACAGCATCATTAACAATTCACAAATACGACATGACAGCAGCGAAAAAAGGTGGAGTTAACTTAGATCAGTTTACTTCTACTGGAAAACAGGATGCAGCAGCAGAAGAAGCATTAAAGAATTATGCAATCAAAGGGGTAGAATTTAGTTACTTAAGAGTCGGTGATGTAGAACAGCAGTCTGAAAATGGAAAAGTTCAGATGATCTATGAATTACCAGATGCGTTACAGAAAATCATTGGATTAACAGATTCCGATGCAGCAAAAACAGAAGGTAGCAAAGATTACTTTACAAGCCAGATCATCAATGACAAACTGGCAAAAGCATTAGAAGATAATACAGCTACAAAAGATAAACTGGAAGATTATATGGGCAAAGGTGGAACAGCCATGGATCTTACAGATGCAAAAGGTGTAACAAAGAAAGACAAACTTCCTTTAGGTTTATATCTGATCGTTGAAACAAAAGTACCAGAAGATGTAACTTATACAACAAATCCTTGGTTCGTGCAGTTACCATCTACAGATTCAGAAGGTGACGACTGGTTCTACGATGTTGTATGTTATCCAAAAAACGAAACAGGTGTTCCTACATTAGACAAACGTGTGCGTAATAATCCTGACAAAGATAATGTAACAACAGCAAATCAGGATGCTTTAGCTGATTTCACACACGCAAGAGAAGAGTACACATATCAGAGTACAGTCACAGCATCCAAGGCAGAAAAACTGGATTATCAGTTTATTTCCAAACTGCCACATATCACATCAAGCACAACATATCTTTCTACTTATACATTCGATGATAAGATGGCTAAAGGTATGACATACAACAAAAATGCAGTGATCGCAATCTATGACAACAAAGATGCAGCAGATACAACAAACGTTAACAACGTTGACAAGAGCGGGGCAATCGCAGTATGGAAAACATCTGACACAGATCCTAAGTTCGCTGTAACTTATGGTAAATCTGGAGAAGATTCCACGATGAAGGTCGAAATGACAAAAGCCGGACTGAATGAGATCAACAAGAAATATTCTGACAAATATATCGTTGTCTACTACACAGCGGATGTAAACACAGATGATACAGTTGTTCTTGGTGACAAAGGTAATCCGAACGATGTGTCCTTAACATGGAAGAGAACATCTACAGATTACTGGGATATCTTAAAAGATAAATGTATCGTATACAGCTTTGGATATAACTTCACAAAGAAATTCTCTGACAGCAAGGGAGATGCAACAAAGGTTAAATTCGTCATCCAGAACAAATCTGATAATTACTACTTAGTAGCAAGAGCAGACAAAGCCGGAGTATATCAGGTAACAGGTAAATCCGCTACAGAAGAAGGAGCTACACAGTTCAGTCCAGATGCAGCCGGAAAACTTGTGATCAACGGTATCGAAGCTGACAAATACGGATTTACGGAAACACATTCAGATGCAGGATATACACTGCTCAAGAAAGAGATCATTGTAAATATCACATCTACAAAAGCCAATATTACACCAACAGAAGCGAATATCACAGGAATCCAGTCCAAGAATGGAAATGATTCTACAGCAAACGATGGTGTGAAGAATGGTAAAGAACTTGCAAATGACGTAGCAGTTCAGACGATCAATGCATCTGCCACTGTGGATGATAAGAAAGCAACCATGAGTGCAAATGGAGAATCCACAAATGCGTTTGTCGATATGCAGGTAACAAACCAGAAACAGTTTTTACTGCCAATGACAGGTGGAGCAGGAAGTTACGCATTGATCATCGCAGGAGTTGTAATCGCTGGGTGTGGATTTATCATTATCAAAAAGAACCAGAAACGTAAAGAAGTTCAGTAAAAATTTTAAATAAATATTTTTTCCATAAAAGTTGAAGCTTGTAAGAATGACAAGAACTGTAAAGAGACAGTATGTAACTATTTATTTAGGATTAGGCAATTATTAATTGTCTGAAAGGAGAATATCATGGAAAAAAAATTTGCAAAAAAAATTGCTACATATGCAATGGCAGCAACTATGATCGGTGGAGCAGTTATTGGCTCAGGATCAACAGGCGTATTTGCTGCTGAAAAGTATCCATCTTCAGCAACAGCCAAATCAGCTTATAGTAAGGTAATGTCTAACACAGGCACAAATTACAAAAAATCATATGAAGATTACAAGAAGGCATATGAAGATTTCATGAATCAGTATATGCAGGCACCAACGGTTGAACAGGCTGTATTTGATCATGGATATATTTTCACAAATAATCTGTTAAGTATCAGCTTTACAGAAGTGAAATATGCAAAGTCTTATGATGTAATGATCAGCAAAGATGACAACTTTAAAGTAACGAAAACATACACAACAGAGAAACCTTCTTTGGGTGTATACACTAAGAACGATGATTTCCTTACACCTACATGGCACGGACGTTATGTAAAAGTAAGAGCTAATTATGGTTATGGAATCCATGGAAAATGGTCCGAGAAAAAAATGATTGGATGCGGAAAATTACATTTACATCAGGATTTCGTCAATGGTCCTTTTGACAATTAGATTGTAAAGATTGATTGTAAAATAAAACCCTGTCAAATTAATTTGACAGGGTATAGTAAAAAGATTATGAAACAAAAAATTATTCCAATACTGATTGTATTGTTTGGTTTTGCCTTATTATCTTATCCGTTTATCAGTAATTACATATTTGAAAAAAGTGCTGGATCAACGATTAAGTCTTATGAACAGCAGGAAAAAACATATGATCAGAAACAAAAAAATAAGGCATTTCAAGAAGCAAAAGAATATAACGAAGACCTGACGAAGTCGGCAGTTCAATTAACTGACCCTTTTAAGGCAAAAAAAAGCAATGGCGAAACGATGATTTATAACAATATCTTAAATCTTGATCATTCAGGAGTTATGGGATATTTAGAAATTCCTTGTATATCTGTAAATCTTCCTATTTATCATGGTACAGATGCAGAAATCTTGGAACGTGGAGTCGGACACCTCGCTGCATCTTCAATTCCGGTGGGAGGAAAGAGTACGCACAGCGTTTTGACTGGACATACTGGACTTAGTTCTGCAAAGTTATTTACAGATCTGACGGAAATGAAAAAAGAGGATCTGTTCTTTATTCATGTATTGGATCGAACCTTAGCTTATAAAGTGGATCAGATCTCTGTGGTAAGACCAGAGGATACAAGAAAACTCCAGATCGTCAAAGGAAAAGATTATGTGACACTGGTAACATGTACCCCATATGGAGTCAATGACCATCGTTTACTGGTACGGGGTGTCAGAACCAAGTATGTAAAGAAACAACGATCATCGATACGGCCAAGAAATCAGGATTCCCAGTGGATGGGAACTTATAAGCGGGCGATCGCAATTGGACTTGCAATCGTTATGGCACTGGTCTTATCGGGAAAAGTATATCAAAGGCTTCGAAGCAAAAAGACAGAAAAAATACGACAAAATGACAAAAAAGAAGGAGAGACGGAATGAAAAGAAAATTGATCAATTTATTAGGATTTATCTTAATGGGAATCGGAATTCTTACATTTCTCTCTCCTGATTTTTCTGCTTATAAACAACAAAAAGATGCAGATAAAGAGATCGATGCTTTTGAAGAAGAAGCAAAAGTTCCAAAAGATAAAGATCCGCTGTATCAAGAATCTTTAATATACAATCAAAAGATTTATCAAAGTGGACAAGGTGATCTAAAAGATGTTTGGAGTTATAAAGCAGCTCCGATTCGATTGAAAGATCAAAAAGAAAGCTTTGGATACATTAAGATTAAAAAGATGGATGTCAAACTTCCATTATATTTAGGAGCCACTTTGCAAAACATGAGAAAAGGTGCTGCGATCATGGGAGAAACATCCCTGCCGCTTGGTACAAAAAACAGCAACTGCGTGATCGCTGCACATCGTGGGTACGAAGGGATCCCGTATTTTCGTGAGATTGAGAGATTAAAAGTCGGAGATCGCGTGATCATAAAAAATCCATGGGAAAGACTGGATTACCGGGTTACAAAGATTAAAGTGATTGATCCATATGATATGGACAAGATTCTGATTCAAAAAGGGAAAGATATGGTCACACTTTTAACCTGTCATCCGTACCGAGGACATGGAAAATACAGGTATGTTGTGTACTGTATCAGAGACCACGGACAAAAGATCGTGGAGAAAAAGAACAGCACGATCAAAGACACACATTTTCAATCTTCCGAATGGGATATCCAAAGAGAAAAACTGTGTCATATGATAGGACTAGGGATCTTACTTATTTTTTGGATCATAATAATAAAAAATTGGAAAGGAACAATCAGGAAAGGAGGAAAAGCATGAAGAGGATAAAAAAGACCTTAAAAGGAAAAGGAAAGATCGTTGCCGCATTAGCAGTTGTGATATCTTTTGCTGCTGTCTTGGTATGGCATCAAATGCAAAATGCAAGTGCTCATAATCAGGAAAATCCCGGTTATAGTAGAACGTATACAAACGGATATGGAAGATTTTATGTAGATGGCCCAGGTAATAAAAGCAGTTGGCTAGAAGTGAAATTTTATTGTAGTGGTTTAGGGAAAAAAGTAACACAGGGAACATTTAATAATAAAGATCGATATGTTACATTCAGTGAAAATCAAGGAGGCGGTGGTGATTATGACCTCCATCTTGCATCATGGTCTGCTACAACATATAAAAATAATCATGGAAATTACACATCATTAGATGTAAAAATTCGTTATACAATTCCTGCACATGAGTATGAAAGTTGGCAATCACAAGATACCTCAAATGATTATTATGTAAAAGCAACAGAAGGTTCTACTGGACACGAGAAATCAGGACATACTGTTTATCAAACATTACGTATTAGTGCATATTCTATTGGACTATCAACACATGGTGATAATAATGTTAGAGATTTTAATTGTAGTCGAACATTTCATATGGCCAAATCTCAATACAGTGTTTATTATAATGGAAATGGTGGAACAGGTGCAGATATATCTTGGAATTTTACAGATGGAGATAATTTTACATTTCCTACTGTATCAAGAAAAGGTTACACATTTGATAAATGGATTGATCAGGGAACGGGATGGGAATCTAGTACTGACTGGCTTGTATGTAGTGGTAATTACACAGAAATTGCTCAATGGACAGCTAATCAGTATAATGTATCTTTTGATGATAATGGAGCCGATTCTGGAAATGTTTCAGATAGTACAGCAACCTATGATAGTAACTTTACTCTTCCAGAAAGTGGATATAAAAAGAAAGGTTACAAGTTTTTGGGTTGGAGCACTGATGAAAACGCAACATCTCCTCAGTATACCGCAGGACAGTCTTTTACCTATCAAACAGACGGAGATACCGTATTTTATGCTGTATGGGCAAAAAGTGATTTCGAAGTAAAATTCCACGGAAACGGATCATCTGCTGCAGATTACACAGCAAATCTTACTTATAATAAATCCGTAAGTTTACCGAAAAATATATTTGAACGTCCAGGGTATACGTTCATTGGATGGGCTCAAAAAGAAGATGGTGATAAAGAAGTACCGGAAGAAGTGAAATATACCGATGGGCAGGCAGTGAAAGATCTGTGTGAACCGGGAGAAACATGCCATTTGTACGCTATCTGGAAAAAGAGCGATGGAAGTTTTGAGACGAAGAACATCATCCATGATGACAAGATGTTCTTAGGAGATGTGAATCTTACCGGACAGAATGGAACTGAATACAGCAATGCAAACATTGATTCCAAATCTGCACACATCGACAAAGAAGATGATCCGGGATATTTTACAGACCGTTATGGATCAAACAATAATTAAGTTTTGTTTTAGATCCATGGTTTTAGATAAAAGAAACAGGAGGAAGCCATACATGAAAAATAAGTTGAAAAAAAATCTGAAAAAGATCGGAACATTCTTCTTATTGATCAGCCCCCTGTCAAGTAGACAGGTAAAATAATTAAAATTTCAAGAAAAAA
>ERZ791920.1286-NODE-1286-length-13155-cov-2.483740_pt1 | contig 13155 bp, 10 predicted proteins | sample MGYA00510136_ERZ791920 | MGnify/ENA primary metagenome ERZ791920 (study PRJEB30046, sample SAMN00792066) | human gut metagenome | study: EMG produced TPA metagenomics assembly of the A metagenome-wide association study of gut microbiota in type 2...
TGAACGCATAGGCGCTGTACGCCGCCGCTGTGTTACCGTCCATAACGGCGTAATTCTTCTTTTGAGTCATAAAATATCGCCTTATCTATCCTTTTCTTGTTGTTTTATCCGGGGAAAAGTGCTCAGCCCAGTACGTGGAACACGCCGAATACTAGTGTGCTGACTGCCAGCATAGCAAGACCGTTGATTGCCTCGTAGCCGAGCAGCTTGAGTCGTTCGCTGATCTGCATGTTGACGCCGCCCGCGCTGACATGGAAGAAGGAGCCGTGCGGCAGGCCGTCAAAGACGAAGCAGCTTGCATGGGTCATAGCGGCAGCAGCCAGCGGCGCAACGCCGCTTGCGACGACCGTCGGCCCGAAAATCTGGCTTGCGAGGGTGGTACCGGCGGTAGCGGAGGCAGTCGCCGCGCCCATCAGCATGCCTGCAATCGGCGCGAGCATGAAGCCGGGCAGACCGAGGGTTTCGATAAAGGAAATGATAACGTCCTTGAGCGAGGAGTTGGAGATGATGCCGGCGAGAGCGCCCGTGCCGATCAGAAGCATGGCGACGCCGCTCATTTTTGCAAGACCGGCCGTGAAATAATGACCCATGTCACGGGTTTTGCCCATGGCGATGGTGCCGACGATGCCGCCGACCGGAAGCGCGATCAGAGGGTCGATCGTGATGCCTGCGAGAGGACGCAGTAGCAGAATGGCGATGGTCACAACAGGGCCGGTGAGCGCCGCCCACAGGGGAGGCAGGTCCTTGCCGGAAACCATATTGACGTCGCTGTCCGCGATTTCGGTGCCGCGCATGCGCAGATGATGCGCGAGCAGAGAGGTAACGACCAGAGCGGCCGCTGCCGGGATGATGCCGACGGCAATGATAGAGGTGAGCGGCAGACCGAAGCCTTCGGCTGCTGCAATAGCGTTCGGGTTCGGACTCATGACGTTACCGGCACGGACTGCGCCGAGCTGCGCCATCAGTACGCCCATTTTGTGATAACCGGCGCGCTTTGCCATCTGGAGGGCAATCGGTGCAACCGTGATGCAGGCAACGTCGCCGAATACGCCGACGGCGGTCAGCACCCATGTCGCGAGCGTGATTGCGATAAGGCAGCGCTTTGCGCCGAGCTTGTTCATGATCGCCTCGGCGATACGTTCGGCTGCGCCGCTTTCAATCAAGGCGCCCGCCAGAATACCGGCGGTGACGATGCGGATGATGGCGGAAACGATGCCCTGTGTGCCGGAAATGATGTAGTTTACGGTGCCGGTGAGGCCCGCGCCGCCGACAAGACCGCCGATGACCGCGCCGAACAGCATGGCGTAGGTCGGCTGAACTTTTTTCAGAATAAGTACGATGGCCACGGCCAGTGCGACCAGTGCGCCCAGTACGGATACGGTTACTCCATCCATCGTGAAATCCTCCTTTCCGTCTGCTTACAGATTGTCGAATTTCATGACGCCGCCCTCGGAACCGGAGGCCGCGAGCTTGCAGTACAGGCCGAGCCAGCCCTTCTTGAACTTGGGCTCCGGACGCTTCCACTGCTTGAGACGCGCTTCGATTTCCTCCTGCGGAACGAGCAGGTTCAGGCTCTTGTTCTCAACGTCGATTTCGATGGTGTCGCCGTCATGAACGATGGCGATCGGGCCGCCCTCTGCCGCCTCGGGAGAGATATGGCCGACGAAGCAGCCGTTGTTCGTGCCGGAGAAGCGGCCGTCGGTGATGAGTGCGGTGGTCTTGGCGAGACCGCGGCCGTACAGGTACTTCATGGCCTTGAACATCTCACGCATGCCGGGGCCGCCCTTCGGGCCTTCGTAGCGGATAACGACAACGTGGCCGTCGTGAATCTTGCCGGCGAGGATGGCTTCCTCTGCGGCTTCCTCGGAGTCGAAGCAGATAGCCTCGCCCTTAAAGTGATGCAGGCTCTTGTCGAACGCGCCGGGCTTGGTGATGCCGGTGTCCGGGGCGAGATTGCCGCGCAGAACCGCGACGCCGCCGGTGTAGCCGAACGGGTCGTCGAGCGTGTGGTTGACAAGGCCGGTCGCCGGATAGAGATACTTGTGATTGTCGATATTTTCTGCAAGCGTATGCGCGGTGACGGTCATAACGTCGGTTTCGAGCATCGAACGGAGATTTTCCATCAGACGCGGTACGCCGCCGTCCTTGTAGAAGTCTACGATGCTGTACTTGCAGGACGGATTCATGCGGGCGAGCTGCGGGGTGGTGTCGGACAGGCTGTCGAACTCATCGAGAACCTTGATGCCAAGCTCAGCCTCGTAGGCGATGGCGGTCAGGTGCATGACGGCGTTGGTCGAGCCGCTCATGGCCAGACATGCCTTGATGGCGTTGCGGATGGAGCCGTCGGTGATGATCTGGCGGGCGGTGATGTTCTTCTCGACCAGCTCCATGATCTTGACGCCGGTTTCCTCGGCCTTCATCATGCGAACCGCGGAGGTCGCCGGAGCGGTGCCGCCGTCCGGCAGGGTCATGCCGAGCGCTTCCGCGAGGGCGCACATGGTGTTCGCGGTGCCGAGGTAGGAGCACGAGCCGCAGCCCGGGCAGGCGGTATCCTCCAGAGCCACATACTCCGCCTCCGTGATCTTTCCGGCGGAAAGCATACCATAAGCCTCGGTGGCAGAGGTTTGGTCGGCCTGACGGCCGTCGAATTCAACGCCGCCCTCCATCGGGCCGCCCGGGAGGAAGATACACGGAATATCCAGTCGAGCCGCTGCCATCAGCATACCCGGAACGATTTTGTCGCACGAGCCGAGCAGAACCAGACCGTCGAACAGGTTGATCTGCGCCATGGACTCGATGGAATTGGCGATCAGCTCGCGGGAGGGCATGATGAAGTGCATGCCGTCATGTCCCTGCCCCATGCCGTCGCAGCCGCCGATGACGCCGAATTCGATCGGCGTGCCGCCTGCGCGGTAGATGCCGTCCTTGACGCGCTGCGCGACCTGACGCAGGTTGTAGTGGCCGGGCACGCACTCGCTCCAGGCGTTCGCGATGCCGATGAGCGGACGCTTCAGGTCCTCGGTGGTGAAGCCCATGGACTTGTAGGTGGCGCGGTAATACTGGTTTCCCAGACCTCTCAGAATGTGTTCACTGCGATACATATTTGTTTCCTCCTGATTATCCAATCTCTCCTGGTTTTCTTTTTCACGAAGGAAACGCCGGCTGTTTCCTGATAGTCAAAATTATAGCGACGAAAAACTGGTATTACAAGTTGTCCAAAATGGTTTCTACTTTTACACGAAAAATAACCTTTTTGTCCGTGCAAAATGACAAAAATACGAACATTTTTCGAATTAGATGTAAAATGCAGGATTAACATGGAAAAATAAGAGATGAAGTCATCAGATGAATTTTTGGGGCATGAAAAAACGCCCCCGAACATTTCTGTCGAGGACGGCTCCGGTACGGAAAACCGTTATTTTTCGCGTTTTTTCGCCTGCCGGATGAAGATACGGTTCATGTCGATGTGCATGGACATGGCGGCACGGGCGGCCTGCGGGTCGCGGTCGATGACGCCCTCCAGAATTTCCTGATGGGTGTCGATGGTCGCGCTCAGCAACTCCTTGCGGGTGATGTTCGCAATCGAAATCACGGCGGTGTCGATAATCGGCATGAGCGACTCGATGACCATGTTGTGCGAGCATTTGCCGAGGTACCAGTGGAAGCGCATGTCTTCGATGATGTAGTCCTCGCCCGCCTCGATTTTCCGGCGGACGGCCTCGCAGTATTCGGTCAGGAGCGCCGCTTCCTCGTCCGTGCGGTTGTGGGCGGCGAGCGCGGCGATTTCCGGCTCCATCATCATGCGCACGTCGGTCAGGTCGAGCGCCAGCTGAATTTTGTCCTCCACGGCGTCAGACCGAGGGCGTCCGACTGCATCGGCAGGAGCGAGGCGACATAGGTGCCCGAGCCGTGCCGGACGCGGAGAATGCCGCGGGACTCAAGCCGCTTGACCGCCTCGCGGACCGTGCCCCGGCTGACCGAAAACTCCTCGGCGAGGGCATATTCGTTCGGCAGCTTTGCGCCGGTTTTCAGGTCGTTTTTCAGGATATACTGAAACAGACGCTCCTCGACGCGGTCGGTCAGCGCCTGACTTCTTACGTTGGATAATTTCGACATAGGCGGCTCCTTTCGCTCTACGTGAGCGGTTTTATGCCTCTATTGTAGCGCGTGCAGAGCGTTTTCGCAACAAAAACCCGCCCGGCTCTGATGAAGGAGAGAGAACGAGCCGGGCGGTATGCGGAAATGAGAGAGAAGGAAGCGGGTTTACGGAACGAGGCAGTCGGGGAGGAGCGCGCGGAGCTGCCGGAGCAGGCCGTCGCAGTCGTCCGAGTAGATGACGAGCGTCAGCGGATTGCTCAGGTCGAGGCTGTAAATGCCGAGCAGGGACTTCGCGTCGATCGTGTAGCGGCCGGAAACCAGATTGACCTCATACGGGCAGGGAGTGAGAAAATCCACGAGTTTTTTGACCTGATCGGTCTGCTGTAAACGAATTTTTACTTCAGTCATATCCAGAATTCCTTTCCATCAGAGCAGAGGGGCGGAGGCAATACAGCTGCGGATTTCTTCCATGGAGGGCATGGCGGGGATAGCGCCGCCCTTTGTGGTGGTCAGACTGCCGGCGGCGTTGCCGAAGCGGACGATTTCGCGGAGCGCATCCTCGGGGAGCGCGCGCAGTTCCTCGGCGGTCTTGCCTTTCAGCAGGAAGTGGATTGCGCCCATGAAGGCGTCGCCTGCGCCGGTGGTGTCCACCGTCGGCACATCGAAGGTCGGGAGCGCCCCGGCACACACTGCGTTGCGGCAGTAAGCGCCCTTCGCGCCCATGGACACCAGTACGAGCGACGGCCCCATATCGAGCAGCGCCTTCGAGCCGCATTCCGGGTCGCTTTCGCCGGTCACGAGCTGCATTTCCTCCTCGGAAACCTTGAGAATGTCCGCGAGGAGGATGCCTTCCTTCATCCGGAGAACCGCCTCTTCGGTATCGTCCCAGAGAAGCGGACGGTAGTTCGGGTCGAAGCTGACGAGTTTTCCCTTCTGCCGCGCATAGCGGGCCGCGGAGAGCGTCGCCGTGCGGCAGGGGTCGGCGGTCATGGAAACCGAACCGAAATGGAAGATGGCGCAGTCGTCGAGCAGCGCGGTATCGACCTCGGACTCGCGCAGCATGATGTCCGCGCCGGGGCTGCGGTAGAACGTAAACGAGCGGTCGCCGTTCGCATCGAGCTGGACGAAAGCGAGCGTCGTGGGCACCTTTTCATCGACTGCCAGACCGGAAACGTCAATTCCGCTGTCGAGCAGCGTCTGCCGCAGAAAATCCCCGAAGCCGTCGCGGCCGACCTTGCCGATGAAGGCGGTCTTTCCGCCAAGCCGGGCGTTCATCGCCAGAACATTCGCCGGTGCGCCGCCGGGGTTGCGGGCAAAGAGCGCGATGCCCTGCGCGTTTTCTCCGTTCGGCGTGAAGTCGATTAGACATTCACCGAGAGCTGCAACATCAATCATTTTTAATCACCTCAAACTGCTTTTTCGCGTTCAGTTCAGTCATGATGCGGTTATACGAACGCTTGTTGATACGATAGAAGAACAGGACGGCCGCCGTTAACAGCCACAGCACGCCGGGGATCAGCGAGAAGGCGAGGTGCATGCTCGTCTGCACGGCGGCATTCTGCGCCTGATTGGGGACGAACTGCAAAGCGCCCAGAATGCCGGCGAGCGCCGAAGTGCCGATGGACATGCCGAGCTTGTTGCCGAGCGACACAAAGGCGTATTGGAAGCCGTCGTTGCGCACGCCGGTTTTCCACTCGCCGTACTCCACGCAATCGGGCACGATGGCGTAAATCGCGGTGTTGAAGCCGCAGAAGAAGAACTGCGAGAGCGCGGCAAACGTGTAGAACGGCACCGGGGTGGATACCGCGCTGAAGAAATACAGGGCAATCAGTGAAACGCCGGTTCCGGCGGAGAACAGCGCGGCGATATGGCCCTTGTTGCCGAGCTTTTCGAACACGAAGGGGAACACGGCTGCACCGAGAATGGACGGCACAATTAAAATCAGAGAGTAGACCGTGAACAGGTTTTCGTTGCCCTCCACGTATTTGAAGTAATAGAGCAGGTCAGCGTTGCGGCCGTAAAGGGTCACGCCGAACAGGAACTGACCGGCGAGCGCAATCAGATACGGACGGTTCTGCGCCGCCGCCTGAAACTGCTTTTTCAGCGAAACCTTTTCGCGTCGGGGAGGCTGCACGACCTCTTTCGTCTTTGCGAAGCAGAACCAGTGGCAGAGCGTAAAGATGCCGCCGTAGAGCACCGTCACCATCAGGTAGCCGTGCGCGGCGTTGTCGCCGCCGAAGTGAGAGATGAGCGGAAGCGTGATGATGTTGAGGATGTTGATGGCGATCATCGCGCAGACCGAGCGGGAGGTGTTGATTTTCGCGCGCTCCTCGATGTTCTGCGTCAGCGTGCCGCACAGCGTACCGTAGGGAATGTTGACGCAAGTGTAGCCGAGCACCAGCACGCAGTAGGTGATGTACATATACAGGCTTTTCGCCCTGTCCGGCCACGCCGGATGCGCCCAGAACGTCAGCACCAGAACGACGGCGGTGAGCGGCGCGCCGATCAGCAGCCACGGGCGGTAGCGGCCCCAGCGGGTACGGGTGCGGTCGCTGAGCGAGCCGATGACCGGGTCGTTTATCGCGTCCCAGAAGCGGGAGACCAGCATCAGCAGCGAAACCGCCGCCATGCTGATGCCGCAGACATCGGTGTAGAAAATCATCAGAAAATTGCCGACAAACATCCAGCTGAAATTGCAGCCGACGTCGCCCATGCCGTAGGCGATCTTGCTGATCAGCGGAACCTTGATATTGGTGCCTTGCTGCCGGGACGGTGCGGTGTTACTGCTCATTCGGCGCAGCTCCTTTCTCTCTTTACCCTGTTCCGAGGCTTAAAGCCGGGTTTCGTCCGCGATTTTCACGACCGCCTTGACGATGTTCGCCTTGTCGGCGATGCTCTTGTCCATCGCGTTCTGGATGTCGTCAAAGTCGAAAATGTTGGTCACGACGCCTTTGAGGTTGATTTTGCCCGAGGCGACCGCGTCGATGGCCATGGGGTAGATGTGGCGGTAGCGGAACACGGTCTTGAAGGTCAGCTCCTTGTCAAGTGCGAGGCTGACGGGGAGCGTCATTTCGCCCGACTTGGAGTAGCCGACGAGAACGATGGTCGCGCCCTTGTGCACCATTTCGATGGCCTGACGGGTGGTGAACTCGGTGCCTGCGGTTTCGATGACCAGATCGCAGCCGAAGCCGTCGGTCAGGTCGAGAACGGCCTGCACGGCGTTCTGATCCTTGCCGTTGATCACGCCGTCCGCGCCGAGCTCGAGCGCCTTGTCCAGACGCGCCTGCATGATGTCCACCACGTAAACGTGGGAAACACCCTCAGCCTTGAGCGCCATCATGCTCATCAGACCGATGCAGCCCGCGCCCATGACAACGGCGGTCTGACCGGCGTGCGCGCCGCCCTGATTGGCCGCGTGGAAGCCGACCGCGAGCGGCTCGATGAGCGCGCCTTCGAGCGTGCTTACGTTGTCCGGCAGCTTGAAGCAGAGCGCGGCTTCATGCGCGACATACTCCTGAAAAACGCCGTCCACCGGGGGAGTCGCGAAAAATACAACATCCGGACAGAGGTTGTATTTGCCCTCGCGGCAGAATTTGCAGTGGCCGCAGGTCTTGCCCGGTTCGAGCGCAACGCGGTCGCCGACCTTGAGGTGCGTAACCTTCTTGCCAACCTCAACGACCGTGCCGCCCGGTTCGTGACCCAGAACGAACGGCGGCTCGACCACGTAATGACCGATGGCGCCGGTTTCGTAATAGTGCATATCGCTGCCGCAGATGCCGACATATTCGAGCTTTACCAGCACCTCATCGTCCTTCGGCGTCGGAATATCGCGCGTGGTGTAACCCATTTTGCCGATGCCGTTCATGACTGCTACTTTCATTTTGCCTTCCATAAAAATCCCTCCGCATTGTTATATATTTACTTTTATAAACTACTTATGAATGCAGCTATAAATTAGCACAGGGCAGAAAGATTGTCAATTCCCGCGGCAGCATTTCAGAGATATGCACAAGAGCGCGGACGTAAAATTGTGCAAAAAAATCAGGGACAGAAGTCTGTCCCCGAGAAAATTCAAGTTATAACGACTGAATAAACGACTCAATGTGCACGAGCGCCGCGCCGAGCGCGGAGGATTCCAGCTGATAGCGGCTGAATTTCAGGTAGCTGCTGTCCGGCTCGAAGGTGTTGTGCCGGGCCAGAAGCTCCCGCAGCGGCGCACCGAATTCGGACAGAAAACCGCCCACGTAGCCGCCGACGATCACATCGCAGTCAAAAATCATGCGCAGGTTGTTCACCGCGACCGCGAGATGGGCGAGGTATTCGTCCCACGCGGCCTGAAGCGTGCGGTCTCCGGCACGCAGACCGTCGAAAAACAGCGCAAGATTGCCGCCGGTCAACGCGGAGAGCACCTTTGCGGAGCAGTAAGCGTCCACGCAGCCGCGCTTGCCGCAGTAGCAGGGGCGGCCGTCCGGGACGAGGGTCATGTGGCCGAACTCGCCGGCGCGGAGGTGCTCCCCGGCGTAGAGCGAGCCGCCCGTGAAAATCGAGCCGCCGACGCTGTTGCTCAGCGAGAGATAGACGAGGCTGTGCAGGTTTTCGCGGCCGCGGATCTCGGCGAGTCCGGCGGCGTTCGCGTCGTTGATGAAGCGGCAGGGGAAGGGGATGCAGCGGCTGAACTCCTCGACCGGCACGCCGCGCAGACCGAGCGCGTGGGAATAGACGAGTGTTTTCTCGTCCCGATCGAGAATGCCGGGCAGGGAAATACCGACGCCGAGCACGGTTTCCGTCGGGCATCCCTCTTTTTCGAGCAGGCTCTTTACAAGCTCGGCGAGTCCGGCGGCGTAGGCGTCGCACCGCTCAAAGGGGCGCTTTTTTCGCTCAAACCGAACCAGTTCGCCGGATAAATCGACCAGAACCGCACCGATATGGTTCTGCGTTATTTCGAGACCGACCGCATAGCGGGCGTTCCGCACCGGGGCAAAGGCTTTCGCCTTGCGGCCGCCGGTGGACTCGAAGGTGCCGACCTCCTGCACCAGTCCCATTTCCATCAGCTCTTTGACGTTCTGGAGCACAGTCGGCCAGCTGTTGCCGACCTTGGCCGCCAGTTCGGGTTGGGAAATGCGCTCGCAGGCAAAAATGCTGCGCATCGTTCGAATGCGGTTGATTTTCTTTACATCGCGGTTGTTCGCTCCGCCTTTTATCATCTGGATGCGTCACCTCCGGATACGAAAACGACATCTGAAATGTAATTTATAAAGTCATTTCTATTATAGGGAATTCGGAGAGATTATGCAAGGGGAAACCTTTGATTCGGCGGAAGTTATAAAATAATAGAAACCCCGGAGCGGCTGCCCCGGGGTCTGTCTGCTGTCCAATCAAATTTTTAGTTCTTGCTGCGATACAGGAACGTTACGATCTGCGCTCTGGTGCAGCCGTCTGCCGGGGCGAATGTCGTTGAGGAAGTGCCGGTAGTGATGCCGTGCGCGACCGCCCACTGAACTGCATCGGCATAGAATGCGCCGTCCGCCAGATCGCTGAAGGCGAGATCTGCCTTGGCTGCGGGTTTGCCTGATGCACGCCACAGGAAGGTTACGACCTGATCGCGCTGTACCGTTACATTCGGGTCAAAGGAAGTTGCAGAAACGCCGTTCGTTACATTGTTCGCAACCGCCCACAGAACCGCCTGATAGTAATAATCCGAACGTTTGACGTCGGTGAACGGATTATCTACGCTGTTCGTCTGCGGAGAACCGGCAGCGCGCCACAGGAAAGTGACCGTCTGTGCGCGCGTACAGGTCTCCTGCGGCCCGAAGGTCGTTTCGGTCAGACCGGAAGTCACCTTGCTGCCTACCGCCCACTTCACCGCATCATAGAAGTAATCCGACTTGGCAATATCGGAAAATCCGGTATCGGGATCTTTCATCGGAGCCGTCGCAAAACGCGCCTCGATGGTGTGCGCGGTCTGCACCTTGACGAACTTATAGGACGCTACCGCACCGATGCTTTTGCCGTCCACCAGAACGTCCGCGATTTTATAGCCGTTATTTGCGGTAATCGTATAGTTCTGATTGTTGCCGTTGGTGATGCTGCTGGTACCGTTCGGGCTGATGCTGCCGCCAACGCCTGCCTTGGCCGTAATCGCATGCTTTTCTCGGGAGATATAGCCGCCCGAACCCTGCAGGACCGGGAAAGTTGTATACGCTTCGCCAAGTGCGCGTCCGTCTCGGCCAGTTCCCTTGAGGGTATAGTAGCCCGGCTTTGCATCCGGATCGACCCATACGCCCTTGTTACGGATATAGACTTCGGAAGGCTCCTGCCCCTCTTCATCTGTAATCGACCAGTCCACCTCGCTGAAAATATCGTTGCCGTCGGCGTCATAGGCATATACTACGGCTACCGTACCGCCGTACATGCCGGGCCAGCCGGCAAGATCGACCTTAACGGAAACAACGGTCGGCAGTTCTTCCTCCGCTGCGCCTGCCGAGAAGACAGCCATGCTGCATACCGTCATAAGCGCCAGCAACAGAGATACGATTCGTTTCATCCTTTTCAAATGTACCACTCCTGTAAATTGGAATTCGTCAATGTTTGACTTGTTTCAGTTTACAACATTTTCTGCGGGATGGCAAGGGCGTTCCGGGGCGCCGGTTGAAATGAAAGGAGTGATTTTTGGTGTCAGAGATTAAAAGAAAACCTCGGAGTAGCCGCTCTGGGGTTTTCGCTTCGTGTGTTGCATGAAGATAACTTCGCTTTTGATTATTATCGGTATAGCACATAACAAAGCCGGAATCAAGCGTGATTTGGTCGTGGATTTTGTCCGGCCCACGCGGCTTTGTTCGAACTATTCGGATTCCATAGACAACATTATACGATAAGTTCTCAAAATTTCAACGAATAGCCGCAATTTTTCGGGCGGTTCCATAACATTTATGGGCTGACGAACGCCTGCCAGAAACATACAGAAATATACTTTTGCTGAAATTTTATGTAATCAATATTGCCAAGGCAGGCAGATGGGGGTATAATAAGCGTGTCAAATAGGCACAAGGGTACCCTTGTATCAGGATAGTCCTATCCTGATACAATCCGTTCTAATGACAAAATTTTTCGAAGCGGAGCGGAGAGACCTGCGGCCGAAGGTTCTGCAAATAAACGAAAGAGCGCAGGGCCGGAATATAAAAAGGAGGAAAATATGATGAAAAAAAGATTATTGGCCAGCCTGCTCGCAGCCGCGATGACGCTGACCATGGCCCCGGCAGCGTTTGCGGCCGAGGGAGGGACGGCTGAGTCGTCAAACGACTCCACCTCCTCTATTACGGCCACCAAGGAAGACTCCAACACCTTGCAGTATAAAATCAACTGGGATATTGAGGGTAAAAAAATTGTCCTTGATAAGGACTATACCGAGAGTGTTAAGATTGAAAAGGGCGTACATACTATTGTCCTGAATGGTCATAAAATAACCAATAAAACCGATGAAAATACAATTACCGTTGCAAAGGGTGCTACGCTCACCATCGAAGGCGAAGGCACGGTCGGTAATGTATCGAATGCTAAAGCCGCTGCTATTTGGAACAAGGGTACCTGCACGCTAAATGGCGGTATGTTCACTGGCGGTATCTATACCATCAACAACGATTGTGATGCAAATCTGACCATCAAGGGCGGTACTTTCACTAACGATACGCAGGCTGTATTCCAGAACCATGGTACAGCAACGGTTACGGGTGGTACGTTTGTCGGTACTCTTATTAACATCTATGGTCTGAATAGCGATGTAAGCATTGTAAACATTTCTGGTGGTAACTTCAAGGGTGGCATTCAGAAAAACAACGGTAAAATTTCCATCTCCGGCGGTAACTTCAACTTTGACCCGACAGATTTCTGCGTAGAGGGCAAAATCGGTGTGCCGAGCGACAATAAGGACTATCCGTATACTGTTGCCGACGTTGTAAATAACGTTAAAGTTGCGCCCCCGGCGGCTCCGACTGCAAAGGCAAATACCGGCAAGTATGCCGAGGACTCCGAGGAAGCTATCAAGATGGCGGCGGCAGCAGAGTCTATTGCTAAAGACAGCAAGACCAAAATCACCGGACTTGCTGACGTTGCCAGCACTGAAGCAACCAAGATTACTAACGACGATGTTAAGAAAGCTACTGAAGAACTGAAGAATGCAGGTGTTAACCTGTCTGGAAACAAAAAGGTTTCTCTGTATGTACAGCCGTATCTGGACATCACTGTTTCGGATATTGATCTGTTTGCAGACAACGAGAATGCTCCGATTGCTCTTACCCTTGACATTGTTCCGAAGGTAAAGAAGATTGCTTCGACCGCAACGAATGCTGCTGACATCAAGACTAAGGGCGATGATAAAAACGCGGTTCAGGTTGGCGAAACTCCCGTAGAGGTTAATACTCCGGTTGAGATTACTATCCCGATGCCGAATGATTTCCCGGCTCAGGACGGCGATAAAATCGTTGTAAAGCACGAGAAGAACGGTCAGTTTATCTGCTACCATCGTGCAAACTATAAAGCAACCGACAAGACGGTTACTTTCACCAACGATAAGGGTTTCAGCACGTTCACCATCAAGTTCGACGACCGTTCTGCAAACATTCAGTTCACCGATAAGGACGGTAAGAACATCGGCGAGCAGACTGAGTACGATGCTATCAGGGTCAACGAAACTCTGCCGACTACCGAAGCTCCGAGCGGCTACAAGTTCACCGGTTGGTCTTTCAAGTCTGCCGATGAGACCATCAGCGGTACTTACACCGTAATGACCGAAGAACTGCTTACCAAGCTGGATAACCGGTATAAGGTTTATACCGCTACTCCGGTATTTGCCTCTACTTCTTCGTCCTCCGGCGGTTCTTCCTCCGGCGGCTCGTCCTCCAAGACCACCTACAAGGTTGCGACTTCCTCTGTCGCGAACGGCGGCGTAAACGTTTCTCCGTCCTCCCCGGCGAAGGGCGACAAGGTCAAGATTACCCTGTCCCCGAACAAGGGCTATAAGCTCGATAAGCTGACTGTTACGGACGCTTCCGGCAACACCGT
>ERZ791920.1310-NODE-1310-length-12931-cov-2.812131_pt1 | contig 12931 bp, 10 predicted proteins | sample MGYA00510136_ERZ791920 | MGnify/ENA primary metagenome ERZ791920 (study PRJEB30046, sample SAMN00792066) | human gut metagenome | study: EMG produced TPA metagenomics assembly of the A metagenome-wide association study of gut microbiota in type 2...
GTATATCTCCTAGGTTAAGCGGAAGTGCGGGCTAGATGTGGGGCAGAATTATAATCTGTCAAAGAAAGAAGACGCGAAAGTACCACAGTGCCCGCCGGAAAAGGAAGCTGCAATTATGGATGCACTAAAGCATTTTCAAATGATTTGATGGCAAGCCTGTCTTGCTCAAAGCAAAACGTGGTCTGGGATTCCAATATCCAGACCACGTTTTTGCCAATCAATAGCTCACGATTTCGTGAATTTTATTTGTCTTTTAGCACAATATCCGTTATACTAGTAAATAGGAAAAAATCAGGAGGTGCGGGATGGCAATCAGTTACAATCGGCTGTGGAAACAGTTGATCGATCATGGTTTGAGCAAAACCGACATGATGCACCGTGCAAAAATCAGCACCAATGTTTTAGCACGATTAAGTAAAGGTGAGCCTGTCTCCATGGACAGCATGGAAAAAATCTGCACCGTGCTGGGATGCAATATCGGAGACGTGATGGAATTTATCCCTGATACAGAAAACGGAGGAATAGATGCATGATTACAGGTGTGATTAAAAATAAAGTAGATAAAATCTGGACGGACATCTGGGCGGGCGGCATTACCAATCCTCTAACCGTCATCGAACAGCTGACCTATCTTATGTTTATCCGCTCTCTGGACGAAAAAGAGCTGGAAACGGAAGAATTTGAGCATATGACCGGCGAGAAGATGGAGAAGATTTTCCCCCAGTCTGCCGTTGGACAGTCCATGCGCTGGAGTAAATTCAAGAACAACGATCCCCGCGATATTTTCAATGTAATTTCCCAGCGGGTCTTCCCTGCCATCAAAAACATGGAACATGGCCGCCTGCCGGACTTCACCGAGCAGGGGGAACTGGTGGAAATCGCCGACGATTCCAGCAGTGATGTGCAGAATGAGACGGCCTTTGCCCGGTACATGAGCGATGCGATGTTCCTGATTCCTACGCCGCAGGTGTTGCAAAAAATCATCACAGGGTTGGATGACCTGTATGAGCATGACATTGCCGATCTGGATATGCAGGGCGACTTGTACGAGTACATGCTGGGCAAACTGGCCACCGCTGGGCAGAACGGCCAGTTTCGCACTCCCAAGCACATCCGGGAAATGATGGTGGAGTTGTTGCAACCCACCCCGGATGACACCATCTGCGACCCGGCCTGCGGCACGGCAGGCTTTCTGGTCTCCGCCGCGGAGTACATTCGCAACCACTACGAGGATACCATGACTTCCGAGCAGTGGGAGCACTTTGCTGGGGACGCCTTCACCGGCTTTGACACAGACCGCACCATGCTGCGCATTTCTGCGATGAACCTGATGCTGCACTCCATCAGCCACCCGGAGATCGACTACAAGGACAGCGTTTCCAAGCAGAACCAGATCAGCGACAAGTTTACCATGTGTCTGGCAAATCCGCCTTTCAAGGGCACCGTGGACGCGGAAAGCATCAACGACAACCTGAAAGCCGTGACCAACACCAAAAAGACCGAGCTGTTGTTTCTGGCGCTGTTCCTGCGGATGCTGAGAAAGGGTGGTCAGTGCGCCTGCATCGTACCGGACGGCGTGCTGTTCGGCTCCTCCAAGGCGCACAAAGCTATTCGCAAAGAACTGGTAGATAACCATCAGCTGCGGGCGGTGATCTCTATGCCCTCCGGTGTGTTCAAACCCTATGCGGGAGTTTCCACGGCAGTGTTGGTGTTCACCAAGACAGGCGCAGGCGGCACCGAAAATGTCTGGTTCTATGATATGAAGTCCGATGGCTTTTCCTTGGACGATAAGCGCAGCGAGGTGGAGGAGAATGACATCCCCGACATCATCGAGCGGTTCCACCATCTGGACCAGGAAACTGACCGCAAGCGCACGGAGCAGAGCTTTTTTGTGCCGAAACAGGAAATTGCGGACAATGACTATGACTTATCCATCAACAAGTACAAAAAGGTGGAGTATGTGCCGGTGGAGTATCCCTCGACCACGGAACTGATGGCAGACCTGCACGAACTGGAACTGGAGATCACCGCAGGGCTGGCAGAATTGGAGGGGATGCTGTGATGGCGAGACTGGACGAAATATTTGATTTGCAGATGGGAAAAACGCCACCTCGAAATAACGCTGATTACTGGACTGATGGTCAGTATGATTGGGTATCTATTGCTGATTTAGGTAGCTACCAAAAATATGTAGAGGATACAAAAGAAAGGATTTCTGCATTAGCTGTCCAAGACAGTGGAATAAAAAGTGTTCCGGCCAACACCGTGATTATGAGTTTCAAGCTTTCATTAGGAAAAACAGCTATTACCCAAGAGCCTGTATATACCAATGAAGCAATAATGGCATTTATTCCGACTGAAAAATACGCGGTGTTACCCGACTATTTTTACTATTTGTTTTCTGCAAAGGATTGGACAAAAGGTACGAACCGTGCAGTTATGGGTACAACTTTAAATAAAGCAACTCTTGGTGCCGTCTCTATAACTGTTCCTCCCATTGACGAACAGCACAAAATTGCAGCAGTGCTGGACAAGGTTAGCGACCTGATTGCGAAACGTCAACAGCAGCTGGATAAGCTGGATGAGATGGTCAAGGCAAGGTTTGTGGAGATGTTTGGAGATCCACAGAATAACGAAAAAAACTGGAAAATGAGAACGTTCAAAGAAATTTGTACAGTGCGACAGGGGCTACAAATACCGATTTCCAAACGATTAACACATTTTGAAGAAAACTGTTATGAATATATCACAGTTGCGTATTTACATGGAGCAAAGGATAAAGAATATATTAAGAATCCAAAGAGTACAGTTATATGCACTAAAGACGATGTTTTAATGACCCGTACTGGAAATTCCGGGATGGTAATTACCAATGTTGCAGGAGTATTTCATAATAACTTTTTTCTTATTGATTTTGATCGAGATAAATATATTAAAGAATTTTTGGTTGAGTATTTAAATTTGGATTTAATACAAACAGAGCTCAAAAAACGAGCTGGTACATCAACAATTCCAGATTTAAATCATAGTGAGTTTTATAAAATTGCAATATATGAACCCCCAATGGACCTACAAAATCAATTTGCCGCCTTTGTTAATCAAACAGAAAAATCAAAAACCACCATCAGCCGCAGCCTTGAAAAGCTTGAAACGCTGAAAAAGGCACTGATGCAGGAGTACTTTAGGTGAGGTAATAAAATGGAAGAACATAAATTAACACTGGGGATGGAGCCCACAGACGATTATAAAAAAGCAAAGCAGGATTTGATTCAGGCAATGAGATCAATTCAAAAATTATCCCCTCAACAGCAGCAAATGTTGGCAGAGGAGTTATTTGGAGCAGCAAATGTTATGGTTTTGAGTCAAATACTACGCCAGTATCTGAGGTGAATATAAAGTATGTTAGAGTTTATAAAAGATAACTGGGCAAACATTTTGCTTATTATCGTAGGTAGCTTTGCCCTTGCAACTTACATATTGCAGGAACGGAAGAAAAAGATTGATGCAGCTTCTCTTATCGTCCTTCAAATCGATGAATTCCAGGAGCGGTTAAGGGAAATCTCTACTTTCATTGTTGACGGACAATTAAACGAAACGGCGTTCTATGAATCACTACCCTTGATGGATACGGATTATTGGAACAAGTACAAACATTACTTTGTCCGAAAAATGGACGCGACCAGCTATACAGCACTGAATCAACTATATGAGTATGTGTCAGAGATTCAGGAACAGCAGATGCTCATGAAGGCTTTCCAAAAGAATTCCTTTCAGATAACACAAAATGTTTTGGCAAATATAGAATCGCAGTTTATTGTGGCCGATCTTAATAATGCTTGTACCGGAGTTACAGCGCAAAATATCACTTCTGCTATGGGAAATATGATTCCGCAAGGCGTTTCGGAAGCAGATCGAAATACGCTTAACGCAATGGTGCAACAAATAGCGGCACAGAATCCCAATTTTGATATGAATCGTTTTTGGAGCCTCTATAATCAGCAAAGAATTTGGACGAAGTCTATCATTAACCAAGGGGCATTAACTTCTTATACCCCTGTCCAAATTCGTATAAGTTTAGAGAAAATGCTAAAGAAATATTCGATGCTTGAAATTAGCGGAACAGAAGGCTATCAAATGCTCAAAAAGACTTCTAAACAAAAGTTTTAAGCAAGTGAGAGGTCTATTATGGAAGAAGATGTTACAAAGATATATGAGGAATATTCGGAGGAACTTCTGTTTTGCAAATATTTTATAGCTGAAAAGTTAAAACATCATGCTGAGATGGGTAGATGTGGAGAAAACATTCTCAAAAAATGTCTCCAGGAACGGTTTCAAATGCTAGAATTTGTTACCGGCTTTATTGCTTGGGCCAATCATCAAAGCCCACAATGTGACATCATCGTATGTAGGAAAAATTTTTATAGACGTCAACTAGCTGGAGACATTTTCCTGGTTGAACCAAATGATTGCATAATGGTTATAGAAGTCAAGGGAAATTCTACCTTGGATGATTTAACAGAAACGATTGAAAAAAAATAAATTTTTCCAATTGCATGATGAAACAAAACATATAAAATTAGCGATGTTTGCTTTTAAAACTCGTATTGGAAAACAACGATTATATAAAGAGTTCGGTTATAAATATGACAGAAGTACAAAAGGATATATCCAGGAACGGCTTCCAGAAGAAAAGACATTAGACTATTTTGTATGCTTACATAGGGAGAGCCTAACTAGCTCAGCACGGGATAAACAAGTATTCTTCTTGAAGGATGGGCAAGATCGGCAGTTCTATGTACTAGATAGCCATTTTCCAATAATGCAGAATTTTTCGAGGCTAATACAAAGCTTGCAGAATTAGGGCTAGATAAAATGATGATTTCTTGATCGATTTTAGCGCTGAGAAGATTTGAATATAGGAAATATTGGTGGGGGCAACATTGTCATGGAATATACAGAGGTTTTAGACAAGCAAATCACGAGAAAACAACATTATGTCCCCAAGGCTTACTTAAAAAACTTTTCTGTGAGAAATCAAAAATCAGAACAAGTTTATGTTGTTTTTGCTAATGATGAAAATGCAAAAATGGTTTCAATCGACAATATTTGCTGTCGTTCTTACCTATATGATCAAATTGCAATTGATCCAGATAGCAAAACTCATGTTTTTGCAGCACCAAATGAGATCGAGAACAGTTTTATCGAACTGGAAGGCGAATACGCAACAATTATCTCAAAGATAAAAAATGCTTTACGAGATTCAGATGAATTTGAGTTGGCGCGGGTGGAAATTGATAAACTAAGGCAATTTATGTCATCACTACTGTTTAGAAACCCTGTTTTTGTACATCTGTCAAATTATATTATTGATACACAATACAAAAACGATCCGCAGCATATTAAACATGTAAAGGACATTTTTCCTGATGTACCGCAAAATGTTTACCTGGCCATGCTGGCAAACGAGTTTTTGAAGATAAACATTGCTCCGGATGTTGGCTTGTTTCCTCGGGCTTTGGCTGAGACAATGAAGGAATCGCAACTGTGTATTTTTAAAGCCAAAGGTTCCGTATTTGTTACAAGCGATATGCCGGTAGTCAATATTTACGGTGAAAAAGATGGTATAGAATATGACTTGCTTGGTATGCCAATTACGCCAGAATTATTTTTGGCGTTTGTCGATACTGTTCAGCGCGTTCCCAGAATAATCATAATTGATGACAACAGTGTAAAGCGCATGAACAGCAAGCAGATAAATAAAGAGCTGTTAATTTCTAACCGTATAGACTTATTATCGTATATTGATTTTTCAATAGATGCCGAAAAAGAAGATGATGAACAGGTTTACCAACTACTTCATACAGATAAGGAAACCGCGTTGAAACAATATGAGGACATGATGAGTTCAAAAGAAATAAAATACTGGAGATGATGTGATGACTAACTTCTCCTTTCTCAAAGCCAAAACTGAATATGCCCTCTTCGCCCCCGCCTGCATGGAAGCTGAGAAAATTTATGTTTCTGCTCCTGCCATGTGTGCGGTAGGCTGCCGTAAGGCATTGGAGCTGGCAGTAAAATGGGTATATGCAGCGGACAAGTCCATGAAAATGCCCTACAAAGATAATCTGCAATCCCTCATTCACGAGCCAACTTTCCGCTTCGCTGTGGACTCCGGCACTTGGGGCAAGATGCCTTTTATCATCAAGGTGGGCAATCTGGCGGTACATACCGAGCGCAGCGTTCAGCCAAGTGATGCGCTTGCTTCTCTGCGCGGTCTGTTTGAGTTTGTGCAGTGGATCGACTATTGCTATGGCGCGGACTATCAGGAGCGCACCTTCGACGAGAATCTTGTCCCCACCGGAAAGGTGGCGGTGGACACCCGGAAAATCAAGGAACAGGAAAGTCTGCTGGACCAGAAAGATGCCGAGATCGAGGCGCTGCGCAAGCAAATCGAGCAGATGTCCACCCGATACACCGCCGAAAAGGAACAGCATCAGAAGGAACGCACCTTCCAGCCGGAGGACCTCTCGGAATTCAAGACCCGCAAAATCTACATCGACGTGGACCTCAAACTGATGGGCTGGAAGTTCACCGGCCCAGATGCTGATGTACAGGAGGAGTATCGTGTGGAGGATATGGCCGGGATGCCAGGTCAGCCTGGCTTCTGCGACTATGTGCTGTTTGGAAAGGACGGCCTGCCCCTGGCGGTGGTGGAAGCCAAGCGCACCAGCAAGGACCCAAACATTGGACGCAAACAAGCGGTTTTGTATGCGGATTGTCTGGAACGGAAATTTGGCCGCCGCCCCATGATGTTCACCACCAATGGCTTTGAAACCTACTTCTGGGATGACCAGACCGCCCCGCAACGGAAGGTTAGTGGCATTTTCAGCAAGGATGACCTGCAAAAGCTGATGAACCGGCGCACCGAGCGGATGGATTTGATGGGCGTTTCCATTGATGACAAAATCACTGACCGGTATTACCAGAAGGAAGCCATCCGAGCGGTGTGCGAACAGATTACGCAGGGGTTCCGCAAGCATCTGCTGGTGATGGCCACCGGCACCGGCAAAACCAGAACCGCGTCCAGCCTGACCGATGTGCTCAGCCGAGGCAAATGGGTGACCAACATTCTGTTTCTGGCCGACCGCACCGCGCTGGTGAAGCAGGCAAAGGACAATTTCAAGAACTATCTGCCGGATATGTCCCTGTGCAACCTCTGCTCCAACAAGGACGACCGGAACGCCCGCATTGTGTTCTCCACCTATCCGACCATCCTCAACGCCATTGATGACACCAAGTCCAAGGACGGGCGGCAGCTGTTTACTCCGGCGCACTTCGACCTGATTATCATTGACGAAAGCCACCGGAGCATCTTCAAAAAGTACCGGGCCATCTTTGAATATTTTGACGCCTTCATGGTGGGTCTGACCGCCACGCCGAAGACCGATGTGGATCGGAACACCTACGACTTTTTCGAGATGGAACACGGCGTGCCCACCTATGCCTATGATTATGAAACGGCGGTGCAACAGGACCATGTGCTGGTTTCCTATTACAACTACGAGGTCAAGACCCGTTTTCTGGAAGAAGGCATCTCCTATGATGATTTGTCCGAAGAGGACAAAGAGCGATATGAGGATGATTTCATCGAAGACGGTCAGTTGCCAGACTTTATCCCCTCTGCTGCCCTCAATAAATTTGTGTTCAACGAAACCACCGTGGACATCGTACTGCAAGACCTGATGGACCGGGGTATCAAGGTGGCGGGCGGCGACCGTCTGGGGAAAACCATCCTGTTTGCCCAGAACAAACGCCACGCGGAGTTTATTCTGGAGCGGTTCAATAAGTTGTACCCCCAGTACCGGGGCAACTTCGCCCAGCGGGTCATTTGCGACGACGCCTATGCCCAGACCATCATTGATGATTTCAAGCAGCCGGAAAAAGAACCGCACATTGCCGTATCGGTGGACATGATGGACACCGGCATCGACGTGCCGGAATGCGTCAATCTGGTGTTTTTCAAAAAGGTTCGGTCAAAGGCAAAGTTCTGGCAGATGATTGGCCGCGGCACCCGGCTATGCAAAGGGCTGGCCTGCGTGGACCAGATTGACGGAACCTATACCGACAAGCGGCGCTTTCTGATTTTTGACTACTGCGGCAACTTCGAATACTTCCGGCAGCACAAAGAAGGCTACGAAACCAGAGAAACCAAAACGCTGTCGGAAAACATCTTCGGCAAACAAATCAAAATCGCCATGGCTCTGCAGGAAAACACCTTTGCCGGTGAGGATTATCAGGCATGGCGCAAGGAGATTGTCAACACCTGTCACAAGCAGGTGATGGCGCTCAACTCAGACCTGATTGCCGTAAAATTGCGGATGCAGTATGTGGAGAAATATAAAAAGCCGGAAGCCTTCGTGTCCATAAGCGAAGGTGACAAGGGCGAGTTGCTCACGCAGATTGCACCTCTGGTACGCTCAGACGAGGCTGACGAGTTTGCAAAGCGGTTTGATAATTTCATGTATGGCCTAATTCTGGCACACATCGAGCAGATGCCCGCTTTCCAGTATGCAAAAAAGCAACTGTGCGACACCGCTTCCCTACTGGAGCGTAAGGCCAGCATTCCGCAGATCAAGGCAAAGTTGCCCATGCTTCAGGAGATTCACACCGATGCATTTTGGGACGCGAATGATATTTTGTTGTTTGAGCAGGTTCGGAAGGAGCTGCGGGAGCTGATTCGATTTTTAGATGAAGATGGCGTAGCACAGAGGCAGATTGTCACCAAGCTGACTGACCCAATTATTGACAGTCAGGAGGGCGTCCAGCTGGAAGCTGCCTATGACTTTAAAGACTACCGTGCCAAGGTCAATCGCTATGTGAACGAGCATGGAAATACGCTGGCCATATATAAGCTGACCCATAATATTCCGCTGGCTATGGGCGATTATCAGGAACTGGAGCGGGTGCTAACTAGCGAATTGGGCAGCAAAGAAGATTATACCCGAGAGTTTGGCGACACACCCTTTGGCTTGCTCATTCGCAAGATCGCTAAGCTAGATCATGAAGCGGCTATGCAGGCGTTTTCCGCTTTTATCAATGACCAATCTCTGAATCAAAAGCAGATTGCTTTTGTAAACAAAATCATCAATCATATTGAGTTGAACGGATATATGGAAAATGTCGCAGAGCTGACCAAGCCACCGTTTGACAAGCCAATCAGTTTTATCAAATTGTTTGATGCAAAAACTAGAACCGCTTTGATGGAGACTATCAATCAGGTTCGAGAAAACGCGGTTCAAATTACAGCGTCATAAACAATGAACCAGGCACGGAAATTCACCCTTATTCTGGGTGGATTTTCGTGTCTGGTCTTTTCTGTTCGGGTATGGGGGCACCATTGTGCAGGAGCAGGATGGATAGCCACTGCACGGACAGGCGAGGTGTCCAGAGGGGCAAAGCCCCTTTGGCTCTGGGTCATCCAATAGGGGCGAGTAGCATCCCTGTTGGAAAAGGGAGTCTAGAGGGGAACAGCGTTCCCCTTGGCGGGAGGTTTCCAAAGGAGGGCAGTGCCTTCCTTGGCACACGACTTTCCCTCGGAAAGTCGTGTGTGTTATACCTTTGCTTCCGTCTGACGCGGGAAAGGGGTTGACGGTGTACTCTGCGGTGCGGCAGAGGGTGGCGGCAAACGCTTTTTCGCGGCAGTAGGACAGGCGGATTTTGTGACACCAAGGTGACACAAATGCAGGATTTTTGGAAAGCAAAATCCGACTGGCCGGAGAAGGAAACAGAGGTATATATAAGCTCTCGTCCCGCCGCAGCGACGTTCCCCGTTTCAGCGTTTCTTCCGTTTTCCCTTGCCATGGGTCATGGTCGTTTTCCCGCGCTGGCTGATGGGAGTTTTCAGGTGTTTGGACAGCTTCAGCACCTCGATCAATTGTTCCATTGTGATGGCATCGTAATCAATCCCCAATGTGGAAAGTAATGCTTTCGCTTTCTTTTCCTCGGAGCTTCCCTCAAAGTTCATCGCATCCTGTAACTGATCCTGCATAGTTGCTGCAAGGGAGATTTCATCCGCCGTCATGGTGTCGGGGCGGTGTTCACTCCGAATGTCACGAAGGATACCTTTCAGATCATCCGCAATCAGGCTTCCGAAATATTCATCTTCCCGAATCTGCGCCACTTCTAATGTCCGCAGATGCAGGTCATTTTCTTCGCCGCCATTTTTCATCAATGCCATCTGCCGGACAGCTTCCAGCACGGCATTCATATCGTTGACCCGCATATCCGCGATCCGGTCAACGTAAATCTCAGCGTCCAGCATGAACCGCTGGAAATCCTTGTGGCAGATCAGCTCCGACAGCAGCCGGTGGTTGAACTTGCCCGTTTTCAATACATCAATCGAAGCATCACCCAAATGCAGCTCATGCAGAGCTGTGTTTGGGTGATTTTTTGTTTCCGTCCGCCCCATCAGATAGTCGCAGGAAACACCATAATAGTCAGCCAGCACCAAAATGCTATACGGGCTGATGTCCTTGCCGTTATCCGATTCATATTTGCCGAGTGCGGATTTTGAGATGCCCACCTCGGCGGCAAGCTGCTCCAACGTCAGCTTTTGTGCTGTTCGTAAATCCTTCAAACGTTCCCCGATTGTCAGCTTAACCTGCATACACCAGCCTCCTTTGCAGCTTTTTCTGTATTATATCATGCTTTTTTGCTTTTGTCTAAGAGCGTGGAAAAATCCGACGTTCTCCCCGCTTTTCCTACCTCTCGGATATACGGGAAAGGACCTGTTTTCTTACTAAAATTTAGACGTAAACCACGCAGCACCTTGAAAATTTCATGACCGTCCGATGAGGATATGCTTCCGGAGAAGTACCGCATTCCGCGTACCAAGGAAGAGGCAACGCCGGGGTAAGGACTCGGGCAGGAACGGCATCGGGTAGAACGGCGAAGTTCAATTATTTTACAGGAGGAAACAGGTATGGATTTATTTACACAAATCAAGATGAGAGTTTCCGTGAAAGAGGCTGCCGAATACTACGGATTGGAAGTAAACCGTGGCAACATGGTCTGCTGTCCCTTCCACAATGACCGTACACCCAGCATGAAGCTGAACGAGGATTACTTTTACTGCTTTGGCTGTGGGGCAACTGGTGACGTGATCGACCTTGTGGCAAAGCTGTTCAACCTGAGCAGCTATGACGCAGCGAAAAAGCTGGCGTATGACTTTGGGATCGACCCGGACAAGCCCCCGGCCGCGGCAGCGCTGCGGAAGCCGAAATATCCGCTGGCAAAGGCGTTCCAGAAAGAGGAACTACATTGTCAGCGGATATTGTACGATTATCTGCATCTTTTGGAGCATTGGAAGATGCAGTACGCACCCAAAACGCCGGAGGATACTCTTGATGACCGCTTTGTGGAAGCCTGCCAGATGCTCGATTATATCGAGGATCTGACAGATATTTTAACCTTTGCGGAGCTGGAGGCTCGTGTGAAAACTGTGGATATGCTTCAAAAGGACGGCATGATCGACCGGCTGGAAGAACGCCTGAAAAGGACGGCAAAGGAGGTGGATGCCCGTGACGAAACGGAAATCGGCTGATTTAGACGCGCCCATCTGGTTTGACGGCACGAATATTAACGAGGCACTGTTCTGTGATGAATTTCTGAACAGCCGGAAAATCATCTTTGCCAACGGTGCTTTCTTCACGCCGGACGGCAGGGTGACCGACGATCTGCCGCTCCGGGGCGAAATCTATGAGAAACTGAAATGCTGCGCTGTGCACAATATCCCTCGAAAGATCACCAACATTCTGGAAGTGATGAAGCTAGCAGCTCATGTAGAGGACTTTACACCGGAAGCAGATAGAGTCCATCTGGCAAACGGCACTTTGAAGCTGGACGGCAGTTTCACCGAGGGCAGACCGACCATTGTACGGAGCAGACTGCCGGTGGCATACCGCCCTGACGCACCGGCTCCCGTTCGGTGGCTTTCCTTTCTGGATGGACTTCTTTACACGGAGGACATTCCAACCTTACAGAAGTTTATTGGCTATTGCCTGATTCCCAGCAATAAGGGGCAACGCATGATGGTGATTAAGGGAAACGGTGGTGAAGGAAAATCGCAGATCGGAGCTGTGCTGGGTGCGCTTCTCGGCAGCAACATGAAGGACGGCAGCATCGGTAAAATTTCTGAAAACCGGTTTGCCCGCGCGGATCTGGAACACATTCTGTTGTGTGTGGATGACGATATGCGAATGGAAGCACTGCGGCAGACCAACTATGTCAAGTCCATCGTGACCGCCCAAGGAAAAATGGATTTGGAGCGCAAGGGTAAGCAGAGCTATCAGGGCTGGATGTTTGCCCGGCTGCTGGCGTTCTCCAATGGCGATCTGCAAGCGCTATATGACCGAAGCGACGGATTTTACCGCCGCCAGCTTGTACTGACCACCAGGGAAAAGCCTGTGGGACGGATAGATGATCCCGACCTTGCGGAGAAGATGAAAGCTGAAGCCGAGGGCATCTTCCTGTGGGCGTTTGAGGGCTTGCAGCGGCTGGTTGCCAACAACTTCAAATTCACAGAGAGCCAGCGTACGCGGGATAATCGGGATGCAGTCAAGCGGGATAGCAACAACGTCTTTGATTTTCTGGAATCAGAGGGCTATATCCGGCTGAAGGCGGACTGCACCATCAGCTCTAAAGACTTGTACGAAATTTACCGGATGTGGTGTGAGGAAAATAATCTGACACCGTTAAAGCGCCGCAGCTTCAGCGAGAGTGTGATTGTGAACCAAAGCAAGTACAATCTTGAATACTGCAACAAGATCACCAATGCTGCCGGACGGCGTGTATGGGGCTTTTTCGGTATTGAAGCGATTGCCAGACCTAATATAAATGGGTTTTCTGATGTTTCAGAGCATACGTACGTACC
>ERZ791920.1346-NODE-1346-length-12523-cov-11.387873_pt1 | contig 12523 bp, 9 predicted proteins | sample MGYA00510136_ERZ791920 | MGnify/ENA primary metagenome ERZ791920 (study PRJEB30046, sample SAMN00792066) | human gut metagenome | study: EMG produced TPA metagenomics assembly of the A metagenome-wide association study of gut microbiota in type 2...
GCTCCAAGATGGACGAGGTGATTTTCGAGGAGTTCAAGGGCACCGGCAACATGGAGCTGCGCCTGAGCCGCGAACTGGCAGACAAGCGCCTGTTCCCGGCCATCGACGTGAACGCTTCCGGCACCCGTCGCGAGGAACTCATCACCGATCCGCAGGAACTGCCGATCATCTACCGTCTGCGTCGTCTGCTTGGCGGTCTGGAGCCTGAGCAGGCTTACCAGACGCTTGTGCCGCGTCTGAAGAAGACCGCGACCAACCGTGATTTCATGGCGTCGCTGATCCAGCAGAGCGGCAATACCGCGAATAACGGCAACAGCTAATCGCAGGTAATCGCAATCTGCGGTTACGCATCCAAGGGTCGTATGACAATCGCCATGCGGCCCTTTTGTTTCGTTCGGCTGTCTTTCTGTTCGGCTGTTTTTCCGTTTTGCAGTTTTCAACTACTTTCGAATGCGTTTCGATTGTTTTTCGAAAGTTCCGCACGATTCGGCAATGTGGATGATCACGTTGTGGACATACGGTATGTAAAAATCGACGCACGAAAAAATACGAAATCGAAAGTAAAAAGACGAAAATAGTATTGCTATATAGGGGGTATATGAAAAAAATAGGAGAAAAATGATTGAAAATCGAAATTCGTTGGAAATGTTACGAAAATGCAGTTGACGGATTGTGTGTTGGGGTGGGTATGGTAATGGACGGAAACGTGAGCTGCATAGGGGAGTCGGTCCTACCGGACTGATGCAGAATGCTTGTTGGAAAGGGGTATCTATGGCAGGCAATGGCAACGAACCCGACACCACGCATGCGAGCGTGGGCCAATTCGACGATATCGACGAGACCATTCTCAGCATGCTGGAGAAAGACGGCCGCGCTACGCTGTCTCAGCTTTCGGACGCTACGGGACTGTCGATTTCCGCGGTGCAATCGCGCGTGCAGAAACTGGAACGTCGTAATGTGATTCTCGGCTACAAGGCCGTTATCGACGATGAAAAGCGTGGCCTCGCCGTACGTGCCTACATTGCGGTCACGCCGATCGATTATTCCAAGGAAGCCGAGATTCCCGCCAAATTGCAGGATATCGAAGGCATCATGTCGTGCGATTCCGTGGCTGGGTCACCCAGCTACATGCTGACCGTGCGCGCAGCGTCGCCAAGCAAGCTTGAGGATCTGCTGAACGTCATCCACCAAACGGTGCCGGTGAGCACGGAAACCACGATTGTGCTGCAACGGTACTTCTCCAAGTGACATGCGCGCGGTAGTCTTGTACGCATGAGCGATAGCGAACATGACTGGCTTCGGCCAGAAGAAGAGCATGAAACCGAAACCGTCATCGATGCGGGCACCGCGCAAAGCAATCCCGAGGTCGCCGATGCCGTGGCGAAAATCGCTGCATTGCGCCAGTCGATCGACAATGTCGACACGGCCATCGTTTCCCTACTGGCGGAACGCTTCAAATACACGTCCCAAGTGGGTGTGCTGAAAGCCCGCGCGGGTTTCGCGCCGGCCGATTACAAGCGTGAGGATTACCAGATCGAACGGTTGCACCGCATTGCTGTCGATGCCGGGTTGGATCCCGACATCGCCGAAATGTATCGCGAATTCGTGGTGACCGAAGCCAAGCGCAGGCATAAGCGCATCGCCGAGAACGGCGTCGATCCGGGTGCGCTCGACGTATTCGCCTGACCTGTCTGTTTTCCGCGAAATCGTTTCTTGCCGGGGCATGCCGCGCGCTACATTGATTGCTTTGGAACGTTGTTTTGATTGCGATTGAGAGGCTCGGCATGCGTCGTTCTGTTGCGTTTCGTGCATCTTGTGCCCATCATGCCGATAGCACGCGTGGTGAGCGTGATATGCGTGTGGCGAGTGTCCACCTGCGGCACATGCTGGCTGCGTCCATTGCGGTAACGCTGGTTTCGGCGGCTCCCGTATGCGCGGTCGGGGTTTCGAATGTGGTTGATGCGGTGCGTCGGAACGGCGAGTACGTCTCGGCGGTGGCCTCGCACGATGTGATGAGCGCATATGAGTCCGTTGATGAGCCGGGCCGCTTGTATTTGACGAGTGACGCCGCTTCTGCAACTGATACGGACATGAATGCAGATGAGGGCGCGACGTCTTCGCAGCGCGTGCCGCAAGAGCGTGTGGAACTGCCGTGGGATATAACGGCGACCTTTACTTTGGACGGTCCGACCGTCAGCGCATCCAAGATTTCCGGTGCATCGGGCGTGGTCGGCATCCGCATCGATCTGAAATCGGAACGACCGGAGGAAACGGCTGATCTGACGCCGATCGTCGCGTTCACCATTCCCAACCGCGTCGGCAATGACGCGACCTCAGACGAAGGCGTGCTTGTGTCTGCCGGCAATTCGTCGACATTGGTCGCTGCGGTAGGCAAGCCGGGTGAGGATCTTACGATTCATACGTATGTGACTGCGAAAAACTTCACCATGAGTTCGCTGTCTGTCGCCGCTGTTGCCTGCGATTCCGAAAGAACTGGCTGCTATGGCAATCTCACCAGTTTGACCGATCGCGCATCCACATTGGTGGATGGTTTGACGAATGTCGGATCGCAACGCAACCATGAGCTCATCGCGCAGCTCGAACAACTGCGCGATCATGAAAAGGAGCTTGCCGAAACGACCATCGCCCAGCGTGAGCAGGAACATGAGCAGGCGTTCAACGGGTATATCGACGCGTACGTCGGCTCGTATACGACGCATCTTTCCGGATCGATTGGCGATACCACGCAACTTACCGCCATTCTCGGCACCGCGGCCGAATTGAACGGCGATACTGCGGTGGCGCAGTCCGTGGTCGATCTGGCCAACGCGGTCAACGATGTGAGCGCCGCATACCGACATACGGGTGCCGCCGACGCGGTGAACGAGGTGATTCGCACCATCGAACAGCGTGGCACATCCGGTTTGGTGGCGGAACTCAACAAGCGTGCGGGCGAGGAGCAGCAGCGTGGCGCCAAGGATTACAGTGTCGGCCAGTCGCAGCTTTCTTCGGCGATGATTCCGTATTCCATGGATTTCACCGACGCGTACACCGCTCGGCTTAAGGAATTGGGGGCTTCCGCAGGTTCGGCGCAAAACTTGGAATCTCAGGCGATTGCGGATGTGCGCAACAGCATTGACGGCAATGAGAAGTTGAAGTCGGCTTCAAGCAAGGTTGACGATGCGATGCAGGCGTTGGCGGATGCGAGCGAGCACACGGGTCAGGCCAGTGCGTTCCACCAGATCGTGCTTCGTTTTGCGGATCAGCTTGATGCAGGTGATGATTCGACCAGTTCCGACGATACTGTCGATGGTTCGGAAGTTACGTTGAAGGGGTCTATGGGACTTGCCTCGGCTTCGGAGACGTCGCTTGCGGGCCGTGCCGAGCGGGCGCGTATCAAGGCCCAACGCAAAGAGGAACGCGCGCAGGCGGATGCGGCCAATCAGCAGAACGCTTCCGACGGTACTGCGGCCAGCTTGGTGGACGACAAGAACGCCATCAGCATGGATGATGTGATGAGCTACGCGGGCGGCCTGCGATCGTCATTTGGCGCGGCTGCCGATACCACGTCGAAGAACGTTGCGAAAGTCGGGGGAGTGGAATCAAAGAAATCCAGCGATGGCGATTCGGTAGATTCCGCATCTGAAAATACTGGAACAACAGGAAAAACCGCATCTTCCGAAATGTTGATGACAAGTGCGTTGCCGATTGCAGCATACGGCATTGCTGGTTCCGGAAATCGCACGTTGATTGTGCCTGATAATAGCGATTTGATTGACGAGACCGTTGAAATTGCGGCCGCTGCCGAAATATTGCAGCAGGCTTTGCAGAAGCTGTATCCGGATATGCCTGTGCAATCGCAGCCTGCTAAGGCCGCGCAATCTCAATATCTGCTTGCAGTTCCCGTTTTATAAAAATGTATAAACATAGGATCCAGATACACAAAGAGGGGGCCTTCCAATCGTGGAAGATCCCCTCTTAGGCTTTTAGCCGGCTGAGCCGTTAAGCAGACAGTCCTGTGGACTGTCTGTAGGTGAAGTGAACGGCTTTGCCACGAAGGCTGCCGGTTTCACCTACAGTTGCCATTAGTTCTTCGGCTTTTTAGCCGGCGGCTCTCCAAGTTCGCTGTCGGCCACAATCACGTCGATGGCGGCTTCGGCATCAGCCTTGGCCTCCTTGACGGCTTCCTTGGCTGCTTCGGCGGTTTCCTTGACGGCCTTCAGTGCGGCGGCCGCTCCCATGAAGGAGATGCGTCCGACCACGCGACCGGCCTCGGCGATATCGCCCAATGCGCTTTCGATGGATTCGCGCGCTTCATCGGAAACGCCCAGCTGCACGGAAAGGATCGGGGTCTTCATCGAAACCTTGGCCTTCGACTTGATGCCACGCAGCGCGGCCAGAGCCTCACCGGCATGAGCAAGCAGATCGGCGGATGCGTCGCCGGCGGCGGCCGCGTACACGTCGGCCACAGGCCATGCTGCGCGGTGCACGGAGCCTTCGCCCTCATGCATCCAGCTCCACACCTCTTCGGTGGCATACGGCAGGTACGGGGCCAGCAGGCGCGCGAACGCATCAAGACCCAGGCCCAGCGTGGTGCGGGCGGACCTCACCGCGGCCTCGCTCGGCACGTTGCCGGTGGAGTCGGCGGTGCCGTAGGCGCGGTTCTTGACCAGTTCGATGTAATCGTCGCAGAACTGCCAGAAGTAGTTCTCGATGACTTCCAGAGCCTTGGAATGCTCGTAGTTGTTGAGATCGTCGGTGGCTTCGCGGACCACGGCGGCCATCTTGGACATCGCGGAACGGTCGATCGGCTCGGTCACGTCGGCCGGGTTCCATGCGGCGACTGCCGGAGCGCCCACGTGATGGTTCTCGTCCTCACGGCCGATGGCTAGCGCGAACTTGGTGGCGTTGAGCAGCTTGATGGCAAGACGACGGCCGATCTTCATCTGGCCTTCGTCGTACGTGGCGTCCAGGCCCAGACGTGCGGCGGCGGCCCAGTAACGCACCGCGTCGGCGCCGAACTGCTTGATCGGCTTGTCCGGCACGACCACGTTGCCCTTGGACTTCGACATCTTCTTGTGGTCCGGATCGAGGATCCAGCCAGACAGCGTGGTGTTGGCCCACGGCAGGCACTTGTTCTCGAGATGCGCGCGATCCATGGTGGAGAACAGCCAGGTACGAATGATGTCCTGACCCTGCGGACGCAGGTCCATCGGGAAGGTGGCATTGAAGATCGCCTGGTTCTCCTCGCCCGGCTCCTCCCAGCGGGTCACGATCTGCGGGGTGAGCGACGAAGTCGCCCAGGTGTCCATGATGTCCGGCTCGGCGGTGAAGCCGCCCGGCACGTCACGCTGGTCCTCGGTGTAGCCTTCCGGCACATCGTCGGTCGGGTCGATCGGCAGACGATCCTCGCTCGGGGTGATCGGATGGTCGTAATCGGCGGTGCCATCCTCCTTCACCGGGTACCACAGCGGGAACGGGACGCCGAAGAAGCGCTGGCGGGAGATCAGCCAGTCGCCGTTGAGGCCATGCACCCAATTCTCGTAGCGCACGCGCATGAAATCGGGATGGAAGTTCAGCTCCTTGCCGCGTGCGATGAGCTCGGCGTTCAGCTTCTCGTCGGTGCCGCCGTTCTTCAGGTACCACTGGCGGGAGGTGACGATTTCGAGCGGCTTGTCGCCCTTCTCGTAGAAGTTCGTCATACGCTTGGTCGGGGTCGGCTCGCCGTCCAGATCGCCGGCAGCGCGCAGCTCGTCGACGATGACCTTACGTGCGGAGAACGTGGTCTTGCCCGCGGTCTCCTGGAAGATACGCTTGCCTTCCTCGGATTCGATCCAATCCGGGGTGTCCATGACGATGCGGCCGTTGCGCTGGATGATGGAACGCAGCGGCAGGTTCAGATCGCGCCACCATTCGACGTCGGTGACGTCGCCGAACGTACAGCACATGGCGATGCCGGCGCCCTTGTCCATTTCCGCCGCCTTATGCGCCAGAATCGGCACCTTCACGTGGAACAGCGGGGAGTAGACGTACTGGCCGAAATACTGCTTGTAACGCTCGTCGTCCGGGTGCGCGATCAGCGCGCCGCAGGCGGCCAGCAGTTCCGGACGGGTGGTCTCGATGTAGATCGGGGTGCCGTCTTCGAAACGGAACGCCACCTTGTGGTAGAAGCCCGGATATTCGCGCGATTCCAGTTCGGCCTGGGCCACTGCGGTCTGGAACGTCACGTCCCACAGACCCGGAGCGTCCTTCTGATACGCTTCGCCACGGGCCAGGTTGCGCAGGAACGCCTTCTGGGCCACGCGCTGCGGATGCTCGCCGATGGTGTGGTAGGTCTGCGACCAGTCGATGGACAGGCCGAGGGAACGCCACAGCGCCTCGAACTGCTTCTCGTCCTGGGCGGTGAGCTTTTCGCACAGCTCGATGAAGTTCTTACGGGAGATCGGCACCTGGTCCTTGGCGTCGATCTTCTTGCCGTCCGTACCCTCGAACGGCGGCACGAAATTCGGATCGTACTTCAGGGAAGTGTCCACGCGCACGCCGTAATAGTTCTGCACACGGCGTTCGGTCGGCAGGCCGTTGTCGTCCCAGCCCATCGGGTAGAACACGTCGTAGCCGTTCATGCGCTTGAAACGTGCGATCACATCGGTGTGCGTGTAGGAGAATACGTGGCCGACGTGCAGGTGGCCCGAAACGGTGGGCGGCGGGGTATCGATGGAATAAACGGCCTTACGGTCGCGGGTGCCCTGGAACTTGTAGACTCCGCTCTCGTCCCAGACTCCGCGCCACTTGTCTTCGAGACCGTCCACGCCGACCTTGTCGGGCAGCGGCGTGAGGTTCGCGTTGATGGTATTATCTTGGCTTTCAGTCATAAACGCTAGTCTAGAAAGCGAATGTGACAACTTACGGAACTGCAGCCGAATGCCGAAATCGCAAGAAAATCAGCGCAACACACGGATTGTCCGCAGTGTTCGGCGATTGATTGACAATCGCGGGAAAATCACTGCAACTTCACTCTGCTCAACGGCAGCAGACGGTCGGTCAGATTTTTCGGATATCCCTGCAATTGGTCGCTTACCGCCATGAAATTCTTGCGCGTGTACAGCCAGTCGCTTGCCGCGTTTTCGCTGACGACGCGTGCATACGTGCGCATGCGTGCCTGATAATCGTCATCATTGGTGGCCGCCATCGCGTCCGCATATGCCTGCTGCACATCGCCGTTCTCATAATGGAACACGCTCTGGCCGTCGGTGAATACGCTCGCATCGTTTTCGCCGCTCATGGTGGTGAGCGCGATATTGTAGGTGCCCGCGTTCATGCGTTCCGTGACTTGCGCCGCGGAATCGAGCACTTCCAGATTGACGCCGATATTGAGCTGTTCGATCGCCGATTTCACGGTGTTGCCGATCTGCTCATATTCCTTGGGCACCAGCAGATCGATATCGGCGATATAGTATGCGCCGAAATAGCTGCGCATCTGCTGGCCCTGCTCAAGATTGTAGGGGAACAGTTCGCTCAGATCCTCATACCCGTCTTCCAGCGGGCTTATCGGGCCTCCGAGCGGCGAATAGGCGTCCGGAGCGTCTTTGGCGATGGTCTGCGCGTCGATGGCGTATCTCGTCATTTTGCGGATCTGCTCGTCGGAGAACGGGCTTTCAGTGCCGTTATTGAAGGCGAGCATCACTTTGTCGAAGCTGATGCCGCTGTCGGAGTTGATGCCGCTTTGCTGGTTGAGCTCATCGGCGGCAGACGCGCTCAACGGCAATGCCATGCTGATTTTCTTGGCTTCCATGGCGCTGACCAGCGAATCTTCGGAAGCGTAGTAATACAGCGTTATTTGCGATGCGGCGGCTTTGGTGCCCCAATACGAGTCGTTGCGCTGCAGCACGATCTGTGTTTTCGACGAGGCTTCCACGGTGAACGGTCCCGATCCCACGGCTTTCTTGCCGTAATTCGCCGTGCTTTCCTCATCGTAAACAATGCCGGCACGCCCGCTCAACGCGCGCAGAAGGCACGGATTCGGCTGATTGAGGGTGATGACCACCGTTTTTTCGTCGGGATTGGTGATTTCCTTGAGACTACCAAGTTGGTCGGATCCCACGTAATTGTTGTTGATGACGTTTTGCAGCGACCAGACCACGTCGGACGAGTCGAGCTTGTGTCCGTTGGAGAAGGTCACGTTGCTGTTGAGCGTGAACGTGTAGGTCAGTCCGTCGTCGGAAATCTGCCATGATTTCGCGATTGACGGCTGCAGTTTGTTGGTTTCGCTGCGTGACACCAGGGTTTCGTACACGTTTTCGAGCAGCGCCTGCTCCAGCGCGGTGCCCTGTTCGGTGCGGATGTCGAGCGATTCCGGCGCGCTGCCCTGAATGCCGATGGCCACGGAGGAGTCGGAAACGAGCGTGGTGAAGGAGGTAATCGGATTTTTGCGGTTCGTCAGCGACCAGCCCAGCCAGGTCATGACGCTGAGCATGATGGCGACGCCGAAAAAGATCAGCCATCGCGTGATTTCGGCTTTCAGCTTGGCTTCCCGCCCGTTTTCTTCTTCCATGGTGTCTTCCATGGTGCTGAGTCTAGTTGGCACAGGCTACAGCGGGCATGCGCGTTACGCTGCGAATGCGCTCGGACAGGTGTCGTTAAGGGGGCAGTTGAGGCAGTCGGGCTTGCGCGCATGGCATATGGCACGACCATGCAATATCAGCCTGTGAGACAGGTCCGTCCACTCTTCGGGCGGGAAGCAGGCGGTGATCTCTCGTTCGATGGCTTTGGGGTCGGGGGAGCCGCTCGCCCAGTCCGAACGCCAGCGCAGCCGCCCGGTCACACGGATCACATGCGTGTCGACAGGGAATCCCGGCACGCCAAAAGCATTGCCAAGCACCACGTTCGCGGTTTTGCGCCCGACCCCGGGCAGACTTGTCAAAGCATCCATGGTTTGCGGCACCTCGCCGTCGAACCGTTCGCACAATGCGTAAGAAAGTCCGATGATGTTCTTTGCCTTCGTATGATGAAATCCGATGGAATGAATGATGCTTTCCACGTGTTCGGGATTGGCGCTCGCAAGTGCGGCCGGTCCCGGATATTCGCCGAATAATTCCGGTGTGACCATATTCACGCGTTTGTCGGTGGTTTGCGCGCTTAGCACGGTCGCCACCAGCAGCTCAAACGGGTTTGAAAAATTCAGCGCGCATTTCGGATGCGGAATCTCCTCGCACAATACGGCGTATTCCTGATGCATGCGTGACAGTCGCGCTTGTTTCGATTCCCGGGGCATGGCACCAGTCTACCGTCGCATGAATATGCAATCGCGCGTACGAAAGTGAGATAGCCGACAGTCAGATCGCAAGTATCGTGGCAATCGCAAGCATCGCAAATCGCAGGCAATGCCAGCAATGCGAATAGTGCGACAATCAGTTTTCGCTCGAAGCGTTGTGGGCTGCGGCGTCCTTGGCTGCCGCCTCGCCTTCCTCTTCTTCCGGAGGATCAAAACGATAGCCGACATTGCGCACGGTACCGATCACATGCTCGTATTCGCCGCCCAGCTTGGCGCGAAGACGACGGATATGCACGTCGACGGTGCGGGTGCCGCCGTAATAGTCGTAGCCCCACACTTCCTGCAGCAGCTGCGCGCGGGTGAACACGCGTCCCGGATGCTGCACGAGGTACTTGAGAAGCTCGAACTCCTTGTATGCCAAGTCGATCGGATGCCCATGCAGACTTGCCGTATAGCCGTTGGTGTCCACCACCAGGTCGCCGGAGTGGATCATGCCGTCTTCGTTCTGCACGCCCGATTCTCCGGAACCGGAAACCGCATTGACCGGCGAGTTGCCGCGCTCGGATACCAAGCGAAGACGCCCCTCAACTTCGGCCGGGGAAGCGGACGCCACCACCACGTCGGCGATGCCCCACTGCGAATTGACCACGGTGAAGCCACCCTCGGTGAGGACGAGCACGATCGGCGTGGACAGTCCGGATGCATGAATCAGGCGGCACAATGTTTTCGCCGTGGCCAGATCATCTCGCGCATCCAGAAAAAGAATGGTGTTTTCCGGCATTTTCACCAGACTTGCCGCGTCCATTGGTAGCACGCGTACGCGGTGGGAAAGCAGCGCCAGAGAAGGAAGCACGGTAGCTGGGTCGCTAGCGAACGTCATAAGCGTCAGATCCGTCACGTTAGCTCCCTTTGTCTCTTGTACTGGTTTTGCATCGTTGCCGCGATTGTACTCTTGTTGTGTGTTGTCGGCGTTTCATTAATTTTATCTGAACTATGTGGACACTTGCGGCTACATTTAATGGTATCGCATACGTAATGACCACATTATGGAAAATCATGAAAAGGGGACGAAATGACCGCCTCTGAAAAAGTTGCCGTCAAGTCGGCTCAGAAAGCCTCGTTCGGCAAGGTGTTTGCCGTCCAAATCGCCGCATATGTGGTGCTGGTTGTGCTTGCTCTGATTCCCGGCATTTCCTATGGGAATGCGGAAGAGCCCGCAATCGTGTCGTTCACGGTTGTGGCTTCCGTGGCGATGATTGCGCTGCTTGCCGTGTTCAACCCGTTCCGCGATGGTGTTGCGGGGCATGCGATTTCCGTGATTGCGGGCTTGCTTTCCGTGGTGTGTGCCACGACGATGATGCTCGGACGTGCGATTTTCCCTGCCGGTTTGGGTGACGAAGACACGTTTTGGATGCAGGAAGGCTGGATCGCCGGCGTCGGCGGTCTGCTGATCCTGCTGATTGTGGTTTCGTTCGGGCGTCAGATGGCGCGTGAGAACCGTACGCATCTGATTCGTTCGCTGTCGCACAATGTTGTGGAAGGCGTTGCCATGATTGGCAGCGCGGGCTGGTGCTTCCTATCGACGCTGCTGCCGATTCGTTCCGGCGAAAACGCGGCTTCCACCGATTATGGCTCGACGACGGCGTGGGCTGTTGCGGTGATTGTGGCGTTGTTGCTGATTATCGCGCTTGACGCGTGTTCGTATTGGTGGAATCGTGATGCCGATCCCGATCCGCAATCCAAGAATCCGTGGATCGGCATTGCGCTGCTGCCGGTTATGATTTCCGGAATTGTGGTCGGTATCGCATCGTACGCGACCGTCATGTTCTAATAGTGTGATTCCTGCAATCGCGAGAAAACGCGAAAGCGCAGGAAAATAATCAAGTATTTGCGGTAAGCGGTAATGTAAAAGCCCATAATCATGTGCGATTACGGGCTTTTACTGTAAGTTTGTATATTTATTTGTATATCTGATTTGCGATTATTATACGAGGAATCCGAGATGTTCCAGCAATACTTTCACGCCGATCAGAATAAGCACGACGCCACCTGCGATCTGTGCGGGCTTCTGCCAGCGCGAGCCGAACGCGCGACCGATATACAGACCGGCTGCGGAGAACAGGCCGGTGGTGATGCCGATGATGATCACTGAAATCCAAATGTTCAACGACATGAATGCGAAACTGACGCCGACGGCGAATGCGTCGATGCTGCAGGCCACGGCGAGCGGAAGCATGTGCTTCCAATCGAAATCAGCGGTTTCCTTGGCGTTCTCTTCATCCTCTTCGAATGCTTCACGCACCATGTTGCCGCCGATGAGGGCGAGCAGGCCGAAAATGATCCAATGGTCGACGGCGGTCACGTATTTGCTGAACGTGGAGGCGGCGAAATAGCCGAGCAGTGGGAAAAGCGCCTGAAATCCGCCGAACCAGAGGGCGGTTTTGAACGCGTCGAGGCCGCGTAGTTTTTTGACGGTGAGACCTTTGCCGATGGAAACGGCGAATGTGTCCATCGATACGGAAACGGCAATAAGTAATGTTTGAATCAACATAGCTGGTATATAGGTTCATCCCGCCGGTTTCCCACGGGATGGGCCTCGACGGAGTCTCACGTCCGCCTACGCCTAGGGGTACCGACATAGAACTGCCGCGCCAGCCAGCGGGCTTTGAATTCTGCGAATACTGTTCGCATGCCGTGAATTACGTGTTCCACTATAGCGGCCCCGGCGAATATGCGCGTGCAGTATGAGTGTATCCCGTCTGCGGGCTGTTTCTTCCACTCGCTGGAGGAATCTGGACACTTGGAGGGTATGGTTTTGTCCGTTTTCCTCCAATCGGTGGAGGAATCTGCCCGCTGAGAAGTTGATTTGCGGGCATTTTCTTCCAGCGACTGGGGGAATTTGTCCGCTGGAAGCCGTGTTAGTGGGGTGATTGTTCCAGTGAGTGGAGGTTTTTGCCCGCTGAGGGGCTGGTTTGCGGGAGGATTCTTCCAGCGACTGGCGGAATCTGGACGTTGGAAGGTATGCAAAAGCCCGTTGACGTGTGCGAGTGCGTACGTCAACGGGCTTTCCTTGGATTGCTACCTAAAGCTATCTAGAAAGGCGTGGAAATCACTTCTCGGATTCTTCGAGGCGCTTGCGGGCGGCCACGATTTCTTCCTCGGCCTTGGCGGCACCGGTCCAGTAATCGCCCGGCAGCACTTCCTTGCCCGGCTCCAGAGCCTTGTACTGCTCGAAGAAGTGCTTGATTTCAG
>ERZ791920.1350-NODE-1350-length-12475-cov-2.754750_pt1 | contig 12475 bp, 11 predicted proteins | sample MGYA00510136_ERZ791920 | MGnify/ENA primary metagenome ERZ791920 (study PRJEB30046, sample SAMN00792066) | human gut metagenome | study: EMG produced TPA metagenomics assembly of the A metagenome-wide association study of gut microbiota in type 2...
GGTCATTTTTCCAGAGAACGAAACCGCAGGACCGATCCGAACACGCAAAGTTATTCTTGCCCTCATAGACCGGCTGACCGCAGCGGGGGCAGGTGCCGATCACTTCCTTCTCTGGGGCAAACAGCTTTTTGCCATCCTCGGAAATACAGGAATAGGTGGACACGATCTCTTGAACCATCGTGCGGATACCGTCCATGAAGGTATCCGGGTCAGCGCCGCCCTTTGCGATCTCCGTCAATTTTTGTTCCCATTCCGCTGTCAGCATGGGAGAGGTCAGCGGCTCCGGCAGGACCGTGACAAGGTTGATACCGGCTTTCGTGGGGATCAGGCTCTTGCCCTTGCGCTCCACAAATCCGGCTGCTACCAGCTTTTCGATGATGGCCGCCCTGGTCGCAGGCGTGCCAAGACCTTTTCGCTCCGCCTCGTCGGGGATATCATCCTTTCCTGCGTTCTCCATCGCGGACAGGAGGGTATCTTCGGTATAGGTCTTCGGCGGCTGGGTGAAATGCTCGGTAACAGCAACCTCCGCACCGTCAAAAGTCTGCCCTTCGGTGAAGTCCGGGAGCGTATCGCCGTCCCCATCCGCAGGCTTTTCCTTCAAGAAGGCACGGAAAATGCGGTCGATCTCCCGCCAGCCTTCGGAGAGGATGCGTTTTCCCTTTGCGGCGAAGGAATGACCGCCGCAGTCAAAGGTGGCCGTGACTGCCTCATACACATACGGCTCCGCTGATGCACACAGCAGCTTGCAGCAGACCAAGAGAAACAAATTGCGCTCGCCCAGGGGCAGCCCCTTGATATCTGCCTTTTCAATCTCCATCGTGGGGATAATGGCGTGGTGGTCGGATACATCCTTATCGGAGATCATGGCCTCCACCAGCGGGAAGAAGTTTGTGCAGCCATCAAAAGGTGGCAGTTTCGCCGCCAGGTGGATCACGCAGGACGCCGTTTCCGCCATATCGGAGGTCAGATAACGGCTGTCCGTGCGGGGATAGGTCAGCAGCTTCTTTTCGTAGAGGCTTTGTGCGTAGTCAAGGGTCTGTTTCGCCGTGTATCCGAACAGGCGGTTTGCCTCCCGCTGCAAGGTGGTAAGGTCATAGAGCTTTGGCGGCTGTTCCTTCTTCTGCTCCTTCGTGACGGAAGTACAGGTGGCGACCGCACCCTTGCACATAGCCGCTGCCTGTTCCGCCTCTGCCAGATCGGTGAATTTCTCCGACACCGCCTCGGCCCCATTCAGCACCAAGCGCAGTAGATGATATTTTTCCTTGTGAAACAGCGTGATCTTCGCGTCACGCTCCGCCAGCATTGCCAGTGTGGGGGTCTGAACACGGCCCACATTCAGGGTGCGGTGATAGAGAACGGAGAAAAGGCGCGTGGCATTGATCCCCACCAGCCAATCCGCTTTCTGGCGGCACAGGGCTGATTGATACAATGCTTCATAATCGGTGCCGGGGCGCAGATCAGAAAAGCCCTCTCGGATAGTGCTGTCCTCCATCGAGGAAATCCAGAGACGGAGGACCGGCTTGCGGCAACCAGCCATTTCATACATCAGACGGAAGATCAGCTCGCCTTCACGCCCAGCGTCACAGGCATTGACGATGGTATCCACATCGGAGCGATTCATCAGGGCACGGAGATTTTCAAAAGCATCCTCCTTGCCTGGTGCCAGCACATAGCGGAACGGCTCCGGCAGAATGGGAAGATCGTCATAGCGCCATTTCTTGAAATTCTCGTCATAGCCGCCCGCATCCATCGGGGATACCAGGTGCCCCACGCACCAGGATACGAGAAGGCCGTTGCCCTCATAAAAGCCGTCGGCCCTGGATGAAGCACCCAGGGCCGACGCGATAGATTTTGCCACACTCGGTTTTTCTGCGATAATCAGTTTCAATATAGAATCCTCCTGACATTGATTTTCTACACAGCCTCCTTTATACTTAAAATATGAAAATAATAAAAGGAGGCATTTCCCATGAATGAAAAAGTCACAAGATTTCCTATCACCTACTCCGAGCGGAGAAAGAACATGGTCGGTCCACTCTGTGTTGAATGCCAAGTATCCGGGCGTTACCTTCGTTTCCATGAAAAATCTGATATTGTGCAGGCAGGTGAATTTATTACGGTAGATGTAATGGCTATGCAGATGGATGAAGATAAGCCTTCTAAGAAAATATGTGAGTTAATCATTACAAGAGAAGACCTTATGAATGCGTTGAAGCATATTTCTCCCAACGATTAAAGGATTATTCTAATCATTCACATTGTCCTCCGTATCCTCATTGACCATTTCTTCATCCTCAAAATCGTAATCGTCGGGATCGGCGCTGACCTTCACGCCCTGCTTCGGCTTGATAAACTTCACATAGGCGAAGGCTCCGCCGCCTGCCAGCGCCAGCAGCAGGACGATGACCAGCAGCCCGCCGCTGCTCTTTTTCTCCGGCTGCTCCGGTTCAGGCTCCGGCTCTGCCACAACTTCCTTGCCGCTGCACTCGGAGAGATTATTTTTGCAGACGGGACAATTCATATTCACCGCGCCAGCCACACACTTTTCCTTGCAGTTGCAGACGGCAGGCCTCTCCGCTGCGGGCGCATCATCGCCCATGAGCGACAGAAGGTCAGCTTCATCCACCTGGTTCAAAAAATGCACGGTTTCTTCGCCCTCGTCGTCACGGTCGATAATGAGATAGAACATGTTGCCATTTTTCATTTCCACCGTGATAAACTGCTTGCCGCTCCGGGTGCTGCTGCCGATATCGTCGATCAGCGAAAGGTTTCCGTCCGGCGTCAGAGCGGCACCTCCGCCGCCCATAAGCTGCTCAAACAGCTCGCTCAATTTATTGGGATCAATGGACAGGGACAAACCGCCGCCAGCCTCGCCGCCCGTATCGCTGAGCGTCATATAGCCGGAATAGACATAGCCGAACTTCTCCGGCAGCCGGACCATGTACCAGTCGCCATCCGTGCCGACGACCTCCACAACCGTCCCATTCGGGAGCTGCGCGAAAGCGTAGTTATCCAGCCCGGCGCCCGTGCGGACATTCAGCTTGCCTCCATTCGTGGTGACGGTTCCTGTTTTCCCGGATTTCTCCGTGCCAATAGAGCCGAACAGCGCAGAGATCAGTTCGGAAAGATCGTCCCCGGTGATATCCGCGCTGTCAGTTGGTTCCGTTTGTGCCTCGGAGGTGGTGGCTGCATCCTCGCTGCTTGCAAAAGCGACCGTGGAAAAGGCCGTCATGCAGAGCATAACGGTCAGCAGCACCGCAAACGTGCGGATCATGTGCTTATTCTTCATCGTCGGTGCCCTCCATCATGCCGGGATCAGCGGCGGCCTCCATTTTCATCATTCCTTCCGGCAGGGAGATCATGCCGCTGGCGTAGGCACGCAGGAAGGCGGTCAGCTCCTTGTTGTCCATGTGGACAGCCTTCACCATGCGAACAATTTCCAGATTTTCTTCCTCCGCAAGCTGCGCCTCCAGCGCACGAAGGCGTTTCTGCTGCTCCGTGATCTTCTCCCGAACCTTTTCAATGTCACGACGGATCTTTTCAGTAGTTGCCATAGTCAAATAAACTCCTTTCCAAATCGTTCTCTCCATGAATAGTTGCGTCCAAGCCCCTGAACGGTTTTCAGGTTGGCCCGTGCGTTATCCTCCAATGCCAGCGCACGCCGGAACAAATCCGGGTAATGCTCCCGCAGATTGATGATCTCCTCCGCCCGCATACTGGGGCAGAAAAAACAGGAGGACTTTCCCGGCTGCGGCAGGCCAGCCGCCTCGATTGCCCGGATACACGCCTCCCGGTCCCAGCCCCATTCCATCAGGGGATACCACTTGCTGTACTTCGGGTCTGCCAGATCACGCAGAAGGACCTTGTCGCTGCGGTAGTGCTCGCCAGCGTCATAGCCGATGAACTTGACCACCTTTTTCCCGCTGACCCAGACCTTGCGGCACGTAGGATAGTTGTTGCAGAACTTTTCCTGCGGCCCAATCTTGTGTTTCAGAGAACACCGCTTGAAGCCGTAGGCGATAGAGGGCAGCGTGCCGCTTTTCAGACATTCATCCTCCAAGGTCAGCCTCCTGCCGTCCTTCGTGGTCTTATAGACCCGTGTGATCTCCGGCATACCATGATCCTTCAGCCAGCGATCCATGATATCCAGATAGGCGTAGGTATGGGGATGCTCGCCGCCCGTATCTGCAAACAGGATCAGGTCAACAGGGATACGGTGCTGATGCAGTCCAACAAGAAGGGCGGTGCTGTTCGCACCGCCGCCATAGGAAACAATATTGATAAACTCACCTCCATCAATCATACGGCGGTCTGCCGTAGGCGTAAAAGTGCTGCTGCCAGTAGCTTGTATTGAGCCTTGCGTACTGGATCGGGTCGCCGCAATGCAGAAACATGGGGTTGCCCGCTTCGTCCAGCCCTACATAAAAGCCAACATGGGAGATGCCCGCGGTGTCATAGGTCCCAACGAAAAACACCAGGTCGCCCGGCTGCGGATCGGATACCCGCGTGGAAATGTTGTAAAGCCCCTGGGCTCCCAGCCGCCCGGTATTGCATAGGCCGCTGTTGGTCAGAACATAGCTGACAAAGCCGCTGCAATCAAACGAGGTGGAAGGGCTGCTGCCGCCCCAGACGTAGGGGTATCCCAAGTATTTTTCCGCCTCCGTAATAAGCGCCGCAAAGCGTTCATCAGACAGGTATTCCGCAGGGATTTCATAGTCCGCTGGCGGGTTTGTGATGTACTTGTCCACATACCCGGATGACGGGAACAGGTCAGAGCGGTTTCCCAGCGTGGACATATACACGGCGTACATGGAAAGCGTCTCTTGATCCATGATGTAAACAGGAACATGGCTCAGATCGAAGTTATCAAGCTCCACGGTGCAGATGTAATACGTGTACGGAACGTCCACTTCATATTCGTTGCCCTCGCTGTCCGTTCTCGTCTCCGTGCGGTAGCGTGTCTCCGTGGTGACCGTCTCGGTAAGGATATATTGCTTGTCGAACAGCATTTGAAGATCGTCCTGTACCTGGTCAATGGTGAACTGGCCCTCATGGAGCGCCGACAGGATGGACAGTAGCACATAGGGATCGTGCTTGATCTCGTCCAGATCAAAATGGTACTCGTCATAGTCGTGGGTCTGCTCGTAGGTGTCCAGATACTCCCGCAATTCATCCTCCATCGCGCAGTAGGCGGCCTCCGCCGCCAGCAGGTCCGCATCCTCCGAGAGATAGGAGGACGCAACGATGTTGGACACGCCTCCGCCGAAGATGGAGGAACAGGATTGCAGCAGCCCCAGCAGCATGACCAGCAGCAGGCCGATCCCACCCACAATCAGAAATGCCTTTTTGTGTTTGGAAACAAACTCTCCGGCCTTCTTCGCCGCGTCCGCGCTTTTCCTCGCGCCCTTCGATGCTGTCTGCGCCGCTGCTGCTGCGTCCCCGGCGCTATGCGCCGCCCGGTATGCGGCGGCATACTGTTTTTGCAGCTTCTTTTTCTGCCACATCCGGGAAATAGGATTGCTGGCTGCAAGCTGCGAATTCTCCCGCAAAGCCTTTTGGTACAGCGCCTCCGCGTTGGCCTGGACCGCCGCCTGCTCTGCATGGGATACCTCCCGCCATGGTTTCAGCTTGCGATTCGTCTGCCAGTTTTGGAGCTTGCGGTTTCCGTAGCGGACAGCCTTTTCCATGCCGCGCTCCGTCAGGTGCCCCGCCTCCACGCCAACATTTTCCTGCTCCACCTCATGCACCTTCGCATGGGCGGCGTGGCCGATCTCCTGTAACGGCCGCGCCAGCGGATTTACCGGCTGATGAAATGAGGGCTGCTTTTCGGAAATGGCGGCCCGTGCCGTGTCCAGCTTATCCGCCGCCTTGTCGGACTTGCGGATCGCCTTTTGCAGCTCCGGCGCGGCACGTTCCTCCTCGGTGAATTGCAAACGGGAGGATGGACGGCTATTTGCCGCCGTACCCTCCCGGTAGGCTTTGCGGCGGTTCCGCCGCTTTTTCTTCTGAGACTTCCGGACACGCCGGTCGTCCAGATGGTGGAGGGCAGTCCTCGCCAGCGCCGTGGAATCGCCGGAGGGGGAATAGTCCTGCTCCGGCGCGCGGTCTGAAACATGGCTCGCCTCGCCTGTGACCATGTTGACGGAAATGGCTCCGTCGCGGGTCATCTTCTGCGCCTCCTTCTCGGAGGCCTTCCATTCCTTCATGCGTCACCACCTGCCTTTCCGTAGGGGCAAACGCTCACGCACTCGCCCGTCTCGATCATAGAGATATACTTGAAAATGGGATATGCCTGGGGCGGGCAGACCGCGTTGCCCAGGGTTTTCAGCCGTAGGGCGCGGTCCGCGGTGTTTTCGGTGATACGGGGGACTCCCTCTGGCTCGGCGGCCCAGAGGATACGTCCGTCCATTTCCGGGGGAAGCCCATGAGCCATTCCACCCAATCCGGGTTCAGCGCCGCCGTTTCGGATAGCGGCCGCTCCTGCCGGATCACCTGCGCCGACAGGTTGGCAGACGGGGCGCTGTTCCGAAACGCCGCCGGTTTCAGCGTGGAGCGGTAGCCCTCCGACGCTGCCGGGGTCAGATAGAACACCGCCGCCGACAGGCTCAGGCTCCAGATCGCGCCGCTCTTGTTCACCTTGCGGAATATTCCGTTGTCGGAGAGGTACACATCCAGGTTGGCCGCGTCCCTGCAGGTGTTCTTGTCGGAGGCAAGGGGTGTGGGAAACATCAGCCGCGACGATAAAAGTTCGCTGGCGCTCATGCCATGCGCCGACGCCGCAAGCCGGAAATACGAATGGGAGAACAGCGTATCCCGCTTTTGCCAGGTCAAAGATCGTTTTGTCGAGCCCCATATTGATGAAGCCAGCAACATTTTCCCCAAGCACCCAACGGGGCCGCAGCTCGGTAATAACGCGGCACATTTCCGGCCACAGGTAGCGTTCATCCGCAAAGCCTCTCCGCTGCCCTGCGGTGGAGAAGGGCTGGCAGGGAAAGCCGCCGGAGAGGACGGTGACGGTTTCAAGTCCTGTTTTTTCAAAAAACGCCTCCTTTGTGAAAGTAGTGATATCCCGGAACCTGGGAACATCCGGCCATCGTGCGGAGAGGACGGAGTGCGGGAAATCCGCCCACTCACACTGGCAGACGGTTTCAAACCCGGCAGCCTCTGCCGCCAGGTCCAGACCGCCAATGCCGGAAAACAGGCTCACATGGGTTAATTGATTCGCTATTTTGCGTTCACCTCCTGATTTTGGACATAGAAAAACCTCGCTTCGGTTGAAGCGAGGTTCAATTTATGATTTATGTTCTTTTTGATACTTGATAAACGTTTCAACATCAGGAATCCCTTCGCGGAAGTCTAAAATTGCGGGATTACAAGGTTTCCGTGGTATTTGTAGATACTGTGTTACACGGTCATTATAGCCATACTTTAGAAATTCAAGTAACGATGGCAACTCGTTTAGAACTCTAAATGAAGTAAGTTCTCGGTCTGCAACACAAATAAAGCTAAAGGGTGGATGCCCAAATTCACTACCCACAAAGGATTCTCCTGTGAATGGATTCATTTGCCCTGAAATCCCATCAAGGTTACTCCTTCCTACACTTTGCATATACATTCTAATGTCGATATTGACAGGAAAACGATGTTCTTCTGGATTAAGTAAAAATTGCCGTATAAGAGGCTGCTGCTGACACCATTGTGGGCCATTAACACTTGCAAAACAAGAAACGACCTGCTTTAGAACTCGGAGTGGATAGAACGTGTACGGCACACCGACTATGCCGGTTGCTCCGCTTTTATAATATTGCATTCCCTGTGATACAAATTCAGCGAATGCCGCACCATACCACTCACCAGTTCGATTATTACATGAGGCGCATAAAGAGTAGCGACCAGCCCCGTTTTGCAACGATTGATACCTTGTTTTATTTTGCGTTAAATAGCCCCAAAAATCATATAGTTTCAAGTTGAAGTGATTAAACGCAGCCCGAGGTGGAATGTGTTCAAATGTTAAATCACTTTCTTTTCCACAAATACAACAAATACCGTGGACTTTTCTTGCCATACACTTCACCACCTTTTATGTGCATTATATCATTTTTGTATTGACTTGGAAACTATGATTTGGTGCGATGTCGAATAATCACTCCCACATGGGTCAGCTCAGTCATCGTCGTCCTCGCTGCCGTCCAGGTCATAGGGCGTCAGATGCGTCCTGCGGATGGCGCTTTCCAGCATATCGAAGCCCGTGATGCCTGTGCTGCCCGTGATGCCCCACCTGCGGTACATCCTGCGGATCGCCGGATGCTCGCCCGAAAGATTCTTTTGCAGCTGCGCAAGCTGCCGCTCCGTTTTCACTTCCAGAACACGATTGCGGAGATATCCGTACTGCGCCAGCAGGTCAAAGAGATCGCCCACCAGCATACGGAAGGCGCTGCCGGAAATGATGTAGGCGGGATCATTGCTGGGAGCTGCACGCTGCTTTTCTCTGATTCTTGCGTCATGCTCTTTCAGCACAGCGGTCAGCGGCGTAAGCTCCGCCGCCTTTAGATCGGCAAGGTCGAAGCGGTCGCCAAACACCAGATAGCGGCCGGGAATGAGCCAGTCGTCAAACTTTTCCTCCGCGATCTCACCGTAGTGCCTTGCCGTCTCGACCAGATTTTCCAGATCCTTTTCGTCCTTCACCTTTTCCGCCAGGAAGGCGAGTTGATGGAGAAGTCCGTACAGATGCACCTCATCATTGATGTGGTTTTCATATACCTTGCTGTCGATCACATATTTCATATCTTGTCCCATCCTTTCCTTATCCGGTTTCCCCGTAGTGGGAAACCTCGCTGGGCTTGGTCGTGAGAAGTTTGTATAGCTCCGTATCCTTCGGGAACTCGTCCCGGAAGGGCAGGATCACATTCTGGAAGAACAGAAGGCCGCTGCCGGGGTCCGCGTTGGTCACATAGGCAAGCTGCTCGGCAGAGATGTTCAGCCGCTCCGTCATCAGCTTGCGGTCGCCCGCGGACAGGTTCAGCAAATAGATAAAATCGCTGTTTTCCAGAATGTTTTCGATCTCTGGTGAGGAAAGCAGGTCTTTGGGGTTCTGTGTCGCCCCGGTCGGAACGCCGCCCCACTTTCTAAAACGCTTCCAGACCTCCGCGCTGTATGCCGCCGTCTGTTCCTCCTTCAAGAGCAGATGAAATTCGTCCACGAAATACCAGGTGGCCCGTCCAATGGAGCGGTTCACCGTGACGGTGTTCCACACCGCGTCCTGGACAATGAGCATCCCCGGCTTTTTCAGATTCTTGCCGAGGCCCTTGATATCGAAGCAGACAAGGCGGTTTCGGATATCCACGGTGGTACGGTGATTGAAGAAGTTGAGCGAGCCGTTTACATACAGGTCAAGCGCCTGGGCCACACGCTCCGCCTCCGGGATGCCCTGCGCCATAAGCGCGTTCAGCAGATCGCCCAGCACGGGCATATTCTCCGGCCGCGGGTCTGCGAAGTACGGCTGGTAGATCATCTGCACGGCCCGGTCAATGACGGTTTTCTCGATGGCCTCCAGCCCCGTCTTGCTGCCCATGATAAGCTCACAGAAGGACAGTACGAAATCACTTTTCAACGCCAGCGGGTTTTCTTCCTCGCTGTAATTGAGGTTGATATCCAGCGGATTTACATAGTCGCGGCTGTTGGGAGAGAGCCGGATCACCTGGCCGCCCAGCCGGTTCACCAGCGGAGAATATTCATCCTCCGGGTCACAGATGATGACATTATCCTTTGTGGTCAGCATGACATAGGTGATCTCCCGTTTGCAGCTCATGGACTTGCCGCTGCCCGGCGTGCCGAACACAAGACCGTTGGGACAACGGGACTGCTTGCGATCCAGCAGGATCATGTTGTTGGAAAGAGCGTTGAGGCCGTAATACATGGCGCCCCCGCCCATGAAAAGCTCCTGGGTGACGAAGGGGATAAATACCGCCAGCGCCGATGTGGTGAGGCTCCGTTCGATCTTGATACGGTTGAGGCCCAGCGGCAGCGAGGACATAAGCCCGTCCTCCTGCTGGAAGTCCAGCCGGGTCAGGATGCAGTTGTGCGTCTGGGCGACGCTGGCCGACTGGGAAACGGCGATCTCCAGCTTTTGCTTCGTGGGCGCCAGATGCAGCATGAGGAAGGTCATATTGAACATTCTCTCGTTGCGGCTCTGCAAATCCTGCAAAAGGTTTTTTGCCGCACCGCCGTAGGTGGAGAGGTCGGAGGGGAGAATATCCAGATCGTAGCCGCTGCGTGCAGCCTTCTTCTGCTCCTGAATCTTCATGGCGTCCAGATCGGTGATCTTGCGCTTGACCATCTTGATTGCTTCGTTCTGGTTGATGCCGCGGACGTGCATGGTGACGAGAAGGTTTCCTTCCACATCCATGAAATCCGTGAGGATACGGTCTTGAATCTCCGGGGCCAAAATCTGCAAAAAGGACACCGCACCGTACATTTCACCTATGCGGAAACGCCGCGTCTCGCCAAACTCGAAGGAGGACGGTGAGATGAAGTCCTTGACGGACAGGCCGCTTGCCGAGAGCCAGTCCCATTCAAAGGCAAACTGTCCGCCCTCCGGATGGAGAAGGCCATGCAGCAGCGCCAGCCGCTCCTTGCCGTCCAGCACCCTTGCGCCTGCACCCATGACCTTGAAGCGGTTCAGGGTGTCTGCCTCGATCCGGGAAAACCTTGCCCGCGCCGCCGGAAGATTTTCCGCCTCGATGGTCAGCGTGACATATTTGCGCTTTACAAAGCCGTTGTTGCCGCGCTCATACTGCATTTGCAGGATGCCGGACGCCTCCACGCGCATATCATCCAGCGCGTCGCCCTGGGCGTCCATGCCGAACAGGTTTCCGTTCTTGTCCTCATGGCGGCTGCTCAGGGTCATTTGCACGCCGATGGAGGGATCATAGCCGTTATAGAAATCGCAGAGGCGTTCAAAGATATCCCGCTGGTCGTCCGGCCCCGCCAGACGGTAGTTGACGTCCTCATAGGCTATGGTCTTGGAGAAAAGCCGGTCGTCCAGCCTGCACAGGCCGTCCGGGTACAGGTTTCGAAACGGGATGCTGTCCTGCACGGTATGGGGCTTGCCGTCGCCCTTCGCCTGCCGGATGATGGCTTCAATTTGTTTTCGCTCCGCCCGCGTGAGCTTACGCTTTGCGGCGGGCTGCACGTTTTCCGATTTTTCCGCTTTTTTCAGCAATCGCCTGTCCCTCCTTTTCCAGTTTTGCCTGCCGCACCAGGGCGGAATAGGCGTTGTTGGTCTGATAGATGCGCCGCTTCGGACGGATGAACTTGCATTGGATCAGGTGCCCCAGGATCACTTCCAGCGTTTGCCCGTTTTTCTCATAGAGAGCAAACAGGAAGAATGGGAGCATGACAAGGATCATGCACAGCGCCGCCGAGGTCGTACCCATGCTGCTCTTGCTCAAAAAGAAAAGCGGCACTCCCACAAGCGCCGCCGATCCGAAACACACAAGCTGCCGCTTCGTCAGGCCGAACAGCATCTTGCTTTTAATTTTTGTCAGGTCCTTCGGGACCGTTACGTATGCCAAAATTGATACCTCCTTTAATGCGCTCCGAACAGGCTTTTTGCAAGGCTGCCAGTTTTGAACAGGGTGTAGCACAGCAGTACCGTGTAGCCCATGCACTCCCAGATCGCCACGGTGATATCATCTCCCACGGCGATATTTTGGACCAGCACCGCGTAAATGCCAACGCAGACCATGATAAGAAATGCCTGAAAGCCCAGCGCCAGCAAGGACTTCAAGTAGTTCTGCCCGGTATGGCCCCATTCCCGGTTGACCATCGTGGCAAACGGGATTGGCCCCACGGATACGGTCAAATACACCTCAATCATCCTTCCGTAGATCACAAGGAAGATGGCGATGGTGAGGATATGCGAACAGAGGCCCACAAAGACGCTCTGAAACCACAGACCCAGCAAAGAACCGATGCTCCAGTCCGCCAGCGTTGTTTCCAGATCACCCACGACGCCGGAAATGTCGATCCCAGCATCGGAGATGATGACGCCTGCGCTCTGATCGACCACGTTCTGCGCCACGTCGAACACCGCCATAACGATATTCCAGGTGTTCGTGACGATCAGCACCGCGCAGAAGGTCTTGAAAATCCACTTCCAGAAAAGCCAGGTGTCAAAATCATGGAGATTATTTTTCTCGACGATCAACTGAATCAGCTCATAGCACATGACGAAGGTGAGGATGATGCCTGCAATGGGGACAATGACCGTTTCGGACAGGCTGCGGATCATGTTGAAGATACCGCCGTTCCAGCCGGAGGGCGTCATGCCGACCTCGCCTGCGATCTCGGCCACCTTCGTATTCACGGTATCAAAGGTCCCGGAAAGGTTTGAGATGATGCCGTCGATCAGCACCTCCTTGAACCATTCCTGGATCGTGTCGATTATCACGGGAGATCACCTCCTTAGAGGCGG
>ERZ791920.1352-NODE-1352-length-12462-cov-7.014508_pt1 | contig 12462 bp, 13 predicted proteins | sample MGYA00510136_ERZ791920 | MGnify/ENA primary metagenome ERZ791920 (study PRJEB30046, sample SAMN00792066) | human gut metagenome | study: EMG produced TPA metagenomics assembly of the A metagenome-wide association study of gut microbiota in type 2...
ACAGAATCTACTAAAATAAGACTTTATGTCGAAATCACTACTTTTAAGTAGTTATTAACAATAGTATATGTAAATTGAGTTAGTAGTACATATTACTAATGTTTTTGTGTGAAATTTTGAGCACGGGTCTTATGATCTGTGCTCTTTTTGTTTATTGATTTATTATAGCGAAAGGCTACAAAAGTGCTTAACTTCGTTGTTGAGGTTTTAGTACTCTGTAATTTTTCGCTATGATAAAACATATGGGTGCCCCAATAATTGATACTGCTAGTTTTAGTACTCTGTAATTTTTCGCTATGATAAAACCAATCAAAGCACACTACCATACATGGACGCGTTTTAGTACTCTGTAATTTTTCGCTATGATAAAACTAGCCGATAAGGCTCAAATTTGGGTGCGTGGTTTTAGTACTCTGTAATTTTTCGCTATGATAAAACCCTATTAATAGAAAAGACTACTTCATTATGTTTTAGTACTCTGTAATTTTTCGCTATGATAAAACGTGTTACTAACAAAACTTGCAGGTAAAGCAGTTTTAGTACTCTGTAATTTTTCGCTATGATAAAACTGAATTTTATCGTTTTTCTGTAGACCAATCGTTTTAGTACTCTGTAATTTTTCGCTATGATAAAACTATTCCAACAAGTGTTTTTGTTCAGGGATTGTTTTAGTACTCTGTAATTTTTCGCTATGATAAAACCAATTTCCAAAAAGGCTAGTACCACACATAGTTTTAGTACTCTGTAATTTTTCGCTATGATAAAACAGCTGTACTCGGTAAAATGCTACAGTCGCAGTTTTAGTACTCTGTAATTTTTCGCTATGATAAAACAATAAACTATCCTGGGCTCGACGTCCCATAGTTTTAGTACTCTGTAATTTTTCGCTATGATAAAACCCGATAAACCCACAATCAATCACCTACGCAGTTTTAGTACTCTGTAATTTTTCGCTATGATAAAACGATTTTCCATGATAGGGTCTCCTTTAGAATGTTTTAGTACTCTGTAATTTTTCGCTATGATAAAACCTAAAGTTGCTGAGGAAGCGGTTCGCAGGGGTTTTAGTACTCTGTAATTTTTCGCTATGATAAAACTGTATCACTCCACTGTAACGCATTCAATACGTTTTAGTACTCTGTAATTTTTCGCTATGATAAAACTGCGGTTGGAAGTTCCTCATGTGCATTTACGTTTTAGTACTCTGTAATTTTTCGCTATGATAAAACACCATTTAACTTTAAACGCCCATCACAAGGGTTTTAGTACTCTGTAATTTTTCGCTATGATAAAACTTGTCTAAAAGCCTGCAAAAAAACACCTAGTTTTAATACTTTGTGATCGTTGCTGATGATAAATCTAGAGTAAAAAATAATGATTTTCTGATTGTTATGATTTTATGTATTAATACAATTAATGAATGTTAGGAGAGGGTATATATGGGATATATACTAGGATTAGATATCGGGGTTGCTTCTGTTGGTTATGCAATTATTGATGAAAATTATAATGTCCTAATTAGTGGGGTAAGACTATTTCGTGAGGGTACGGCAGAAGAGAATGTAGCACGCAGGGGATTTAGAAGTAGTCGTAGAAGTATGAGGCGGAGCCGCCATAGATTGGATCGACTAAAAGAAATTTTGTCGAGTGCGCTAGGTGTGAGTGGAAATCAATCTTATACAAATCTCTATGAAATTAGAGTTAGAGGACTTAGTAATAAGCTTTCGCCTGATGAATTGATTGCTGCAATCATTCAATTGGCTAAACATAGAGGTATATTCTATTTAAGTCCAGAAGATCTTGCAGCTGAGGACGGAAGCAACCAGAGTTCAGCAGATATTATTCGAACTAATGAGAATAAGCTTAAAGATGGAATATATCCATGCCATGTTCAATTAGAAAAGTTGAATAATATGGGAACAGTACGAGGCATTGAAAATAAGTTTACTCATGAATCATATCGTAGTGAATTAATTAAGCTCCTTGAAGTTCAATCATCATTTTATCCAAAATTAAAAGAGATAATGGATGAGGTTTTATGTATATATGATTCTAAACGTGAATATTATGAGGGACCTGGTAGTTATAAAAGTCCCACACCTTATGGGCGTTACCAATTAGATGAAAGTGGCAATGTCATTAAGATTAATTTGATTGATAAAATGCGTGGTACGTGTACGTCTTTTCCTGATGAATTAAGAGCACCTAAATGGAGCTATAGTGCATGCTTATTTAATTTGTTAAATGATCTAAATAATTTAACGATTCAAGGTGTGAAGATAACTGAAGCTCAGAAACAAGAGTTGATTAGTGAGTATGTAAATAAAGGTAAAGCGGTAACGATTCCTGCTATTGCAAAAGTATGCGGTGTTAAAAAGGAAGATATTTTTGGCTTTAGAATAGATAAGTCGGAAAAACCAATTTTTACAAAATTTGAAGGTTACAATGAGTTATTAAAAATCGCAAAGTCTGTAAACGAAGAAGATGCAATTGAAGGTAAAAAACAGTTAGTAGATGATATATCTGAGATTCTAACTAAAGAAAAAAGTATAGATGTGTGTGAAAGAAAATTAGTAGATGATTTAAATTTATCTACTAGTTTAGCCAAAGAAATTGCAAAATCGGGGTGCTTTACTACATATCATTCTTTATCATTTAAGGCTATTAATTTAATTTTAGATGATTTATTGAAAACTAGTAAAAACCAAATGGAATTATTTATGGAGGCAAGTATAAAACCATATAATCATAAATTTTCTCAAAATTATAAGTTAAGTGCTAATTTATCTGATTGGATTGTATCACCTGTTGTTAAACGCTCTATTAATGAAACTATTAAGGTATTTAATGCATTGCGTAAATATCTTAAAAGCCAAAATGGTGATGATACTGAATTTAGTGATGTAGTAGTTGAATTAGCACGAGAAAAGAATAGTCAGGAGAAGAAAGATCTGATTAAGAAAATTCAGAAGGCCAATGAGGAAAAACGTTATAAAATTATGGAACTTGTTGAAAACAGGAAACTTATGAGTGCAGAGTTTGAACGTATTAGTTTACTGTTAGAGCAGGATTTTAAATGCGCATATTCTTTAGAGCCTATAGAGTTGTCTGATGTGTTTAAAGCAGGTCTTTTAGAAGTTGATCATATTATTCCATTATCTATATCTCTAAGTGATGCTCAGTCTAACAAAGTACTTGTCTATCAGAGAGAAAATCAAGCTAAAGGACAACGGTCACCATTCCAATATTTTAGTAGTGGCAAAGCAAAAATAACTTTTGAAAGATTTAAAGAATATGTTACTAAAAACTTGAATTTTAGTAATGCTAAAAAACGGAATTTATTATATCTTGGGAATCCCATTGAGGAGATGAAAGGTTTTATTGACCGTAACTTAGTAGATACACGTTATGCATCTCGTGAAACCTATAATTTATTAAAATCTTTTTTTGATTATCATAAGATAAATACCAAGGTTAAAGTTATAAACGGTTCTGCAACAAGTTATTTTAGAAAAAAAGCGTATCTATCAAAAAATAGAGAAGAAACATATGCTCATCATGCACAAGATGCTATGATTATTGCTGGTTTTGCTAATACGAAACTGATGAAATTTTTCTCGAAAATAGGTGCTTTTTCTGAAAGTTTGAATAATAAGGACTCTATTGTAGAGGTAGATGGCAATATTATAAATTCTGAAACGGGCGAGGTACTAGAACAAGAATTATTTAATAAATCCGAGAATGTATCTAACTATATTCAGTTTTTAAAACGTATTGAAAGTATAAAACCGTTATATTCTCATAAGGTGGATCGTAAACCTAATAGAGCTTTATATGATCAACAGATAAAAGCGACTCGAAGCTTTGTTGAAGATAATAAAGAGGTGACCTATATTATCACTAAATATAGTGATATTTATAATACAGGAACTGGTAATGCTGGAAGCAAACTAAAAAAAATGATTTTAGAGTCTCCTGATAAATTGTTAATGTATCATCATGATCCTAAAACTTTTGAGATTTTTCTAAAGATTGTAGAACAATATGGAGAAGAAAGTAATCCTTTTGCCGCTTATAAAGAAGATCATGGACCAATCTGTAAATATTCAAAAAAAGACAATGGTCCAATTATTGAGTCGGTTAAGTTCCGAGAAAAGCAGTTAGGGGCGCATCGTGTTAATGTAAAACAAGATGGACATAATAAATCGGTATTTTTGAAAATAAAAAGCTTACGTACTGATGTGTACCAAGATGGAGAAAATTACTTAGTGCTTAATGTGCCATATGATATGGTTAACTTTGTTAATGGTAGATATATAATTGATCAAGACAAATATTATAAATCAAAACAGGTTCAAAAAACTTCTGAGTCTGCTACCTTTGTAACATCTTTATACCGAGGGGATTATATAACTTATGAAGAAAATGGCGAAACAGTAGAATGTATTTTTAAATGTATTAATAATGAGAAGACTCATAGAATAGAGATCTCTTATGTGAATCGGCCAACCGATAAACAGGTTATGAAGGCTATAAAGACCAGTATTAAAAACTTGACTAAATATAATGTTGATGTATTAGGTAATAAATATAAAGTTACGGATGAAAAATTAGAATTTGATGTTACGATTTAATGTTGCAGGGAGTGCACATTATGGGTTGGCGAACAATTATTATTGAACAGAGTCAGCAAGTTTCATTACATTTAGACAACTTAAAAATAAAAATGCTTGAAGGGGACTATTTAGTCCCCTTACAAGATATTAGTATAGTTATTTTTAATAACTATAAATTAAATGTTACAACGCAACTATTATGTAAGATGAGTCGCTATCAAATTTGTGTAATCATTTGTGAAAAGAATGGATTACCGTCTGTTGTTATGAATCCTATAGCAGGAAATTATGTAACATTTAAAAATCAAGAAATACAACTGAATATGAATCCATCTAGACCAGGTGATTTGTGGAAAGCAATTATTGAACGTAAGATAAATAATCAAATGTTTGTTTTAGATCATTATTCATTGTCATTAGATACAATTGAGATAATGGAATCTTTAAGAGATACAATTCAGCCGTTTGATACGGAAAATCATGAAGGTGTCGCTGCAAAGGTTTATTTTAAAGCTTTATTTGGTGTTGATTTTATACGTGATAGAGAAGAGGGAGATCCTATCAATAATGCTTTGAATTATGGATACTCTATTATTAGAGCCCTTATGGCAAGAGCTTTAGCTGCTAAAGGTCTTATATTATCAATAGGGATAAAACATCATAATATATATAATCACTTTAATCTCGTTGATGATTGCATGGAAATATATAGGCCCATCATAGATGATTGGGTCTATTCTTGTATTTATGTGCCTGAAGTTTTGTTTTCAAGAGATATAAAACTTAATTTAATTACTATGCTTTCTGAGCGTACAGTACGTCATCAAAATATATCTTACTCAATAGCAGATTCAATGAATAGATTTGCAGATAGTCTCGTTAGATGTATGACTGATGATAATGAAGTATTAGATTTACCATTATTAGATATATGATATTGGTGTGTGAAATGAATAGGTACAGAATGGTGAGAGTATTAATAATGTTTGATTTACCTATGGATGATACTGTTGCAGTTCGTCATTACACTCAGTTTAGGAAGTTTTTGATACGGCAAGGGTATTTTATGATTCAGTATTCTATTTATTGTAAGATTATGCCTAATCGGGATAGTATAAAGTCTCATATTGAATATATTAAGCGCTATTTACCGCCAGATGGAGCTGTATATGTTTTGCAAGTTACAGAGAAGCAGTATCAAGGTATGAAACTATTAACTGGAAAGAAACAAATTATCGAAGAGAAGTTAACGATTGATAAAACTATCATTTTCTAGGAGGCGTCTATGAATGGTGAATTGGTATTATCAGGATATAGACTTTTAGAACCAGTCCATATTAATTTACAGGCTATAACAATTGTAGTGCCACAAGATGATTTTAGGACTATGCCGGTTATATTTGATTTTATAGAACGATATTTTGATAAAAGGAGTTTCTCCCAACAATACCCATTTAATACATTGAATCTTAATAATAGTGTATGTAGAGATGATGAGTTTGAAATTTTATATATTCCTTCAAGAGTAGATTCAACAGAGCTTTTTAAGATTGCAAAAAAGAGTTTATTGGGTAAGATAACTGAGAAAATCTATAAAGAAGTTTCAATATCTGAACGGGAAAAATGCTTTAATCAGTTGAATTCTGTAATACTTTTGCCAATTAATGAATTGTTATCTCGTTATAATTTAATATGCGAGAGTAATATGAATGATTTTTGGAGTTTTAGTAAGATTATAGATGTACTATCTAATGATATGGAAATATATGGTACGTTTGATGAACGATCGCAGTATGATTTGAAATATATGCTGGTAGATTTGTTTGCTGAACTAGATATAGGAAAGAAGAAGCTACTCCTATTAGATTTACCTGAACAAGGCTTATCAACAGAAGAATTTCACTCTTTGTTAGACTATCTTAATAAAAAATGTTCAAATATTGATAATGTTATAGTTTATACGCAATCTAGTGCTATTACTAATATATTTGAGAAGCCCTTATGCTATCATATAGTTAAAGATAATCAAATATGGGGAATGGATGATTACGATGAAATTGAAGTTTTATTGCTAGAGGATAGTGGATCTATAAATTTACTGGAGAAAGAGCGCCAATTTATACAAAGTTTGTTTAATCGTAGTCTATTTGAAACAGAGTATAAAGAAATTAGTGATTTATTTTTTTGTAAATAAGCTGGAATTATAAAATATAGTAAATAAAGTGAGTATATATGAGCTTTTACAATTGGATTCAAGAAAAACTGTTTGATGATTACGAAGAATGGCGTTTGAAGTGCCCTGATTATAATCGAAATGGTTTTAATATAGTAGGAATAGATAATACTCTAAAGGCTATGCATGATGGATTTTTCATGTATATAGAATTGTATCCACCTCATGCCATCGATGGTTGCACTGCGATGAAAGCGCGTGTAGGAAAAACACCAGATGCAGTAGATATATTCTTAGACATAGATGGTAAGACGTATCGTATGGCTGATGTAAGTTATCCTGATGCAGTGAAGATGATGCGGGCTTTTGTGAAAAAACGCAGAGTACCTGATTGTAGTTTGTGTGTAGAAGCAGCGTATCTAGATATCGATCAGATGAAACTGATATTTACAGAGTTAGCAACGTTGTTGCTAGGCGATGCTAAACAAGCTAAATCGTTTATGACCAAGGCTAAGTTGCGCTCCATGGAAGAATTAGAAGATAGTTGGTGGAATTTCTATGAGAAACTAGTAGCTAAAGGATATGCTGTAGAGCTAAGCTGTAAATGTGAATTAGAGGATTTTATTTATTATGTACAGAAATTAATACGTAACAAGTCTTTAGATACCGGCGAAGATCTAATTATTGACCTATCAGCATTAGATGAAGATCAAGTTATTATGGACTGGTGTGCTGATCTTAATTCTAAATGGGAAAACTATACGTTAGCAGGCATGGACATCGGAACCGATAGCTTTGTACTTATGGTGCTTTCAAATGAGGAATTCAAAACAGCCAAAGAACTAGGAAAAGAACTATTACATAGAATCGATGTAGCTGAACGCTTGTGATGAATAGGAGAGAGTCATATGAGTATTGTACGTTTACCAGAATATGAAGCAGAGTTTGAATCGGAAGAGTTTGAAATCTATGCATTGCCGCGCAGTGATGTAAATGGGGCTAGTCCTTATTTAGAGAAGTACCATAGACCACTAGTGTCTACCGATGCTATCTTAGATACTCGAACTGGCGTGCTTGACCGTAGCGAAGGCATTTTGACGTGGATTATTGAAGGTTTTGATAATGGTTGGGGGTATAGTTTTGAGCCCCATGGCGTTTACAAATTATTGGTTAAGAAAGCAAAACCTATAGAGGACTTGGGTTATATGCGTCCTTCTTGGAATAATCGCTATTATGTGCTTGAGGTGTTAGAGGAACATGCTAAACATAGCGAGTTGGAGGCGTTGTCGGCTTATTTGAAAAGCCCTAAATACCTTCATACCGACAAGGGCGATTTCCTGTTAAATCGAGAGTATCAATATTACACAGCGAGAATTGATGATTATGCATTCACCCTTGATGTGGATGAGGGCTCTAATGAAAGCTGTACCGTAGCATTGGCTGCTTTCAATAAAATCAATAACTTCAAAGCATTTGAACAACGAATTAGTACATATATTAGTGAAAAATTGCTAGACCTTGCTAATGATTGGCTCGACAATGACGATCAAGATCCGATTACGTCAGACGTATTTGCTAAGCGTATTACGATGGGTGAATTGGCGTTTCGTAACGATGGCTCCATAGAGGTCTATTATGACGATGATGATATTTTCTGGGGGCACTGTATCATGGCTCATATTGATGCGGATGGGAACCCTGTTGATGCAGATATTGCAGGATAATCAATTAATGGAGAGTCCTAATGAGAAAATCGGAATTAATGACATTATGGAATGTTGAAAGCTGGTTTGAAGAACCTTATGGTGTTTACTTTGTATCTTGCCGATTGGGCACTAATCGTTTAGAGACTGTAGGACAAGCCTTTAAAAAACTTAATATTAGTTGTACCGGTTATACTGAGGATGATGTACTTTCACTATCAATATGGGAGCAATTATATGTCCAATTAGATGAATTAGACCAACTGGCGAAGGGGCTCATACAAAAGGGAATACCGCAAGAAGAGTCTGTTGTACTAACGCTAACGGATATAATGCTGGATAAATCAGGTTGTTACGATGCATTTGCACTAGGCTATGATGTGGGAGAATCCCCAGCAGGACATCTATATGTTTTGGTTCCTTTTGATGAAAACTTTACGGCTCAACAAGATGTGATATACGAAACCTTATAGAGTTGTTTTAAAGTGGTGATACTGGTGTTGTATTCTACCTAAAAATATAAGTGATATGCAGGAGAGAGCCTATGGAAGATATGTATAAATTAGTCAAAGATTTCTTTAGTCATGATATGGATTTAGATGATTTATTTGATTCCGAAGCTATCATCTGGATTGACTGGCGCGAGGATGACGAAGATGTGGTGAACTATTTTAATGACATGATGGATGAGCCTATCGACATTCAAACCGTTAGCAATGGAAAGCAGTATGGTGACGATATTGTACTACAAAAGGGCAATAAAAAATTGCTAATTCCCTACGGTGATGAGAAAGACAGGGATGTGACTATCAAATATTTCAACGACTTCGTTAAACCTGATTATGAGGTGCGCTGGCTTGCTGAAAGCCTTGGCGATGATACGCTCGGATTTACCGTGCTTTCAGGGGCAGAATGGCTAAAGCTAGAAGATGAGTTTGGTGCAGATATAGTTTGTTATTATTTTGTACCTATTGATTTAGAAAGCAACATGTTTAATCTCAGTATGAGCGAGGTTTCTGCGTTGTTAGGATTACGAGAAAATAAGAGATGAAATAGAGAGAATAGGTGAATCTATAAGAGGTAACAATATGGATTATTTAAAAATATTACATAAAGATTCTAACTTGGCAGCAGATTTTGACGCACTATTTGATTTCTTTTTGCTCGATGAACCTACGGAACGTGATGAGATTGAGGGAAAATGTACCTTTTCTATGGATGGAAAGGCTTTTGCTCGTGATGGTGCAGGCGGTGAATATCATCAATTAGAGGATGGATCAATCGGATATATGAGTAGCGAAGGTGAATGCGGTCGCATAGCTGAAAGTATAGACGATTTAATTTATTTATTGGTGTATAGCATTTGCTGGCATGACTATTGTGACTCTAGCCAATATACGGATATATCTACACTCGAAGGCTATGCCAATGAGCGACATAATCAAATTACATCCTATACAGATATGGATAAATGGGAATATGTTGTTAAGGTGCTAGGAATGCCTTCCGAAACAAACTTGGCTGCTGTACTGCAAAAGTTTTACGATGCGGCACATCGAGAACCTGTATACCAAGGCTTTTACCATGAAGAAGATGGTAGTATTACGGCTTATGAAGGTCTATTCTTTTAATATGTAAAATGGGAAAATAATCAGCAATAAAAGAGTGTTTCAAGAGGTTTTGTGTTGTAATAGGAGAATCGTATGGCAATTGATGGAGTAAAGATCATAGACAGCGATGACGGTCATGATATTTATAATGCTATTGTTGAGCGGTACAAGGATGGTATCAGTGTCGATACTATAATTTCTGAAATCTTAGGTGAGGAAGAAAATTTTTGTACTGATGAGTTTTACACAGAAATTTATTGGACTGCTGTGGCCTATTCGCTGTGGAAGATAGGGCATCTGCCAGATGACGTTAAAGAGAAGGCATTAAACGTAATTGCTAAGGGCCCTCATGAGTTTTGGCTAGACATCGATAGTAAGGCCCTTAAACAGCGTCAAAAGGTATTAGATAAGTTAGCCCTGCAGCTACAGAGCAAAAATCCAAAGCCGCTTAAGGTTCGTAAATCTAAAACAAAGAGAGAACCTTATTTTAAGGTGGGCGACGTATTAGCTGTTAAATTTGAAAACGAGTATGGTACTATTTTTGTTTCTGAGGTGGATCAATCACCGCGGAAAATTGAGTACCATTTAGCTTGTACGCGGCTTTTACAAAAAGAAAAACCTACAATGGAACAGTTTCTAAACAGCAAAATTGCCTGCCGGAAAGATAATACAAATTTCGGTATCGATACAGATTGCTGGTTTAATCATAAAGACCTAGGCCTATTGCTAGACGATTTAGAAATCATAGGGAACGTCGAACTATATCCGTGTAAATTGTGGAAACTAGCACCAGCAGGCACGTTGGAAGATATTTATGAGGAGATTACAGATAATCCTAGGATAGGAAAACTGCGTCTCATAGACACCTATGAACTGGTGAAAAAGGTTATTCAGAAATAATTATGGGGTAAACGCATTAATAGGTGGGGCGTATATATAATGCTAAAGGTATAACTATAATGGATACTGTGACGAAACAATATATAGAAACTGTGAAAGTCAGTGATATACCGTGGCATCGGTTAACCACAACTTACGGTCGTGCCACAGATTTTCCTACAGAGCTTGATGTGTTGTGGAGCATGAAAAGTATTGATGCTGTTGATGCGGCTAGTGAGGCGTTAGCAATGAATATTGAGCACCAATCGACATTGTGGCATGCTACACCATTTGCTATGATTTTCTTGCTTCGTATTTTTAAGAAAGCCCTAGAAGAGAGAACTCAGAATGAAGTAGCTCATTATTTAGCAGAACAATTGGTAGACCTATTTACTGTGATTGCTGAGTGCATCCGAGATGGTCTCGTGCTAGAGCATGCAGATCCATTACCTCATTTTGTGGATATGCTTAACGAAGAATACCTTTGGTCTGAAGAATACGATGAAGACGAAGATGTTCTTAGATATGAGGAAGAAGACGTATTTCCTGATGATTTATTCTTTAGCTTCTATTACTACTCCCTGGAAGTGCTTTTATTAGCTATTCCGTTATTAGATAAATCTCATGAAGGAGAAGCTAATTTACTAGACTTACTGACAGAGATAGAGTACTAGATGAGAGATAGAGTACTAAATATCTAAGGGGATAGCAGATTATTACATATCTACTGAGATTACAGGATTAGGAGGTTATGGGCTATGGGATTAATTGCAAATTATAGCTGTTTAAGCGATGCGAATTTAAAAGAACTTAAGGCGATGGGCTCAGAAGAAGAGGGAATCCTTGATAGCGTTGAAGAGTGGGGAGAAAATGATGAGTTATTGCTTGATATCGACAAGATGTGGGATGTACTCCATTTCGTGCTTACCGGAGTAGGAACTGACCATAAGGACGATAATAACCCTCTTAGCCAAGCGGTATTAGGCGTAACGGCTGTGGAGGATGTATCAGACTATGTAGCATATACAGAACACAATCATTTAGCCAATATCGTGGTGGCCTTAGAGAAGTTTGATATTGAAAATGCTCTGGAATCTTTTGATATGAAAGCCTGCAAAGAGGCAGAATTATATCCAAATATCTGGGACTACGATGAGGAAGAGGAAAAAATCAGAGACGAACTTATTCATGATTTCGAACAAATGAAACGCTTTTATAAACAAGTGCTTGAAGCTAATAGGCATGTGCTTGTATCGATTTGTTAAGTTCATAAAAGGAAATTATTATCATGGATAAAGCGCGTAAAAAGGAATTACTAAAGGCTTATGCTAATGAGCAAAAGCAATCTTTTAAAGATAGTTTGCCAATGGATGAAGAGTTATTTTGGCAATTATTTGATTATGTAGACGAGAAATTAGAGATAAATGATGGCTGCGATCATAGTTTGACTTTCACTAGAGAATTCTTAGAAAAACAAAAGG
>ERZ791920.1366-NODE-1366-length-12348-cov-3.315139_pt1 | contig 12348 bp, 10 predicted proteins | sample MGYA00510136_ERZ791920 | MGnify/ENA primary metagenome ERZ791920 (study PRJEB30046, sample SAMN00792066) | human gut metagenome | study: EMG produced TPA metagenomics assembly of the A metagenome-wide association study of gut microbiota in type 2...
AAAACCAATGCAAGAGCAACGGAAACAGCAATAACCAGGATCAATGCGACCGCGGTGATTTTAATGTACTTGGACTTGTGTTCCCCTACATATAAGTCTTTAATCTTTTTTAGGCCGCTCTGAAATTTCTCTTTCACTATCTTATCCGCCTCATCCCAGAGTTCCCCTCATCCTGGAGGGTTCGCAGTTGCATTACATGCTCATGCGCGAAATTTCACTATAGGCATCCAATGCTTTGTTTCTCAATTCCGCAAGCAACTGAACAGAAAGCTGCGCTTTCGTACCGGCAATCGTTGCAACCGCCGGATTATCCAACTGACCGGTCGCCAGTAAATACTGTGCCTGATTATACTCTGCATCGGTTTGCTTTACGTCATTAATTGCGTTCTGGAACACATCCGCAAACACAGGAAAGCCGTTTTGCGAAGAAGCTGTATTGTCCTTTGAAGTCGTTTTATCCAGAGAAATCGAATCCCACAAGGGCTGTATCGAACCAATCGCCGCCATTATATTTGCCTCCCCATTTATTTACCAATATCAAGTGCGCGTGTGGCAACCGTTTTTAAGGTGTTAAATGCTGTGACATTGGCAGAGTACGCCTGTGTTGCCGCCATAGCATCCGTAATCTCCTTAACCAGATCCACATTTGGCATTTCAACATATCCATCTGCATTTGCATCCGGATGACTCGGATCATACTGCAACTTAAACGGGCTAGTATCCTCCGCGATCTGCGTGACACGGACACCGCCCGTTTGTGACAAATTGTAGGTTTGTGCAGGAACATTGCCCGCAGCTTGTGCGAGCGCTTGGCGGAAGGTATCCCTTCCTCCATCCGCTTCCATCACCACCATTTTACGTTGATAGGGGCCTTCTCCCCCTTCTACGCGTGTGGTATTGATATTTGCAACATTTTCTGAAACGACATCTAACCGAAGCTGCTGTGCTGTCAATGCAGAACCGGTAATATTCATCGAGCTTAAAAATGCCATAACCAATTTCCCCTTCCCTTACTGTCCGCGGATAGCGGTACGAATCAGCGAAAGATCCGTAGAGATTGCATTCATCACATGTTGCTGCTGCAGAGCGTTTCTGGCCAACTCAATACTCTGCTCCGTCGCATCAACACCATTACCGTCCATACGAGCGGTTTCATTGTCTGCAACATGTATCGTAGCCTGCGTGTTTTCCAGTGCATCCCTCATATCTGATGCACTGCCGTTCGACGCAGCCTGTAACCGCGACCGGAATGTTTCCTCAAAGGTAACATATTTGGTTTTGTAATTCGGTGTCTCCACATTAGCGAGATTATCCAAAATCGCCGTCTGCTTTGTCCATAAGAAGTCCATAGAACGCTCCATCATCAAAAGAGCATTGTTGGTTATTGAATTCATTTTACCGGACCTCCTGTATCAGCGTAAGTGATCCAACCTAAATATTCATATATAGTGTACTACAAATTGATGACTTTTTCAACCACTTTCGACATCAATTCGCTGCATTTTGACATATTACACAATAAAAGAGATTTTAAACTAATTACACATTTTTTTGATATATAATATGGAATATTCCGAGCAATTTGCTTGTATTTTCACTCCGGGGGTTGTAATAACCAATAATCATTTGTTAATTTTGTCAAAAGTATGCAGTATAATATATTTTTCGATATTTTCCGATATTTTTCAATATATTGCAATATACTAACATGTGGCTCTAATCTATTGATTTTCCAAAAGAAAAAACGGATTCGACAGCAAAGCCGAATCCGTTTTTCTATTATACGTAGGAAGATGCAAGCTGAATATAGCGATACGCCCAATATGTATGGGGAACATCCTTATAAGAGATGCCTCCTCCACCCGACGAACGATTCAATCCTCGGGTCATCATTGCGGCAACTTCGCTGCGCGCAATGTAGGCGTATGGCCGGAAGGTACCATCCGGATAACCATTGATCCACCCAGCTGATGTTGCATAGCGAATGGCACTACTGTTTGACGTCCCGCTGACATCACTAAACCGCGTCACACTGCTGCCCACACTTGGTGAACCAGACAAACGATAGAGCATCTCCGTCAGTTCACCGCGTGTGATATACTGATCCGGATAGAAGTACGTTGTCTGATCGATAATGCCTGCCCGCGCAAAAGCGTTCACTTCTTGCGTACACCACATCCCCAGCGGCACATCACTAAATACGCTCGTTGAATAGTTGTTTTCGCTATTGACGGTACACATCCGATAAAGCATGACAACAGCTTCCGCACGCGTCATAAAGTTTTCCGGTCGGAATGTCCCATCGGAATAACCGTTTATAAACGCGCTGCGGCTAGATGTATTCAGGCGAATCGTATTGGTTGACGTTACCGGATCTTTGGAATAATATGCCCGTCCCGAAACCGTCACATTTTGGTCAATATCGGTCAAATAGACTGATACGACACCGTTTGAATTGCGGCTCATCTGATAGGTGGTGCTTCCAACACGGATTGAAGTTTTTTTCGCCCCTACAGTACGGCTGTTATCCCCCATTTTGACAGTAATTTCGTCAATTTGATAGTTGGTATCCGGGGTAAAGTAGAAAGTTACATCGTCCCCTGCATCAATTCTGCTTGAGGAAACACTCTTGGTAATCTTCATATGGCTGGAAGAATTGATAGTTAGATACGGTCTGGAAACCGAACTCGATCCGGACGACGTCGCGGACAACTTTACCGGCTCCGTCACATTATCGACGTATACCACATATTCTCCGCCGCCCACATCCTCGATCTCATAGTTCTTGCGGCCAACGCGTATTTCGCCATCCGACGGATCAGCTGAACCCGAGCTGTCACCCACGGTCAGCGTAATTTTCTGCACCGAATAACGGCCCGAGGTTGTGCTGACGTAAAACTTGACATCGTCTCCACGCGCTACCGTTTTCCCGCAATTGGTGTCAATATTGATGCGGGTGCCTTCATCCGTCTCGATCGGGATATTATTTTCATCGTAAGATGTTGAGAAAGTCACAACAGTATCCACATACATCTCCGGCAGTAAAAACCAAACCTTACCGGCTTTTTCATGTACCTGTACACGATCATTGCCCATTGTCAGGAAAGTCTGTCCCGTTGCCCAGCTTGCATAGCTTTTCCCGTAAGCCACTGTGCAATCGCTGATGATATATCCGGGGCGCGTACTCACACGCACTTCGCAGGTTTCACCTTGCCCAACACTGGTTACCCGGCTGCTTGGCCGATCCCGTTCAAGACCATCATCCACGTCAACGGTCAGCTTATACACAATCGGAATTTTTTCCACAACAGCTTCTACGTCCAGATCATCATACAGCTCTCCCGAAACCGTACTTTCCCCTTCCGCATTCCACATCACATTCAAGCCATTCCAATCTGAATTACCAGCCGTCAGTGTTTCCTTTATTGTACCATATTGGACAATCAAGCTGCTTAACCGATATCCATCCTCCGGCACAACACTGAGCGAAATATTTTTTCCGCGCGAAACTTTACCGCTTTCATTGCCGTTCACTCTCGCATTCCCAGTTTCCTCATGAATGCGCATATTATATTCTTGAACCGTACTTTGACAACTAATATCGGCATCGAACTGCCCTACAACCGTGTTGTCTGCAGAAACCGTCAGGATAAAGCTGCGCGAACGTTCCGGCCATGCGTCCATTTTGATGGAAACCCCTTTGGCCGTGTCCTCCAGATTTGTGCTGTCCAGCTTCTTAACTTCCTCCTGCTGCGCGGGCAAAGCTCCCTTCACAGTAAAAGTAACGTTATCCAGTCTACGCCCCTCGTTTAGCGTGATCTTGAAATCCCGCTTCCCGCCGGATGGAATAAAAGTGGACTCCGTAGGTTCTACGGTAAATGCATTGCTCACCGGTATTGCGACTGTCACGCCATTTTTTTCTTCCCGTTCGTCTCCCGCATCAGCAGTCAGAGCCACAGACGGGAGCATAATAAGCGCGGACAAAGTCAGCGCCAATAACCTTTTCCAGCCCCGTTTCATCTCAGTACGCCATCTCCTTCCTATCCCGAAAACATATATAGATATATCGTCCAAACCAAGATAAAAATAAGGATAAAAACCGACAACCCCCACCTGTATTTGGTGGGGGTTGTATTGTATCTATGAACTTATTCCTGCTGCAGCTGGAAACCGCCAATCAGAGATTTGAGCATCTCAGACTGACCGGACAACTCCTCACTTGCTGCCGCGGACTCTTCCGCAGTTGCAGAGTTCGTCTGAACAACGCTGGAAATCTGGTCGATGCCCTGCGTAATCTGGACAATCGAATCTGTCTCGCGCTGAACCGCATCCGCAACCTCATCCATACCGGATACTGCGACGCTTGCCGATTCCATTACGCTGCCAACTACTTCGTTTACCTTCTGCATCATGTTAACGCCTTCGTTAACTGCATCGATAGACTTCTCAATCAGATCCTTTGTTGCCTTAGCTGCCTGATCCGACTTATGCGCCAAGTTACGAACCTCATCCGCAACAACCGCAAAGCCCTTGCCAGCAGCGCCTGCACGTGCAGCCTCAACCGCTGCATTGAGTGCCAGAATATTGGTCTGGAACGCAATATTTTCGATGGTAGAAATGATCTTGCTGATTTCCTGCGAAGACTCGGAAATATTGCCCATGGCGGTGCCAAGCGTTGCGATATATTCACTGCTTGCATGCAATTCTGCACCTGTGTTATCCGCTGCGGTTTTCGCCTGCAGCGCAAGTTGAGCGGTGCGCTGGCTGTCACTTGAAATATCGTTAATCGTTGCCGAAAGTTCTTGAACCGCACTGGCCTGTTCGGTCGCGCCCTGTGCCAGCGACTGTGCGCCAGAGGAAACCTGCTCCGCACCCGCAGATACCTGTACGGACGCGGTATTGATTTGCGCCAACGTATTGCTTAACTCCTTATTGATGCCGCGCACATGCTGCAGCAGCTGCTCATAGTCACCAATGTAATAGTTATAATCACGAGAGCGAACATTAAAGTTGCCACGCGCCATCTCACCGAGCAAATAGCCAATATCGCCAATCAGATCCTGCAGATTTTTGACAATGTTCGCTGTCTGTTCTGCCAGTCTTCCCGTTTCGTCCTTGGAATGAATTTCAGGGACAGGCGAAGAAAGATCGCCCTCGCTCAACTTACGAATGCGTTCAACACAAAGCTGAATCGGCTTGCCAATCGACGTTGCCAAGCGAATCGCAATGAATACACCAATTAGAACGACCACAACAATCAGAATGCCAATAATAATTGACGCAGTATGAACCGCACCCATGAAGTCTGTTTCCGGAGCAGTAATACCCAAACTCCAACCATCCGTATTATTAACCGGGGCATAAGCAAACAACTTCGTAGTACCACTAATCTTATACATACCTACACCGTTGTTGCCTGCCCGCATATCGGCAGAATAAATAGCAAGCTGCTCCAGCGAGGGATCCGACTTAGCTTCTTCCTCAATGTTCTGATTACCCACGGTATCCATTGTGATGTCAGCAATGGTAGTGCCTGTCTTATCCATCATAAATGCTTCACTATTTGCGCTGACGTGGACGGAAGTCATAATATCGTTGAGGAAAGTTTCCTGCGGAACAAAGTAGACAACACCGACAATCGGCTTGCTGCTATCTCCGTCCTGATAGACCGGTGCTGCTACAAGAATAGAAAGCTTTCCCGTTACCTTGCTTACTGTCGGCGTCGAAACAAGGCTCTCGCCATTCTTGGCACGCTGGAAATACTCGCGATCCGAGTAATTATTGCCATCAAAATAGCTATTACCTTGCAAATCAAGTAGATTGCCACGTGTCATATTGTATTCTTTCGCCATCTTGTTGATGTACGTTTCTTTTTCTGCCACAGAAACATCATTTTTACTCAGAACATCGTTCTGACCAGCAGTGCTTGCAATCTCAATAAAAGAACGCAACTCGTATTCCACGCGGCTCGCAGCGATTTCCGCTGTACCCTCTATTGCAGTCTGCAACATAGAATTCGAGCTTTGCAGGCTCATTGCAATACTGACAATGCCGATGACCAACATACCTGTTACAATTGTGGCAACCATGCCAAGTAATATTTTTCCTTTTACACTCTTCATTCAAAACCACCCTTTTTAGTGTTATAGGATATATTCAATATCGTCAAATTTGGGATTTAATTAACGACAGCTTTCGATTATTTTTTTATTTGTCTCCTTCTTTTTCCCGATATGATGTTTTTTTACCGGTTTTCCCTTGCGTTTCCATGCAAAAACATGTACTATTATTACTATAAAAATATTTCAAAGGAGAATCAATGAGAGCGAATGAAAAAAAAAGGATTATTGTTTTCCCTAATCCTGTGTGCGCTGCTTTCCGCCTGTGGCGGCAAGGAGGGATCTGCTGATGCTCTTCTCGCTTACTATACGCTTGAGGGCGATACCATTCCTTCTATTGAGCAGTTCATAAATGACGAAACCGGTGGGCGCTTGGTTGCAACGCTCAGTCCGGATGCATCAGGAGATACTGGTGAACAGAACGCTTCTGATGAAGCCGATACACAGGATACATCGGATGACACCGGAGATGGGGAAACCGAAGGCACCGGCGATACTGCTACCACAGCCGAAACGCATAATTATCTTTCTTATGACTATCAGCAGTTTGTGGAAGGCAAGCCTGCTTCCATTGTCGAATCGTATGTTACCCTTTTGGAAGGAGATGATATTGCACTCCACACCGAAAGTGAGGACGAACCATCTTTTGAAAGCGATACCGGTTCTGTTACGCTTATCCGTCAGGCGGTAGCAACGGACAGCAGCGGAGCACCGCAGAAAAAGGAAACAGCCTCCACTTCGGAGGGTACCGATACGGAAGCGGGGACAGACGAAGCAGAATCCGAAGATACCGAATCGTCTGAAGATACCACGTTGCTGCCTTACTCTGACTATGAGCAGGATACGCAGATGCGTTTCCGGGTGCGTATCGACTGGACGCCTACCAGCGTCCTCATTACGCTGGACAAAACCGATGGACAGGATTTCGTCACTTCCTTACAGGAAGCCGGTACATTCCTTTCCTTCTCGGGCGCAAAGGCACTGATGAGTACGGTCACACCGGCTGAAATCGGACTGCCCGGCGATTCCATGTCGGAATACAGCCTCAAGCCCGGCCCCGGCTTTGTTATGGTAGATGGTCAGGCGTGTCTGGCAGTCTATGTATACGGAAAGAATTCTGTCGGTACCAATTCTCTGATGGGAACCTATTTTATCTCCTCTGACTGCGCCACTCTGTATCGACAGGTTGGTGAGACATCCGATGAAGTAGAGCAAATCGAATTCCCAACCGATGTTCCCGACGATTTGCCGACAGAGGGCGAAACTGCGGTTAAAACAGAACCAACCCCCTAATAAAAAATACATAAAAAAGAGAACGGCACATGTGGTGCCGTTCTTTTTTATGCATATGTGTCAATGACCTGCCCCATGCCGGAAGTATCCGGAAGCATCTCCAGCAGTCCCTGTGCTGCAAGCTCTGTAGAATCCATTGCTTTTTTGGCTACCGAGATTGAGACACTCTGTTGAAGCTGAGCCGCATGCATGTTTACAGCCATTGCGGCAATGCTGTCCATCATTCAAGCCACCTCCCTTTTGCATTTGCGACCCTTTCCTCGAATCGCTATTGTTAGTATCGACCACGCAACAGCGCAATTAATACCGTACATCAATCTTTTAAAATGTACACCTTTGCAGGGCGAATGCCAAAATCATTTGCCTCATCGCCGGTCATGAAAAACAGGTCAATCTTTGTGCCCTTAATCAATCCACCGGTATCCTCCGCCAGACCCGGTCCATAGGACCAGGATTGATCTCCACCATCAGATACTACATACAGCCTGCTGCCAAGCGGAATTACACGCGGGTCAACCGCAATCGTTCCGTATTGGGTCATCGTACCGGATGCGGTGATTTCACCGCCATCCTCTATCCGATGATAGGCAGTTGCCGTTACGTCAATCACCGCCGTATATTCATAGCTTGAACCGTCGCCCGCTGTAATAATTTTATTCTCAGTATCGTCTTGAATTCCTGCCGGAACAGACCAAACCTGAGAGCGGCCCGCAGTAGAGAACTCACCGGTACTCTCGGTTTCCGGCTGGCTTGACGGCAAGGTCCGGTTGCTTACTGTTGTCCGTGACTCTGCAGCCGCCTGCTCTTCCTGTTTGTTTTGTGCAATGCGGGTTCCCTGCCTGACAATACAACTGACTGGTGCTTTTACCTCTTTTTCGTTGACAACCTCGCGGGAAACTTCTTCTCCGTCATGTTCCTCAACCCGGTACTCAATGCTTTTTTCTCCATCTTCACCATATTGGGCAATTTCCTGCTGTCCTTTGAGCAGCCGGGTGTCATACTGTACTTCTACGGAGAACGGGATATTCTCTGTTTCTGTTTCTGTCGTAAAGGTAACATGTGCGACCGTAATCTGCGTACTGTCCGACAACCAATCATCTATGTCCGGCGTTACGATATCATCACTGCCAACACGGATACCGTTTGCCTCCAGCAGCTCTCCCACCGTGCAGGGCGCCGTGCGTATGGTCAATGTCCCGTCGCTGGTCTGAATTGACACATCAAAGGTTTCTTTCAGTGTCAAGTAAACCATGCCGTCATCATCTTTTCGAGTGACAACCTCGACGTTACGGAATCCCGCTTTACTGCATGCTTCTTCCACCGTACCGGGATAGAGCCGCACGGTTTCATACCGCTCGCCATCCGTCATCACATAGGTGCAGGCCGCACTGCGGATAATGATAATCCGGAATAATCCAAAAAGCAACAAACAGGTCATCGCAGCCAGTATCGCAAACAGCTTAAGATTGATTTTCCTTTTTTGAGACTCTTTTATGCTGCGTGCTTTCTCCAATCTGTTCATGCCTCCCCCTCATTCTAAATATGCTCAATCTCTACATATATCGACCGATTTTTCACTTTCCTTAGTATATTGCATATCATTTATGTGAGTATAGAGAGGCTATGCAGGCAATCAAACAAACAAAATACCGGCAAGCGCCAAAGCACTGCCGGTATTTTATTCTTACAGAAAAACGGGACGGGCAAATGCCCGTCCCGCTCCGTATGGTTTTTTTACCAGACTGTAAGTTTGACTTACTGCAGGAGCTGGAGAACGCCCTGCGGAACCTGGTTGGCCTGCGCCAGCATTGCCTGAGCAGACTGAATCAGGATGTTGTTCTTGGTGTAAGCCATCATCTCGTCGGCAACGTCGGTGTCGCGGATGGTGGACTCAGCGTCCTGAATGTTCTCGGTCATGACGCTCAGGTTGTTCTGGGTGTGCTCCAGACGGTTCTGGATAGCGCCCAGATCGCCGCGGGTGGCGGACACGGTGTTGATGGCATCCTTGATGGACTGGATAGCGTCGGCGGCGCCGTCCTGATTGGCGATGGTCAGGTCGGCAAGGCCCAGCGCCTTGGAGTGCATATCGCCCACGTTGACCTTCATCTTGTTGAAGCCGTCAGCGGTGTCGCCAATCTGCAGGGTGAGCTTCTCGCCGGTGTTTCTGTTCGGGTCGACAGTGCCGGTGTTCGTAGTGAAGCCATCCATACCCTTTTCGATGCTAACAGTCTTACCGCTGACCGTCACATCGGCCAGCGCCTGATTCAGGGCAGCCTTCTCGTCATCGGTCATATTAGCAGTAGCAGCCGATACATCTGCGTGTGCAATAAGATCCTGAATATCGGCGGCAGTATAGGTTTCGGTGGCGGCGGTGTCCTTCCGCAAGGTAATCGTTATCTTGCCATTGGCATCCATCGCAGCTTTTGAGGCGTTGGTGTCAGCAAATGCAGCAAATTCAATGGTAATATTTTTTTTCGTTCCCCCAACGCTGATCTGCTTGTCATGGGCGATGGAAAGATCAAGGGCAGCTTTATCGTTAGTAGCAGCACTCTTATAGTTCATGGTCTGGAGACCGTCCATGCTGCCGTCCAACAGCTTCTTGCCGTTGAAGTTGGCGCTGTCGGCGATGCGGTCGATCTCGCTCTTGAGGGCCTTGACTTCCTTCTGGAGGTTCAGACGGTCAACCTCGTTGTCGTAGGTGCCGTTAGCGGACTGGGTAGCCAGAGAGTCCATGCGGTTGAGCATATCGTGAACTTCCTGCAGAGCGCCCTCAGCGGTCTGAACGAGGGATACGCCGTCCTTGACGTTCTTGTTGGCGGCCTTCAGACCGGTGATCTGAGCGCGCATCTTCTCAGAAATAGCCAGACCGGCGGCGTCGTCACCGGCGCGGTTGATCTTGTAACCGGAAGACAGCTTCTCGAGGTTCTTAGACAGAGCCGAGGTGTTCTTAGAGTAATTGCGGTAGGCACTCATTGCCATAATGTTATGCTGGATTCTCATAATTCACTTCTCCTTTACAGAATCCGTCCGAAGCAAATCCTTTTGCTTACGGTCCGTTTGGTGAATAGTTGTTCTATTTCAGACGAGACAGTTACACCCCGTTTGAAAGCTGGAAATGTATTTCCCCTGCACAATGCCGGGGTTTTAACTTACACTCATATCATCGGTTGCACGCAAAAAAAAATAAGCCAATATTTTATTTTTTTAAAATTTAGGCATTATGTGCATTTTATTGAAATTTTTTTGGTTAGTTTTGTGCGCTCTGCTTTGATACAGAGCGCACAAATCAACATATTTCTCTTACCAAGCTAAATTTGGCAAAAAACGGCTCATCACTCAGTTCCGTTCTTCAAAAAAGCTGCCAGGCGTTTATCTTCATGACGAATATGATTGATCAAGACGCTTGCCTGCGTATTGATTTCGCCCAAGTTCTTTACACTCGGACCATCCGCACGAATGCTATTGGCCAACTCCCGAATCTTGTGCTTATAATTTACATGGAAATCATGATGCGCCTGATAGTGGGGATACTGGTTCTTACGCTGCAAATCTTCCTCATCCGAAAAATGCTTATCAACATAATCCGCTAAGAATTCTGCAGTTTCGCCAATCTTATTGCGGCCTTGGCCGGAGCTGCATGCATCCATCAAATCATTGATTGCATCAAACAGCATACGATGCTCGGAATCAATCAAATCGTTGCCCGTTTCCAAATCAGGGGTAACTTCGTATCTCTTAGTACTTACCCGGATCGTCGAAGCCTGCGAACGAGGTGCTCTGCCTGACCGGAAACCCGTCCCCCGATACGGGGGAAGTACCTCCTGCATGAAAGCTGCCGCTGTTTACAGAAGTGGCGGGTGCCTGATAATCATACGACGGTGCCGGTGCTGCTGCCGGAACTCCGTCGCTTGCGCCGACGCGGAAAGATGCAAAAATCTGATGCAGGATATTGGCCTGAGAGGACAACTCTTCACTTGCTGCCGCAGATTCCTCGCTGGTTGCGGAGTTCGTCTGTACAACCGTCGCAATCTGGTCAATGCCCTGAGTAATCTGATCAATAGACTCGGATTCACGCTCTGCCGCGTCAGCAATCTGGGTAATCTTTTCAACCGCCTTGCTGGTCAGATCCGTGCTGGAAGTAATGGATTCTGCCGCTGCGTGTGCAATGCTGGAGCCATTTTCGACCGCCTTAATCGAATTTTCAATCAAAGCAGTGGTATTCTTAGCTGCTTCCGCAGATTTCGATGCCAAATTCCGAACCTCATCCGCAACAACTGCAAAACCCTTGCCTGCGGAACCGGCGCGTGCTGCTTCTACAGCCGCATTGAGCGCCAGAATATTGGTCTGGAATGCAATATCCTCAATCGTCTTAATAATCTTGCCGATTTCCTGCGATGTAGAGGTAATTTCGTTCATCGCCTGAATCATCTGAGTCATCTGCTGCTGGCTCTCCGAGTTCTGCGCACCTGCCGCGTCAGCATTCTCCTTTGCCGACTGTGCAGCCGCAGCATTCTTATGCGCTGCAGTTGCAATATCATTGATGGTAGCAGACAGCTCTTCAACCGCACTTGCCTGCTCGGTAGCGCCCTGCGCCAAAGACTGTGCACCAGTCGACACCTGTTCCGCACCTGCAGATACCTGCTCAATCGAAGATTGCACATCGGAGATCATTTGCCGCATCTGCTCGGTTAACTGCGAAAGGGATTTGGAAATGCCCTGGAATGCACCCGGCAATTCCACTTCACTCGTCACACTGAAATCACGATTCACCATGGAAGAAGTGATTCGAGTAATTTCATGGCACGCCGACTCGAGCTCATGTTGGCTGGAGCGCAGCGCCTCTGCCATTTCGCCGATTTCATCCTTCGACTCGTATGTAACTCTATGGCTCAAATTGCCCTTGCTCATCTCAAGCAATGCCGCACGCGTCTCATCC